>Ga0207105_1095_pt1 | contig 17248 bp, 20 predicted proteins | sample Alteio_BWMinHeat_77_FD_153569 | JGI IMG/M metagenome (GOLD analysis project Ga0207105, IMG submission 153569) | Enriched cells from forest soil in Barre Woods Harvard Forest LTER site, Petersham, Massachusetts, United States -... | ecosystem: Environmental > Terrestrial > Soil > Temperate forest >... | reverse complement strand
TCTATGCGCTTATCCCAGGTTTCAAGGTTGTGGCGTACCAGCGAAAACGGAAGCCAAAGGCGGGCATTGCACTGACGAGCGGCGGTCTGGCTGGTGCATTCGGACAACTGATGAGAGAGGAAGCATCGCTTCGTCACTATGTTGAAGGAGCTGCCCTACGGCTCCGTGCCAAGTCCCCTCCTGTCATTGCAAATGCCATCTATGATGGCTTCTTGGTGCGCTGCGCCAAGGTACGAGCACCAAACGAGTATCCATTCAATACCAACCGCCGAACCAGAGCCCTGACTAACTATATAGCCAGGTTCCTAGCGGATCACTTTGCGAACAATGAGCACATAGCAGCGACCGCCATAGCGGCGTCGTCAATTGCCACCGGGCAACCAACGGCATCTTCGCAATTGCGTCCTTATGAAGAAGCCGAACACGACGGGCATGAGGGTGACTTCTATTTTGTCATCAAGGCGCCTGGACTGCGCGACGAGTGGGTCTACACCACCCCCATGCGTCTGTGGTTGCTCCTTCTCGTCGATCGCGCAAGCAGGGCCATTCTCGGATACAGCTATTACCTAGGAAGTACGAACTATCCGGCCATTGCGGTAATGCGCTCGATAGTGCATGCGCTCAAGAAGTGGGAGCCCATGGATTTGACGATTCCTCACCTCAATTACAAGCCTGGCGCGGGGTTTCCGTCGGGAGTGTGTCCGCTAGGCGAAGGTCGACTGGTGGACATGGTGTGCTTTGACAATGCGCTCGCCAATCGCGCTGGACTGATTGGGAGGGGCCTCACCAGGCAGCTTGGAGCTACTGTAAACGTTGGGCGTGCTGAACTTCCCATTGCGCGCCCGTTTGTTGAGCGTCTGAATCAGACATTGGAGACCCTGGGGTTTCGGCGCCTTCCCATAGGATTCAACCCTAACGGCCCCAAGGACAGTCGGGAGAAAGCGCTCGCCGCCGCAAGCGAACATGCCATGACGATTGATGAGTTGGAACAAGTCATCGACGTGATGCTCGCGAACTACAACGCGGATCCGCATTCAGCCTTAGTGAATCGCAGCCCAAATGAATACATACGCATGTGGGATGAGCGCAACGTGTCTCCCATCCGACGCGCGACTGATCCAGCGGCTGTTATTGCGGCACTCACGCGGATCGAAATTGTGGTCCCGATTCGCGGCGGCGGAGTGGAGGGTAGATCACCCTACGTTGAATACACATACGCCAGATACACCAATGACATTCTCTCCAAAATGACGGCGTGGCACGGGCTAAGGATGCGACTGGTTTTGGATGCCGAGGGGGATGTTCGCCTCGCGCGCGGCTACGTCATTTCAGGCGATCGAGAGATCGACGTCGGCATCTTGCGCGCCTGCGCACCCTGGCACCTCACTCCTCATACGCTCGAGCAGCGGCGTCTCATTCAGCGCGAAGCACGCACTAAGAAGATTGTGGTGCCGCCGGGCACTGACATGGTCCAGGCGTTCAAGGCACTGAAGCTTCGAGAGTCGGCCGAGCGAAAGGGGCGGACGGCGGTCAAGCAGATGGTAAAGGCTGGGCGCATATCCACGTCGCTATCGCCTCCCTCTACATCACGTGATGCAAAAACACGTGTGCCGACTAAGGACTGGATTAAGCTCAAACCTTGAGGTTAGCGCCATGCACCCAGTTGAGATGGACAGCTATGTGCTTCCTACCAACGCGTTAGAGGATTTCGTGAACGTCTGCGTTGCCTGGATTCGAGGCAATGTAGTCGGTGCATTGATTCCTGGACTCCAGCGCGTTGGAAAGAGCTTTGCGATTCAGTATTTCGTAGATAACCACCGCAAGTGGTTAGGCAATTCGGTGGGCGTCATCTCCGTCGAGGTGCTGTACCACAAGGTCACATCCGAGGGCACGTTTTATGGTGACCTGTTGAATTCCATGCGTTGCCCCACCAATAAGAGACGTCCAGAAGAGCGAAGGTCGCTCGTTATCGGCCGATTGGTGGAGGCCGGGGCCCGATCAGAGTCAAAGAAGGTTGTGATATTTGTCGACGAAGCACAGCTGCTTGATGGCAGCATGTTTAAGTACCTCATGGGGGTTCATAACGAGCTTTGGCGTATCTACAGAATTCGGGCACTGTGGATACTTGTTGGCCAGCCCGAGCTAGAAACGGTGGTGGCAACTTACATTGCAGAGGGGAAGCGACAGATCGTAGGGCGTTTCATGACCGACACCTACATTTTTCAACCCCTGTCCGGGATCACTGACTTCAAAGCCACTCTCGAGTGTTATGACAAGCACCTGCACCATCCGAGTGGGGGGCCTTCGTTCACCGCACACTTTGCGCCGGAGGCCTGCGCGGCGGGGTGGTGCTTGGCTGACGAGTCGGACGTGATTTGGTCAGGTGTGGATAGGGCACGAGCATCCTGCGGCCTTCCTGCCAGCGCGGGCATGACGATGCAAGGTTTCACCACCCTGATGAACCACATCATAAGGCATCATTTGCCGACTCTTCGCCCTGGTGATCGGCTAACCGATACCCTCATCGACAAGGCAATCAGCGCCACCAATTGCATGATCTTTGAACAGCAAGAGGCGCTCTTGTCCACTGGATGAGACCATGACCGGAAAGGTGTGCCAGCCCATGGGTTACTTGCTTCTGGAGTTCAGGATGGCCTCCAATATGGCAATCACCTCATCCGAACTTCGGTATTGACCACTTTGGCGCGCCCGCTCCCCGGCCGCTAGCGCGCGGCTAAGGAAATCGTCTTTCGCCTGCCGACGACCAGCCGCTTGACGTATGGTCAATTCGACAAACTGCTCCAGCGTCTCCCCTTCGCGGAGCGCTGCCTTTGCTGCCTCGAGGGTGCTTCGATCAACAGTAATGCGCGATCGAGGCATGTGGTCATTTACCCTTTCGACCCACTAGGTCCTTAAGGATTCGATCCTTGTCGGCCGACGTGAGCTTGTCAAAGGCCAGAATCATGGCCGCCAACTTGTCATCCGTCGCGAAAAGGTAGGGCAGGGGGACCTGGAGCGCCTTGGCCAGACGCTGGACAGTGGCCATGTCCGGCTCATGCACGCCTTGCTCATACCTATTGATGCGGGTGCTAGCCACGAACGGGTCAATTCCTGCCTCGATTCCGAGGCTCCTTTGAGAGAGCGCTCGAACTTCCCGAGCCTCCTTTAGTCGCCGCTGGAAGGTCAGTCGGACGTCGATATTGCCAGGCATGCGTACGCATCTCGTAGTTGGATGCTACGAGATTCGTAATTTTGCCTTGAGTCTGATACTACGAGTTTCGTAGCATTGGGCGCAAGGCCCGTAAGGGGAGCTTGGGGAAGCGGTCATGCGGCTGTTACTCAACGACGACGATGACCCAATTGCCATTCCCGTGGACGACGTAATTCGGGAGGCCTGGAGCCTTCAGTACGACAGGGCGCATCGTGGTGGCGGCATGGATAGCTTTCGTGAACGACTCGCGGTGTGCTTCGCAAACAGCTTAGCGGCTTGCCTCGACACTGACCTCCAGCCGCCGACCGCTGCCCGATTGCAGTACGCCACGTCCATCGCGAGGGAGCTAGGTGTCTCCTTACCCTATGAGGCGCTACGGTTTCGTGGAACCATGTCAGACTTCATCGATCGCTTCGCTGATGCGCTACGCACCAAGCGCGAAACATATTTGCGCGACTAGGAGGCCGAGATGACTGAAGACGAGAATGATCGCTTTGGCATGCCAGCGAGCGCGTTCGAAGCTGCCCTCGACAGCCACGGACGTAATAGTCCCGTTTACCGCGTTGGCATGTACGTGCCAACGCGGGGCGAGGTGGCAAAATTGCCACTAGATGATCTGAGGCAGATCTTGATCGATTGGATGTGGGAAAGCCCGAGCGAGCTTATCCCGAATAACGAGCAGATAGCCGCTGTGCGAGCCATTCTCGCGGCAAGGTCGGATTCAGATGAGCTAGCGGGCCAGCAGCTGATTGCGGAATGCGACGCCTACCTCAAGGTCTAGCTCATCGGATCTCCGACTGGCCTATCCCTGAGGCTGGTCCGTTTCGTTGAAGACCCTGCGAGTGATCTGAAAGGTTGCACTGGCGGCTAGATATTCGGCGTAGAAGACCAGATGCGTGCGCGTGGCTTAGCCGATTGGTGAATGTAGGTCAGGCCATGCAGACTCGCCCGGGCGGATACGCTAGCCCATTGAAAGCGGAAGCTGGCGGCGGCTGAGGCGACCTACCAATCAGGTACAGATTTCCGGCACATCTTCGTTCCTTACACCGTGGCAGCCGTAAGCGCTTGTCAATGAGGTACATATTTCCGGCACGGGTCCGACGCCATCGGGCTCAAGCGATTCTTGCAAAGTGTCCCTACCGCCCACGGCCAGCCATAAAGCGTGCTCAGCTTCCCGCGCACCTGGCTGCACTTAGCGGCCAGCCGCACTGCATCCATCATCGCTTGAACAATTCACACATGCCGGCCGGGTAGGGAATGGATTTCAGAGATAACACCGCCCTCACGAAACCATGATTGCTGGCCAGCGATTAGGGCGCGTTAGGGGATACGCCGTGGGACGGTCGTTTCTGCCCTGGTTTTGAAGTACACACGGTGTCGACTCCCCCGGAAAACCCGCTTTTGATCGTTTCTCCCGCATAGGGAGGATATGACCGCGTGGAAATATGTGTATGAAGTACGGTACGTACGGCCAACCCCATCCAGGAAGAATGCTGTCCGTGCTAAAGGGCGCCGCGATATCGTTGCATATCTCAATTGACCTGCGACGATTGGGTTAGGCGACGGCGATAGTTGCGCACCCGTTTCGCCCAATGCCATCTAAACGGTGATCCTTGGATTCACATCTGTCTCACGGCGTGAATCGTTTGCTCGTGGCTTCGGCAATCCTTGTGCTGGAGATCGGCGATGCGCATCCACAGTCAGCAATCCGGGCTCATTCTTTTGGTAGACGACGATCGCGTGGTCGCCGAAATGGCCGGCGAGTTCCTTGACCATCGGGGTTATTCGGTGGACTACGCCGCAGACGGTATTACGGGCCTTCATCTGGCGGTGACGAATAGCTACGACGTGCTGGTGTTTGACGTCGGTTTGCCCGGCATGAATGGCCTGGACCTCTGCCGAAAGCTCCGCCAGGATGCAAGGAAATCCACCCCCATCCTGCTGCTGACCGGCAAGGGCGCTCTGGAAGACAAGCTTTCCGGCCTTGAATCCGGCGCGGATGACTATCTGGTCAAGCCTTTCGCTCTGCGCGAACTTGAGGCGCGCCTGCGCGCACTGATCCGGCGTGATCGGCAGCAGGTGTCGACCCAGGTATTGCGAGTGGAAGACCTGGCGCTTGACACCGCGACATTGCGCTTGACGAGGGCAGGCCGCGAGCTGATTGTGTCCCCGATCGGCCTTAAGGTGCTCGCCATACTTATGCGTGAGTCGCCGCGAGTCGTCACACGTCGCGCGCTGGAGCGGGAGATCTGGGGCGACGCTTTACCGGACTCCGACACCCTGCGCTCACATCTCTACAATCTGCGTCGCGTCATGGACAAGCCGTTCGATCGGCCCTTGCTTCACACAATCCATTCGGCGGGCTACCGACTGGGAGAGGTCGGGCCGTTGGTGCCGTCTCATCCGAAATCGCCGCCAACGATGGCGCAGGTCCACGCATAGTCTATGTCGCCAGGCCGTCATAGTCCGCGTCGTTCTTGGCGGCCTGTCACTGGCGTTGGACCGGATGCCCTGTGGGCGGCATGGGCAACGTGCAGTGTTCCGGATTGTTGGTGCCTATAGGGTGGGCTCAAGGAGTACTTCGTAGTCGGCATTGGCGTGGCTTAGAAAGTCCTTGGGGAACACGATGCCGTTGCTGCTGTCATGGACAACCCGTCCGTGCTGGCTGGCATGTGCCTCAATCGCCAGCCATTTGAACTGGGTGTGTGCGGCAATATCGACGCGACAACCCCGGAGGCGGTCGGAGAATTGCCCCGCCTCCAGCAGCCAGCTCCATACCGGATAGGCACGAAATTGCGCGCCGCGAACGTTTTCCAGTGCGCGCCGGACCAAGCGAAAAGCGGCTTGATCATCGGCGTGCGTATCGGTCCATGCCGTGACCAGGGCGAGTACAGGGCTCAGATCAAGCGCATAGCCGCGAATGCGGTGCAGCGCCGTCTGGGTTTGCGTGGCATCGAGAGTTTCCAGGGCGCCGTCGGGCAAGCCAAGAAAGACGAGATGTTCTTCCTGCAGGCCGAGGCACGCGGCAGCGGCGCGCGCCTCCTCCCGTCGGATGCTGGCCAGCCGTTCGGGCGGGTAGGTGTGCGACCCGGGATATGAAGCTTCACCGTCGGTCAGAAAGAGCACGCGAATCTTACGGCCGCGACGCGATGCCCAGGACAGCAGGCCGCCACAGCCGAGCGCCTCGTCACCTGGATGGGGCGCGATGACCAGCAGGCTACCTTCGCCGACGGCGATGTCGGCGGAAAGTACGGGCAAGTCGCGTACCGCTTCCGCGAATGGGCGTTCATTGCTCATGGCGAGCCTTCGAACCAGCCCGAATACCTGGCCCGCAATCGACGTGATTCTGGGTGTCCAGGGCATCGATACCGCGCAGAATACGGCTCGCTTTGTTGCAAGCGGCATGTTCGGACGCCCATCTCGGACAACTCCATCGGCATTGGCCTTGCCTCACCGATGCGGCGAAGCTGGTCAGACGATGCGCGTAACTTCGTCAATCCGTAGTGATTCAACAGTGTGCGAAGCGTCATCGATGGCGACGTTGTCCCCTCAGCGCACCGGTGATTGGGCCAGCCTCCATCGTCATGCAGTGGCGATTCATGTTGATCACGAGGTGGAGCACCAAAGATCACATGCGAATAACGCGGTCGACCTCAGGTTATCGATCAGGCCTTTGGTCATTCCTGGCGTTCAAGGAGAAACCGTGATGGCGGACCGCGTGGACATTCCTCGAAGGGACGAACTGACGCAAACGCATGGAAGGCAGCGTGGCGGTATCGGCTATGTATTGCTGTGGATACTGGGTGTGCCATTGCCTGTGCTCATACTCATCGCGCTGGTACGAGGTTGTGCATGACCGTGCTGGCAATGCGCATCGCTCATCGAACCACGGAGGATGACGTCATGGCTCAGGTCATGGGAACTTCAGAACTTATCGAGGCTAGCAGCCAGCCCCGCATGAACTGGGGGGCGATTTTTGCCGGCTGGTTCGTCGCCACAGGCATTGTCGGCCTGCTCTATGTGGCTGGCTTGGCGCTCGGCTTTGCGGCGTTTCACCCACACGATGTCGCTTCGGTAACCAAAGGCATCGGCATCGGTACCGCGGTATGGGTCGTGGTCAGTTGGGCCACAGGCCTGTTCGTGGGCGGCATCTTCGCCAGTTGGTTTGACGGCAATGCCGATGAAACCATGGGTGCCATGCATGGCATCGCCGTATGGGGCGTGTCCCTCACGGCGACCGCGCTCTGGGTGGCTCTAGGTTTGGGCGCTGCGCTTCATCGTGACAATCGCGGCACCGATATGGCCGGCACGGCATCCAGCATGGCGGGCGCTTCCGCTGACGACGCGGCACTCATGCTGCGCGCGAATGTGCGCCGCTTGATCAGCACCGCGCCGGCCGGCGCTGTCGAGCCGGCGGTAAGCGACGCCGTCGTCGGCTCGCTGCTGGCCGGGCGCGCCGGCACGGCGAAAGGTCTGCTGCTCGCCTACACCACGGATAGCCCGGACGCCATCGACCTGGCCATGAGCAGTTGGTCGGGCTTGGTCGACGTTGCCCAGGCGGATCTGAAAAAGCAGAGCGAGCGTGCGGCGCACCACTTGTCAATGGCGTGCTGGATAACCTTCCTGAGTGGGCTGTTAGCGCTGATCGCGGCGTCGATAGGTGGCTGGCTGGGTGGCCGCAATGTCCACAAGGTTTATCACACGCGTCGTTATCCAGGCCGGCCTTTCGCCCTTGAATAAGCTGCGCCATGGCATGACAGGTTCGAAGGCAAGGGCATCATCGCGCGCAAGCGTCTTGACCCGCTCGCCATGGGCCCTGTTTCGGGCGTCGGCGTCGGGTCTCCAACGGGCGGCGGGGGTGGCTCCGGTTCGGTCAGTGGCGGACGTGCCGGCTGCGGTGTGGGAGTACTCGGCGAAGGTATCTCTGGCTCGGGCGCCTTGGGTGGCGCAGGCGGTGGCGTGGGGTGAGCGGGATCATGGGTGCCAACAGCGCCGCACGCTGCGGCCAACAGCAATCGAATTGGCGCGCGCGAATGCGCCATTACAGTCATCAAGTCGTGCGCCGGGAAGGTGAATTTGGTCGCCGAAGTAGTCGCTGAGTCACCGCGGCAAGGGCACGCCGGATTTCGAATACTCATAGCTCAGGTCTCCCAGGCTTCATACCAATCCTTTACCGCGTGAGGCACCCAGCGCCAAGGTTCCAGGCCGGTCGCGATGCAGGCGGACAAGATGTCGCGTAACGCATGGGAAGGCCCCATTGACCAGGATTCGAGTGGCACGTTGTGCGTCTGATACTCGATCTGGTCGAGCATGCTGAGCGACCAGTCGTGGAGTAGGTCCGCGCGTTCAAGAAAGTAGCCGTAGAGCCATTGGTCAAGCGCCAGCATGGCATGACCGTCTGCCGTCGACACGCTTTGCATGAGTGCAGTGGCCTGCTCATAAACACCCCTGTGCCACTCGGTGTAGCCGCCGGCCGCGTGCGCCACCACCAGGGGCGGCGGGCTGCGCTGCGCGACCAAGGTACGCAGCAGGCATCGCTCGACGATTCTGGCCTGGCCTAGCCGGTCCGTCTCCAGCAACCAGCCTCGCTGCAAGTCAAACAGGTCGAAATAGCGGCGGTGGAAGCTACGCATCCGCATCAAGGGCTTTTGCGTGAGCCCGATCTTGAGCAGATCCTCGTCACGGCAAGGCAGCAGGTAGACAAAGGTCCTGCGACCGGACGCGACGCGGAGCGGCGGCAGCTCATCCATCATGTGCGGGACGTGGGCGGTCATGGCAACGACTGAGTTTCGGACCATGCGGTCTCAAGCGGTGAGAACATCGAAGCGACCCGGCCAGCGGAAAACCGTTGCCAGTCACTTCGGCTGGTTGGTCTACTTGACCTTTGCTTCACCGGCGCTCGCAATATCGTCAGCGTAGTTGTCCTTGAAGACGCTCTTGGCGGTATCGCGCTGCTTGCCGTCTTCGGTATGCACTGAGATGAGGATATTTCCCTCGCGAATCTTGGCGTCGTAGCGCTTTGCCTCGAACTCGGGGATGCCCACACCGACCAGGGCGCCGATGACGCCACCGGCGGCGGTGCCGACAGCGGCAGCGCTGAGCGCACTCATGATGGGGCCCGCCGCGATGAACGGGCCTATGCCCGGAATGGCCAGCACGCCGATGCCGGCGAGCCAACCGAAGGCTGCGCCCACGCCAAGTCCTGCGATGCCGCCCGCGGTAGCACCCTCAGGTGCCTTGGTATTGTGTTCGTGGGCGAAGTCCATGGTGCCTCGCTTGTCGGGAAGCAGGACGGAGACATCATTGTTCGTGAAGCCGCTCTGCTTCAGTTGCAGCACGATGCTTTCCGCCTGCTCGGCGGTCTTGGCGGTGCAGTACACGGAGGCGTTCATGCGGAGATCCTCATGGAGTGTGGGAAAGGCGATGCAGCCATCGAAGTGATCGTTGGCCACGTCGAGGCGAATGCATGGGGCAACCGGTTCATGGGGCGAACGAACCGCTCGCCATTGATGGCACAAGCAGATCCTCTTGCGGCACGTCACCCAGGCGATAGCCGGCAGAGTGAATGGTATGGAGTAGCGGGTAACCGAACGGCTTGTCGATAATCCGACGCAAGTTGTAGAGATGAGATCGGAGTGTGTCCGAGTCTGGCAGGGTGTCGCCCCAGATCTCGCGCTCGATGTCTTGCCGACTGACGACGCGCGGTGATTCGCGCATCAGGATGGCCAGCACTTTCAGGCCGATAGGCGACACCACCAGTTCGCGCCCCGCGCGTTGCAGGCGGAGGGTGGCTGTGTCCAGGGTCAGGTCGGCGACCGTGAGCGTCTGGGTGGAAACCTGATGCCGATCTCGGCGTATCAATGCCCGTAAGCGTGCTTCGAGTTCGCGCAGCTCAAATGGCTTGACGAGGTAGTCGTCCGCGCCCGCTTCTAGGCCGACTAGCTTGTCGTCGAGCGTGTCGCGTCCGGTCAGCACCAGGATAGGCATCGACTTCCTTGCTTCGCGCCGAAGGTTGCGGCAGACGTCGAGCCCATCCATGCCGGGCAAGGTGAGGTCGATCACGACGGCGTTGTAGTTATTGGCCACGGCCAGATGCAGGCCGCTTAAGCCGTCTCGCGCATAGTCGATCGAATAACCACGGTGCTCGAGGAACTCGCCCACCATCTCGGCAACATCGCGATGGTCTTCGATGAGCAGAATCAGTGCGGATTGCGGAACGGGGCTTCGCATGTCCAACCTCCGGAATACCTTTCGAAACTCTGCGGAGAATGAGCAAACGACTCGCGCGGTGAGATAGATGTGAATCTCGATCCATGTATTTAGAGTGGGTTGGATCTTTCACTCGGCGGTATTGGGTGAGTTTAGGAAGCCAAACGCATGCTGAGCGCTGTCGTCGAAGTTAACTCCGCTGTCACAAGGCGGCGCGTACTTGAAAGGCATCACCCGGCGGAGGTTCTTATGAACAGGTTTGCGATCGCAACAGCGCTTGCACTGATGACGACCAGCTTCGTGGCAGCGGTACGGGCCCAGGACGACTCGGGCCATCGCAGGCACGAAGTGTGCGAAGACGTGCAGGTCAAGCATATCAATTCGAGCGATACCCATCGCGTGGCCGGCACTGCCATCGGCGCCGTGGCTGGTGGCGTGTTGGGGAATCAGGTCGGGGGAGGCAAGGGCAAGACCCTGGCGACGGTGGGTGGTGCCGTGGCGGGTGGCGTAGTGGGCAATCAAGTGCAGAAAAGCCATCAGAACAATAACGCGACCTACACGACGGAACGACGCTGCCATGAGGTCGAAGATTGATGCGCTTGCCACGCTTGTGTTGAACCCTTCAATTGTTCTTGTCGGCCCGTCGGGCTATGGCGTCACGATGGAGTGAGTTTTCTTTCAAGACATGCACGGCTTTTTCGTCACTTCAACCAGTCATCGGTGTCACGACACCAAGAGCAACCTGCAATGGACCGCCGTGCGGATGGCATCGGCGGCGCCATTGACCGAGGAAATCACTCCATGACCATGACTACCGCTCCCAAATACCTATCAGCATCGACCTTGACCGGCGATTCGGTGAAGAATCTGCAGGGCGAGGCGCTGGGCGATCTGAAGGACATCATGATCGACACGTCGACCGGCTCCATCGCCTATGGCGTGTTGTCGTTCGGAGGCATCCTCGGCATGGGCGAGAAGTTGTTCGCCGTTCCGTGGAGTGCCATCCAGGTGGACGGTCAGAACAAGCAGCTGCTACTCAATGTTGCGAAAGACCGTCTTAAGGACGCGCCGGGCTTTGACAAGGATCACTGGCCGAATTTTGCGGATACGACGTTCGCGACCCAAGTGCGGGATTACTACATTCGCTAGGCCGCGCGGCGGCCTCAGGCACGGTCACCGCTTCGACGCGGTGGCCAGCGGATATCCACGAGTTGTCGCGGATCACGATTTATGGAAAGTGATAAATCAGGGTGTCCACGGGCTCAACCATCTGGCATGCCAGAAGCGGCCGTGGTTAACGATGACGCGATCGTTCAAGGCTGCTTTGTCTCCATCGTTCAAGGCTGCCTTGTCTCCGAGGTTTTCTCATCGGAGGTCGGTGGCATTTCTTCCGGAGGCATCGACATGGCACTCGCCCTGATGCCTCCGCCGCGATCGCGCACGATGTTGAAGCGGGCGCCTCCGGACCGGACCCAGATCGAGCGTGCCCTCGGCCGTATCGAGGAATCCATTGCCGCCTTGATCGGCCAGGGCACGGACCAGGCGGGGTTCTGGTTGGCGCTTTCGAAGCTGGTGTTCGAGTCTTTGGCGCGCGCGAGGCCGGCGGACGACGAGTGGATTATGGCGCGCCTCGGAGCGATTCTGGCCATGCACGGGATAAGTTAGCGGACGCGGGAATGTCGTGGGCGGCTAGCCTCGGGCGGCGGCCTGGACGGTGTTGTGCCGCTGCAGAAAGCGCAAGGCCGCGCGTTCCAGTTGACGCGGGTGGCTTGCACTCGTGCACGACACGACGTTCTGCAAGCTGCCATCCAGCCACCCGGTAAAGGCGACGGGATGAATATAGGAAGCCCGGCAGACCGCCGGCGTATTCCTGAGCAAGCTGGCGACTTTCTGGACGACATTCGCGATCTGCGTGCGCATGGCTTGATCGTCGGCAGGCTTGGGACGGCGCGTGCGCGCCAGCAGGGCGATCGCTGCGGTAGTGCCTTTCCAGGTCCTGAAATCCTTCGCGGTGAAGTCGCCACCGCTGGCTTCCTTGATGTATTGGTTGACCATGTCAGAGTCGATCGGGTGATGGGAGCCCTGCTCATCGACATACTGGAACAGGCGTTGTCCGGGAAGTTGGTGCAGGCGGCGCACCAGTCGGACCAGTCGACGGTTGTCCAGGGTGATTCGGCTTTGCTTGCCGCTCTTGGCCCGAAACGAAAAGTACAATCGCCCAGGTTCGAGCCGGATGTGTCGATTGCGCAAGGTGGTCAGGCCGTAGCTGCCGTTTTCCGAGGCATACGCTTCGTTGCCGACCCGGATCAGCGTCTCATCCAGCAGGTGTACGAGCAGGGCGAGAATCTTGTCCTGGGGTAGGCCCGGAAGCGCCAGGTCTTTTCGTGTGCGCCGTCGAAGCCTGGGCAAGGCAGAGCCGAACTCGGTGATATGCGAGAACTTCCCCTGGTCGCGCAGCTGGCGCCAGCGTGGATGGTAGCGATACTGCTTGCGGCCCTTGGCATCGCGTCCCGTGGCCTGGAGGTGGCCTCGCGCATCCGGGCAGATCCACACGTCGTCGTAGGCGGGCGGTATGGCCAGTGAGCGAATGCGCGCCAGCGTCTTTTCCTGCCGCACCGGCTTGCCTCGGGCGTCGTAATACACGAAGCCTCTGCCGCGCCGGTGCCGACGGATGCCCGGCAGGCTGTCGCGGCTGTAGATCAGTCCCTGTCCCGCAGCAGGCGAGACAGGGTGCGTCAATGCAGAATTTGCAGCCATGGGGAAAAGCGACAGGTGGCACGGGCCATGGGCGCGAGTCCACGCGAGCGCACGGCGCGAGCCATGCCACCCTAACGCGCCGGCTCAAGTAACAGGTGGATCTTGGCGAGCAGGGCCCCCATGTCGAACGGCTTCAACAGAGTCTCCGCGGCATGGTCCAGACTCTTGCCGGCGAGTAGTTCCGCATCGGCGTATCCCGTCATCAGAATGACCGGGAGCGAGGGAAAGATCAGCCGAGCCTCGCGGCATAACTCGTAACCGTCCAAGCCAGGAAGGTCGATGTCGGACAGCAGCAGATCCAGGGTCGCGCAGGTCGAGAGGGTCAGCAAGGCATCGCGGCCCGTGGCCGACTCATAGACCTGGCAGTCGAGCTGGCGCAGTCGCGCGGCAATCGTCCGGCGAATGATGTCGTCGTTCTCCACGACCAGCATGCAGATGCCGGAGAGGTTGGGTGCGGGAACCACATGACCGTCGCTCTCGTCCTCCGCCGTCTCGGCGCCGCAGGGAAGATAGAGTCGCACCGACGTCCCGTGGCCGGGTTCGCTCTCGATATCGATCGCGCCTCCGAACTGGGTTACCAGGTCTTGCACCATGGCCAGTCCAAGCCCGGTGCCTTGGCCCTTCGGCTTGGTCGTAAAAAAAGGCTCCAGGGCATGCAGGCGCACATGTTCGCTCATGCCCGGGCCGTCGTCGGCTACGGTGATCTCAGCGTAGGTATCGGCCTTGCGCCCCACCGTCAAGCCACGTTCGACCAGTTCGGCGCTGGTACATAGCACGCTGGAAATCCGGAGTAGTCCATGCCCGGACATGGCATCGCGCGCATTTATGGCCAAATTGAGCAGAGCGGATTCGAGTTGACCGCCGTCGCAGGGTACGGGCGGCGTGTCCTGGGCCTCCGCCACTTCGAGCTGGACGCCGTCGCCGAGTACGCGGGGTAGCAGTTCGCGCAGCGACGACAGCACCTGGCCGACGGATGCACCGGGGCCGGAAGATGTCTGTCGCCGCACCAGGCCGAGCAGGCGCTGGGTCAGTCCACCGGCGCGAACGGCCGCTTCGAGGGCGGTATCCACGCAAGGCCGGGCTCGGTCCGCCGCGCCGCGTTCCATATGAAACGACGCCATTTCCAGGGAACTCACGATGCCCTGAAGGCTATTGTTGAAATCATGGGCAATGCCGCCGGCGAGTTGGCCTACCGCTTCGATCCTTTGACCGTGATGGATTTTTTCGTGCGCTTCGCGCAGACGTTGCTCCAGCGTCCGGCGACTGGAGATGTCTCGCAAGATCAGCGCAAAGCCGAGCAGGGATCCATCGCATTGATGGACGGGGTCGACCACCAATTCGGCAGGAAAGGTCCGGCCGTCCGAGCGCATCATCAAGCATTCCACCTCAATTCGCCCGGCCTCGGACGAACGGGCCAGTAGCCGAGGCAACAAGCCGCGGGCACGAATGCCTTGATCGAACAGCAGTTCGCAGGATTGGCCGCAAACGTCCCGGGATTGAAAGCCGGTCATGCGCTGCGCTCCGAGGTTCCAGTCAACGATCACGCCAGCCGGATCGATCAGGCAGATGGCAGAGTCCGCCACGCCACTGGCAAACAGGCGAAAACGCCGCTCGCTTTCGCGCAGTCGCTCTTCGGCCTGGCGTCGCTGGCTTTTGTCGCAGGCGATAAGTACGAAACCGATCACAACGCCGTCATTACCGACCATGGAATCGACGGATACATGGGCGACGAAAGGTTCGCTTCCGCGGCGCAACATGTTCGCTTCCCCCTGCACGCGGCGGCTGGCCATCACCGTCTTCAGGGCTTCCCTCAACAGATAGCGATTTGCCCGGTCGCGGACAAACAGCGACAACACGTGCCGACCGAGCAATTCATCGGGACGGTGCGTGCTGAATAGCTCGCCTTCAATATTGCAGGCCGTGATACGCCCCTTGCGATCCAGGGCGAACACCGCGCAGTCCGTCGAGAGCGAACCAGGCGGTCTCTGCTCAGGCTCGGCGGCGTCCAACTCGGCCAGGTCAAGGAAGCCTCCAGTGCCTGCCCCACCCACGCGCGAGGCGTGGATCGGCGACTCGCCGTCGAAGGGTTGCGCTCGATCCGCAGGCCTAGTCATGAGATGGCGACTGTCTTGAATCGAGGGCTGACGATGATCGGCGAACCACGTTTCATCTCCCGCGCTGCCTTCGTAAGGTCCGCGCAAGAGTGTGTTCGGAACGTGTCAATGGCGTTTAGGTAAGGTGTACGGGTTCAGTTTTCTAGCGCCATCTGGTTCCGGCGACTGCTGTTGCAGATATCCGCATCCAATGCTTGTTCATGCTGAACCGCAGGTACTGCCCGACTCCCGTCTCTACGGCAGCGTCACAATTTCCATACCTGTGGTGCGTTGCACTAACGACCTGAAGGCAGATCCGAGAACGAAGTGAGTGTTGTACTGGTCGTCGAAGACGACACAACCGTCATGGAAGTGACGAGCTTGCTCCTTGAGGACGCGGGATACGAAGTGCTGCCTGCCCAGGACGTCGAGCAGGCGCTGCGAGCGGCGGCAGCGAGGCCCGACATCGACGTCGTCTTCACCGATGTCAACTTGCGCGAGGGCTTGAATGGCATTCAGCTCGCGCGGGTACTGAAAGAACGCGGAAGCCTGGCGACCATGGTCGTGGTATCGGGTGACCTTGGCTGGTCGGACACTCCACTGGATCCCGATATGCGTTTTCTGGCCAAGCCGTACGGGCGCAAAACCCTGCTTTCCGTCGTCGCTGAGGCATGTGACAGAAGGGATCTCAGCTGATACTTATGGGGCAAGCCCCACGTGCGGCATGGTCAAGGCGAATTTGTGAGTCACCGCGAAGAGCTTTCCACAGGAGAATTTCAAAGGCCCTCTGTCACCGAGGACCGCTTCCAGATGCTCGTGCAGTCCGTGGTGGATTACGCGATCTACATGTTGGACCCCGACGGATTTATCACCAGCTGGAACAAGGGCGCAGAACAAATCAAGGGCTATGGAGCGGCCGAAGTGCTAGGCAAGAACTTCGCCATGTTCTACACCCCGGAAGATCAAGCGCGCGATATGCCACGCAAGGCGTTGGCCATGGCCAGGGAGCAGGGGCGTTTCAACGGCGAAGCCTGGCGGGTCCGCCGTGATGGCAGCTGGTTCAGGGCGCTGGTCGCGATTGATGCCATTCGAGACAACGACGGCGGGCTCGTTGGCTTCGCCAAGGTGACACGTGACATCACCGAGCATTGGGAGGCCGTCGCGAAGCTAGAGGAGAGCGAAAAGCGCTTTCGGCTATTTGTCGAAGGCGTGCCGGACTACGCGATTTGCATGCTCGATGAAGACGGCTGTGTGCGTCACTGGAATATGGGAGCGCATCGCATCAGCGGCTATAGCAGCGCCGACATGCTGGGCGTGCCCATAGCGTCTCTGTTTTCCGAGGAAGACCGTATCTCGGGCGTTATGGGACGACTCCTTCGCGAAGCCTTTGAGCGAGGAAGCTGTGACGCGGAGTACTGGAACTTTCGGAAAGATGGCAGTCGATTCCTGGCTCATATATCGCTACGCGCACTCAAGGACCAGGACGGCATATTGCGCGGCTATGCGCATATCGCCAAGGTGACACGTGACATCACCGTGACTTGAGTGAGCAGCGCGCGACCGAGAGCGAGTTGGAGGAGACTCGCGAACTATTGATGCAATCGCAGAAGCTCGACGCTTTGGGGCAACTTACCGGAGGCGTCGCACACGACTTCAACAACATCCTGCAGGCCATCACCGGCGGCCTTGACGTGGCGTCCATTTGCCTGGCCAGAGGTGATGCCGCGCAAGTCCAGTATCACCTGGACGGTGCCGCCCGCTCGGTGGAGCGCGCCACGCACTTGACTCGGCGTCTGTTGGCATTCGCCCGCCGTCAGCCCCTGATCCCCGTCTGCCTTGACCTGAATGGACTCGTGTCATCCATGGCCGAACTACTGGAGCGAACGGTCGGATCGCGCGTAAGCGTTGAAATCGACCTTGCGCCCGGATCGCTCTACGTTTTCTGTGACGCCATCCAACTTGAGACGGCACTCCTGAA
>Ga0207105_1150_pt1 | contig 17295 bp, 12 predicted proteins | sample Alteio_BWMinHeat_77_FD_153569 | JGI IMG/M metagenome (GOLD analysis project Ga0207105, IMG submission 153569) | Enriched cells from forest soil in Barre Woods Harvard Forest LTER site, Petersham, Massachusetts, United States -... | ecosystem: Environmental > Terrestrial > Soil > Temperate forest >... | reverse complement strand
CGTCGTCAGACAGCGTCCAACGCTCACTTTGCGCGAAGTCGCCACGCTCCGCGCTGATCACGAGAACTTGGCCGTCCCACTTTGCTGTAGATGTGATCTCTCTGCTTCCGACTTTGTTGACGCTCGCAGACCCGTCCGTCTTGTACTCCTGGTCCAGAGTCCTCTCGCCTTTGTCATTTGCTTGGACGATGATCATCTTCAGAGTTGGATCTTCATGGACTATCTTCCGTTCCATCCTCGTGGGCGCAGACACGGGGCATAGTTGCACTTCGCCTTGTTGAGCCGCCAAGTGCCAGAGAAGTTCGGTTTAGCGGGAGCGGCGGTCGCGATTGCAAGAGCCGCGAGCACGGTAGTCATCATGAGGCATTTCAAAGCTCAGCCCTCCATTGGCAGACATCTTACGACGTGCGGTGCCAAAAAAGAACGGCATGCCCGCTCGTCCGTTGCTCGAAGGCAGTCCGCAAACTGCTCGGTGAGGATTCTCGAGAGCTTAATGAGCTTGCGCTTCCTCGCGGGTTCCGAGAGTATCGTCGCCCGGGACCGCGAAGGCGAAGGGCCCGACCTCCCGATCAGGCCATATCAAAGTGGACGTTAGCGTGATCGAAGGAGTCGGTAACGCATGTGATGCTGGAGGCAAAGGTCGGGAATAATGGAATAATACGGAAGAGGCAACACTCGATCGCTTCGTCCCCGACTACTTCACTACGGTTCAGGATTGGCTTGCCAAGCAAGTTCGGGGCTTTGAGCCACGCCAGATCGGAGGCTCGCTCTTGCAGAGGCCCGTACCGGCGCAAAACCGGCCAAAAGATTGAAACGCCCAAGCTCAACTGACCAATCGTCAGGGAAAGTCAGACAACTCAATAGTCTTGTTGAAAGTGGGTTTCACCACGCTGCCAAGATTGGCAGCTGAGTGCAATATTCCCGAGTCGTCGGATACTCGTACCCCACGGTGATCTAAATACAAAGCTCCAAGCCCTTCATCTGGACTGGCAAAGGCAACCACATTTTACAAAAGGTTACACGCTCTCGGGATGCTCCTAATAAATGATGAGATTAACGGCGGACTATACTAGGTAGCGGAATGGGCTCCCGAACTGACACCGCATCCGAATTCGGAAAATCCTTCGGCACCGGAAATATTACCGGCCTCCCCGCCAGCCACTCCAGAGCCCGCGGAATGATTGTCTGTACCGCCGCATCACGCATGCTCGCCGGCTGCACATCTCCGTCCCACACATGCCCGTAGGTAGAGATATAAATCCGCCCCTTGCCAAACGTAGTCGTCCACTCCATCGGCCACAGCATCCTCAATCCCGGCTCAGCGTCCCGCGCATAGGCCAGCACGCGAAGATGTTCCGCCGGCCCACGAGAGTAGTAATAAACTTCCAGCCCGGGAGACAGCCACGCCCGCGGCATTCGCTTATGAATCGGATCGTTGCCCAGCCGTGTCACCAGCACATTGCCCCGCGGCCCATGCCCGGTGCCCCGCCCTACGCCCGGCTGAATTCGCACCGGCTTTCCCGCATCGGTTAACCCGATCGCGGAGCCGTAATCGGCGCTGCGCCAGCTCAGGCCCACCATTTGCTCATACGCCTTCCAGCCCACGAACGCGTTCTCGGCCGAGTGGAAAACGTACACACCCCCGCCATTCCGCACATACTCCACAAACTCCTTCTTTACGGCCTCCGGCCACTCCGGCAGTTCTTTTACGCCCGCTAGTTCACCGTTGCCGCCGTTGTCGTTGCAGGTCTGGATCACCACATCGTAAGCGGTAAAGTCTGGCCGCCAATTCGCCCACGTCGCGGACCCTGTTCCCGGCATAGTGCTCACGTTCACTTCGAACCCTCCGGCCTCATCGAGAATTCCGCGCAAAAGAAGCGTACTCTGCTTCCAGTCATGGTTGCTGAATCCATCCATAATCAGAACGCGAATCTTGCTGCTTCGATTTTTCGCAAGTGCGAGAAGAAGGCCGGAAGAGATGATCGCCAGCAAGCAAACGACAGACCGCAGCTTCATTCTGTTAACCTCCTGTTGCGAAAGGGCTCTCTTGCTACTCTTTGGCTCCCTTTGGGCGGGATTCGGTGGTAATGGCGGGCTCGACTGTGAATCTGGATCGTTTCCGCGTCTACAAAATGAGTCTCGATGGCAGTGTACCGACTCACCTGACCCAGGGGCCAAGGGATGTTGAGGCGCGGTGCACGGCCGACGGCACGTGGCTCTTTTACCTCGAAGCACAGGATTTTGGCGCGTTGGTTCTCATGCGACAGCCCCTTCGGGGTGGACCAGCTCAGAAAGTGAGTGCGAGCCGCGAACTTTACGACCTCTCTCCCGACGGCAAGTTTATTGCTATCGTTCCACCTGAGCCACCATTGCGGCTCGAAATTCTTTCAATGGACTCATTCCAAAAGATTAAGAGCTTTACGCTGCCCAACGACAACGCTCTTCGTTTTTCCCTTTCGGTTGACGGCAAGAGCTCTTTCTATACCACCAAGATCGGAACGGATACGACCATCTGGCGCCAACCGCTAACCGCAACGACTCCGGTGAGGATGGCGACTCTTGCGGGAAGGGATGTGGATTGGTTTGATCCATCACCCGACGGCAAGAAGCTCGGACTGATTATCAAAACGCCAACATCCGAGGTTGTCCTTCTTCACGAGTGCAGTGACGACTCTTTGTTGCGATTGTCTTGACCTTTCTGAAAAGTCGGTTGGCCCGAGGGATTATTGGATGGGCGCTTCGGATACAGCGAAAGTCCGGTTTTCAGTAAATACGATTTTCAGCTATTGAGAACAAGGTGAGTGGCTCTTCGAGCCACGATCCCACCAAGTTCCCGGGGTTCCGGTTGGATTGTCGGAATTGGGAAATAGCCGCGATTTGGATTACTAGGCGGGGTTTTCGAACCTTCAAAACCAAAGTGCCCGGATGGCGGACTCACCGAACACAATGGAAGGGGCCATCGTCCACCGCAGAATAGTCGGCCAAAATTGGAGTGAGATGGCGAATGCACCTCGATCCAACGTTCGAGCCTGAAAATCTGCGTCTGTGGCGTTCAGCTAATGCAATCAGGTGGCTAACCGGTTCCTCGGCGGTATATTCTGTGGCCGCCAGGGAATCACGATTGAAATCCCAGTTGTAGCGGACTCGCTGCTCGAAGTGGGGGGCGGGCGGCCCGACTTCACTTAATAGGGAGTCGACCTCAATGCTGTGGAATCGTAGAGATTTTACCAAGCTGGGCGCAATGGGTTTGGCCGCCCGATACGCGACGATGATGGACGCGGAAGCGCCTCCCAAAAAGACCGGCTACGCCGTGATTGGCCTTGGGCGGATTGCCGGGCACTTCATGCCGGGCGCCCGCTTGACCACTAATTCGCAGATCACCGGACTGGTGAGCGGCCATCCTGACAAGGCAGCGCGCATCGCGGCGGAGTACGGCATCGCGAAGCAGTCGATCTACAACTACGAAAACTTCGACGAGATTGCGAACAACCCGGCGATCGATGCGGTCTACGTAGCGTTACCCAACTCGATGCATGCCGAATACACGATTCGCGCAGCCAAGGCAGGAAAGCATGTGCTCTGCGAAAAGCCGATGGCCACCAACGTGTCCGAGGCACAAGCCATGATTGCGGCGTGCAAGGCCGCGAATGTGAAGTTGATGATTGCCTATCGCTGCCACTACGAGCCGACCAATTTGAAGGCAGTCAAGCTGATTCGTGATGGCGCGCTGGGCGCGGTGCAAGCCATCGAGAGCACGTTCGGATTCAACATCGCTCCGGGCGAATGGCGCATCGACAAGAAACTTGCCGGCGGAGGGCCATTATTCGATGTTGGGATCTATTCACTGAATGCGTGCCGGTACCTGACCGGCGAGGAGCCTGAACACATCTCCGCATACTCTTCGGTCATCGATCACGACGGACGCTTCAACGAGGTAGAAGAAAACGTGTCCTGGACGATGCGTTTTCCGTCCGGGATTGTTGCCAGTTGCAACACCACCTACGGCGCGCCGATGGACGGCTTTTTCCGCGTACATGGATCTAAGGGCTGGCTTGAAGTGAATCCGGCTTTTGTTTACGAAGGCCTGCGTCTCACCGGCGAGTTCTCCGGCACAAAAGTTGACGAGCCGAACCCGGCACGAGACCCCTCGCACTTTCAGGCCGAAGCGGAGCATTTCTCAAACTGCGTGCAGAATGGGCTAGAGCCCACTTCGCCGGGCGAAGAGGGCCTGCGTGACATGCGGTTCATTACGGAGATTTACGGGTCCGCGGGGATCAGAATATAGAAAGTGTGCCGACGAATTCCGAACGTGCGAATGATGGGCGACTTCCTTTGACTTTTTCTTTACCCCGAAAAGAGTGCCAGATTCGCCAGAATCCGAGTAGAGGAAGGGTCGCGTCCAACCCGACTTGGGCCCTCCGTTTACAGATCGAGGACTGAGACTCAGGCTTGCCGTTGGTGACAACACGGTTGCGAGACAAAAGCGTTCTGATCAAACTGATTGGGTCCACACTGGTGTCCCGCCACGCGGGGATCAACAGGAAAGCGTTTATTGATTGTCGCGAGTTGTTCTACGCACCCGTGACGTGGAAATTCTGGAACGATTGCAAGCATTGCCAGTGCCGAAGCCATTGCAGCGAGCGAGGCAACTTGTTTCGCCCAGCTCAATCGAAGAGAGTGAGCTGGACAGTAGCATCGTTGGCTGTCAGCCAGAAGGGTACCTTCCTGCGCTTCCTCGATGGCGGACTTGGTTCGAGCAACGGCATCCCAAAGGCGCTCGGCAGAGCCGCCGATGGGGCCTGATCCGCAGTTTCAAGCACACGAACCGGCTCGCTCTCGGGCTCAGACACCAGTTCTTGATTTCGGGGCAACACTCTGTCACGTTGGCCACCCAGTTCGCGCCACACGGCATCGGCGGATTCTCCGATGCGGCCTTCTCGACCAGTTCGCTTGCCATCGCGCTCAACAGATCTTCGTCTGTATCGAAGGCCTGCAAGCCTTCCCGCGAGAACTTTCCCTCCATCATCAGGGCGACTAACATCTTTTCCCTTCGATCAGGCCGGCATCTGCTCCGACGCCGACTGGACCTGTGGCTTCCTCAAACACGACTGGGGCAATTTCGACGGAGTCACCGAGCACTGGTACACACGCGCCGGTGTGCGATGGGACCGCGAGCGCGCAGAGAAAGGAATCAAAGTCGGCCGCTTCGAAGCCGGCTACGTGCCCGATGAGGAGACGTTCCTCGAATGGGTGCGCCGTCCGTCGGATCGCGCACACCTGAAAGGCGAAGAGTGGCGGGAGTATGAGCGTCGCTATCCCGAAATGAAGACCAAAGAGATCTTCATGTCGAATGACGAATATGCCTATACCGGCGGACAGACCGATCTGAAACTGGTTCTCGCCTATCTGCCTGTGGTGCAATGGGCCATTTCCCAGTCTGTGTTCCATCGAACTGTAATGAAGTGACCTGTATGGCGCGGAGTGTTGGCGGAGCGAAGGTTGAAGTTGTCCGCGTTCTTGTACCTGAAAAGGTTGATGAGGCGCTTACTCGCGCCTAAAACGAGCTCTGCCATCCGGTTCGCCAGCTCCCGTGGCTTCCCGGCTCCCAACATCTTCCTCATTATCAAGCTGATGTTGAACGCGCCGACGTGAATTAGCAGGCGCTTGAGAATATTCTTCCGTCCGTGCAGGGTGCAGCGTCGCATCCCGCCGGTTTCGTAGCAATGAGCAAAGGTTCGTTCCACGAACTCGCCTCGCCGCCTCAGCAGTCTCTTTCCATACCGGCCGCGCACCCGTTGCCGGTTTTGATAAACCGCCTGCTGTTGGCCCTGCTTGCCTTTCCAGTGATTCGAATGTCCCCTGCGTCGGATATTACGGCTGTATCTCTCTGCCCGCGAACTCCTGTGAGCCTGAGTGCAAACTCGTCTCACTGCGGGCAGGATGGTCACCAGCGGCGGCGTAACACGACGTAACGCTAAAGTTATCGTAAATTTTCGGCCAAAGTACTATATTGGCAATGCGCAGCTGTCATTTTTTGGGGTCCAGCGAAAGGGTGCCATGGCTTGACTGTTCGCGGGTTGACGACGAGATCTGTTGGCCAATCGGCATAGTGCGACTAAGGCCGTCAAGACGCGACTACGGCGTGCGGCGCAGATTCTATAGACTGGAAGGCAAATATGAGCGTACGCATGAAGGACATTGCAAGGGACCTGGGAGTTTCGGTGATTACCATCTCCAAGGTGCTTCGCAATCATCCGGACATCGGTGACGAGACTCGCGAGCGAGTTCTTGCCCGCGTGAAAGAGCTTGACTACCGACCAAATCTAGCCGCACGCAGCCTGGTGACCGGACGTACCTACCTCGTTGGCTTGGTCGTTCCAGACCTGCTCCATCCATTTTTTGCCGAAATCGCCAAGTCCCTATCAGAGGCGCTGCGACAAAGCGGATATTACCTGATCGTCTCCTCGTCTGAAGAAGACCCTGACATGGAGGAGCAGGAAATCGATCAACTGCTGGCACGACGGCTCGATATTCTGATCATTGCTTCCTGCCGCTCGACCGTTGACCTCTTCTTTCGAATCGAAAGGCAAAAGACTCCCTATATATTGATCGACCGTATCCTGCCTGGTCTGACAGCAAATTTCATCGGAGTGGACGATGAGGCTGTCGGCAGGCTGGCCACGAAGCACCTGATCGACATCGGCTGCAAAAGGATCGCTCACATTCGCGGCCCCGAAACCAGCACAGGCATTCGCCGCCTGGAGGGGTACAAACAAGCATTAGCGCAATCCACGCTGCGCGTTCCAGATAGTTACATCATCATGGAGCACCGGGGAGATATTGAGAGCAAACAGCGCGGGGCGGAAGCAATGCGCCGGCTATTGAGCCTGACGCCAAGGCCGGACGGTGTGTTTTGCTTCAACGATCCCCTGGCGATGGGAGCAATGATCCAAGCATTGGATGCGGGCGTTCGGATTCCGGAGGACATCGCCGTTATTGGCAGTGGAAATCTTCACTATGATGACTCCTTGCGGGTTCCCCTCTCCAGCATCGACCAGCAAAGCCGAAAGATCGGGCAGGAAGCTGCCCGGATCGCCCTTGGGATTCTGAATGCAAAAGCGCCCCCGGCACCCGAGTGTGTCGTACTAAAGCCGGAGTTGGTCGTGCGCCGATCGACGCAGCGGCGTGCAGCGAGACAAGTACCAAGAAAACGTAACCTCCCGGCCAACCATCGGAATCTTGCCTCGTGATTCCCAGGTGATGTCTCCCCTTCCTTGACAACGTCACATTGTGTTCTCTATTCTCCTTCGGTACAGTTATCGATAACTAGGGAGATGCTGAATGCCGTCTGCACCGCGGACCCGGTTCATATCGGTTGAAGGGGTCGATCCGTCCGTCGTTCCCTCCCGAACCTTGAGTTCCGGGGCGAGGATTCCCGCCATTGGTCTCGGAACCTTCGGATCGGACCATGTCACGCATTCCGAGGTAGCTGATGCAGTCCGCTACGCTGTCTCCCTTGGCTATCGCCATTTCGATTGTGCGTCTGTTTATGGCAATGAGGACCGAATCGGGCGCGTACTCAAGGGAATCTTCGCTGAAGGCCTCCGCCGCGATCAGGTCTGGATCACCTCGAAGCTTTGGAACGATAGACATGGGGAAGGCGAAGTCATTGCGGCTTGCGAAAACTCGCTGAGAGACCTCCAAATCGATTATCTCGATCTTTATCTGATTCACTGGCCCTTCCCCAACCATCATGCTCCTGGTTGCGATGTCACTTCGCGCAACGCTCACGCAGTTCCGTACGTTCACGAAAATTACATGCGCACCTGGCGAAAGATGGAGGAACTGGTTGATGGCGGGTTGGTTCGTCATATTGGGACGTCAAACATGACCGTTCCCAAGATGCGGCTGCTGCTGCGCGACGCGAAGATCAAGCCGGTCGCAAATGAAATGGAGCTTCATCCCCATTTCCAGCAGCCGGAGTTCTTTCGGTATTTGATCGAGAACGGCATTCAGCCCATTGCGTTTTCCCCCATCGGATCGCCCGCTCGGCCCGAACGCGACCGCACACCCGAAGACACGTCGCCCCTCGAGGATCCGGCAATTTGTCAGATCGCGCGCCGAATGGGCGTGCATCCCGCGGTGGTATGTATCAAGTGGGCTGTCCAGCGAGGACAGATCCCGATCCCGTTTTCGGCGAACCCGCGCAATATTCTTGGCAATCTTCTCGCAGTAACCGGAGAACCGCTTACACAGGAAGACATGTCCACAATCGAGAAACTCGATCGCAATTGTCGCTTGATCAAGGGACAGGTCTTTCTGTGGAAAGACAACCAGTCCTGGGAAGATCTTTGGGATCCGAATGGGGTCATCACACCGGCCTAGGCCGTTGGCGGAATGATCTTCGTACGATGTAGCTTCTCGACCCAGCCCAGCATTCACGGAAATGAAGTATGTCAGGAATGATGAAAGCAGCGTTTCTCCCCGGAAACAGTGACGTCGAAATAAGGGAAGTTTCCATACCCGAACCGGGGCATGGCGAGGTTTTGCTCCAGGTAAAAGCATCGACCATCTGCGGCTCCGATATCCGTTGCATCTACCATGAGCACCTTGGCAAGGGCCCTGAAGGATACCAGGGAGTCATTGCCGGGCACGAGCCCGCCGGGCTGATCGTGCAGACCGGCCCAGGCTGTCGCCGGTTCAAGGCTGGCGATCGCGTTCTTGTGTACCACATCTCCGGCTGCGGTGTGTGCAACGATTGCCGCCGCGGGTACATGATTTCCTGCACCAGCGCGCAGTACCGCCGAGCTTACGGCTGGCAACGTGATGGCGGCATGGCCGAATATCTTCTCGCAGAAGAAAAAGACCTGATTCTTCTTCCCGGTTCACTTACTTACCTCGACGGAGCCCAGGTCGCTTGCGGATTCGGCACTGTCTACGAGGCTCTCGAAAAAATCGGGGTGAGCGGGAACGACGCCGTCCTGATCACCGGTCTTGGCCCCGTCGGTCTGGCGGCTGGGGCTTTGTGCCGCAAACTGGGAGCCAACAAGATCATCGGTATCGATATTTCAGCAGAGCGGCGCGATCTAGCCTTACGACTGGGCCTGTGCGATTCAGTTGTGGCGGCCGGCCCGTACAACATCGACGAAGTACGCGAGCTCACCGGTGGGCTGGGTGTTGAACGCGCCGTAGACTGTTCCGCGAACGCCGAAGCTCGCGCCATCGCCATTCGAGCCACCCGCAAATGGGGCAAAATCGCGATGGTCGGCGAAGGTGGCACCGTGACATTCAATCCATCACCCGACATCATTCACGATCAGAAAGCGATTTATGGATCGTGGGTCACCTCCACATGGCTAATGGAGGAACTTGTTGAGCGCCTGATGCGGTGGAACCTTCACCCGGAGGACATCGTCACGCACCGGTTCCCGCTCGACAAGGCTCATGAAGCATACAGCTTGATGGCTTCAGGACGCTGCGGAAAGGTTGCCGTGTGCCCCAATGCGGAGTAGCCAATGCACATTGTCCTGCGAAGCCCAATCAGGCGCCGTTCTGGCAAGGTTTTGCTTTGGGTACGCACGCCGCATCGCTTAGAACCCGCTCCGGACAGAGAAACAGGAGGGTCCGAGTGAGTACGAATCCTGATCGCGAATCCGAATCGTGGGAGTCCAGCTTCAAGCGGCTGTTGCCGCTGTATGGCCATCGTAACTGGATCGTGGTCGCCGACTCGGCGTATCCTGCCCAGTCGAACCCAGGCATTGAAACGGTGTTCACAGGTGGCGATCACACCGAAGTTCTCAAGAAAGTTCTCGACGCGATCGGCGCGTCTATTCATGTTCGAACCAATGTTTATCTCGATGCTGAACTGAAGCAGGTCGCGGAGGAGGATGCGCCCGGAGTGAGCGCGCTCCGTAAGGAGATGATCCAGCAGCTGGCAGGCAACAACACGCACGAGCTTGCCCACGAAGAGATCATTGCCCGGCTGGATCGGGCCGGCAAGCTATTTCGCATTCTGATTCTCAAGGCGACGCTCGCGATCCCGTACAGCTCAGTTTTCCTGGAGTTGGATTGCGGATATTGGAGCGAGGAAGCCGAGGAACGCCTGAGGCGTGTTCAACCAGACAAAACAGCCGCGGCGCTGTACTCCGGGGAGTCTCGCCGAGGTTGCACCGCCCGATACTACGAAGCAAAAAAGGATCGACAGACAATGCAAAGAAGAGAGTTCTGCAAGCTGATCGCGGCTGCCGCGGCGGCCGGGGCCATCCCTGCAAATGGACAATCGGCTGCGGGCCCGACTGCCGGTTTCAACAAGCTCCATCAGACGTATGAGGAGTTCTGCGCTACCCCGGAGAGCGAGCGGACCTTCTATTCGCTGGTGGATGGCAAGATCGTGGAGAAAAAGCTGAACACTGCTGACTGGTCGGCAACCGCATGGGGCGAGGCTCCCGAGTTGCCCGGCAGGTCGTGGGATGGTGTGCCAATGCAGGCGCCGGTTGAGGGCCAGAACGGGGATGGGCCGTACCAAGCGAATTGGGAGTCGCTGCTGCAGTACGAAGCTCCCGAATGGTATCGCGACGCCAAGTTCGGAATCTGGGCGCACTGGAGCCCACAGTGTGTGCCCGAATTCGGGGACTGGTATGCACGCAATATGTATGAGGAGGGATCGCCCGATTACAACTTCCAGAATTCGCACTATGGCCACCCCTCCGAGTTCGGTTACAAGGACCTGTGCGCTCAGTGGACGCTCCTCAACTGGGAACCGGAAGCGCTGATAGAACGCTACAGAAGTGCGGGAGCACGGCTGTTTATCGCGCTGGCCAATCACCACGACGGGTTCGATGCTTGGGGTTCGAAGCATCAGCCGTGGAACTCGGTCAACCACGGGCCGCATCGCGACGTGGTGGGTGAATGGGCCGCGGCAGCCAGGCGCCAAGGGATGCGATTTGGCGTTACCGTGCACCAGGCTCGCAACTGGTGGTGGTTTCAGACCGCGCACGGCGTCGACAAAAGCGGCCGCTTTACGGGAGTGGGGTATGACGGGCGCATGACCCGCGCCGAAGGCAAGGGACAGTGGTGGGACGGACTCGATCCGCAGATGCTCTACGGCCCCAAACATCCCAAAGACGCTCTGCCGGATGCTTCATATGTGAAGAACTTCTACGACCGCACCCGCGACCTGATCGATCAGCACAATCCCGATTTGCTTTACTTCGATAATGCGTTGCTCCCACTGGGATGGGGCGGCATGAACGTGGGGGCGTACTTTTACAACCACAACCTGAAAACGCACGGCAAGATGGAGGCCGTGCTCAACGTCAAAAACGTGCCTGATAAATTGGCCAAGGCGGTGGTAGCCGATTACGAACGAGGGTTGACGAGCGGAATCATGCCCTACGCGTGGCAATCGGAGACCTGCATCGGGGAATGGCATTACCGGCGCAGCCTGTTTGAGGGTCCCGGCGCATTTGGAAGCTACCTTCCGCCGCGTGATGCGATTCATTGGCTCGTTGACACGGTGAGCAAAAACGGCACGTTCATCCTCAATATTCCTGGCAAACCGGACGGGACCATAGATAGCAAAGAGGCGGCGGTCCTCGATGAAATTGCAGAATGGCTGAAGGTGAACGGCGAAGCCATCTTCGACACCCGGCCGTGGACGGTCTACGGCGAAGGTCCCAATTCCGTCACCGGCGGACCCTTCCAGGGCGCCAGCATCAGCGCCATGGGAAGCAAAGACATCCGCTTCACGCGCAACAAGGCAAACAACGTGGTTTACGCCATCTTCATGGGATGGCCGGAACGGAAGGCGCAGATTACTTCGTTTGGATTGTCAAGCAAGGCCAATCCGGGCAAGGTTCAGAATGTCACGGTGGTGGGCTCGGATGCGAAGGTCACGTGGACCCAAGAGGCCGATGCATTGCACGTGCAACTGCCCTTCGGATTGCCAATTGCCAATAGCTACGGGGCCGCAGTCAAAATCGCACTTAGCTAAGCTAGGATACACAAGCACGGTGAGTTGGGCAGTGCGTTATCAGGTGCTATGGAGATGTATGTTCGAACGGATGGCGCTCGACGATGCCTTTACTTTCGCGAATCACGATCCATTGATTCGCGTCCACGCCGGTTACTGTCTCGGTCTTGCCTTGCGGCCACCGGATCGTCAGGTCGGCTTTGATCGCACGGCCCAGACCGAAGTGCACCCTGAAGTCGCCCTGCGAGATATGGAACCCGCCACTGCGGACTTCGTCGACTTGCTTTCGCCCCCCCGCTGTCAGCGTCAGGCGGGCGCCGATAGCATCACGGCCGGAGGCCGTAACCGCCCGAACCAGCAGAGCGTTTCCCCTTGGCGCGAAGTTCTTGAGTAAAGACGGCGGCTCGAAGAGATTGACGACAAGTATCTCCTCCGAGCCGTCGTTATCGAGGTCTCCCACGGCGATTCCACGTGACGAATGTTTTGCCGTAATGCCGGGGCCGCCGGTCGATGACATATCGAAGAACTGCCCGTCGCCGCGATTCCAGAACAGCTGCCGGGGCTGTTTGAACTCTTCTCCCAGGTGGTACTGCTCAACAAACGGATACACGTGGCCGTCCGCGATGAACAGGTCTTTCCAGCCATCGTTGTCGAAATCCAGGAATGCCGTCCCCCACTTCACATATTGCGTGTGTACCGCAAGACCAGCCGCGCTCGTGACGTCATCGAAGGTTCCGTTTCCGAGATTTCGATACAACGTGTTCGTGTCGCTCGAAAAATTGGTTTTGAAAATGTCGATGCGTCCGTCGCCGTCGTAATCGGCTGCCGTGGCGCCCATGCCCGCCTGCTCGCGGCCGTCCTCATTCACGGCGAGCCCACTCACCAGGCCCGTCTCTTCAAAAGTCCCGTCATGTTTGTTGTGAAAGAACAAGCTGGGAGTCGAATCGCAAGTGACATAGAAATCGGGCCAGCCGTCGTTGTCGAAGTCGCCGGTCAGGACGGTGAATCCGTAGTATTCACGGGGCGTCTCGACCCCTGCCTGCTTGGTGACATCGGTGAAATGACCGTGCCCGTCGTTGTGATACAGCGTCATCGTCTCGCCCTTGAGGCCACGCGGGCCGCAGGGGACGGGCATTCCCTTCCAGTTGCATCCACTCTTGTCGCGCGGCGCCGGGGTTTCCTGGGCCTTAAAGTCAACATAATTGGCCACCACCAGGTCGAGATAGCCGTCGCGATCGTAATCGATAAACGCGCACCCTGTGCTCCATCGTGATTCCGGCCGGTCCAGGCCGCGTTGCTTCGTCTCGTCACGAAACGTGCCGTCTCCCATGTTGTGCAGGAACACGTTGTGCCCCCATTGGCCGATGAAGAGATCCACGTGGCCGTCATTATCCGCGTCGCCGGCGCACACTCCCTGCGACCAGCCGAGGTGGCCGATGCCGGCTTTGGCGGTGACATCCTCAAAGTGAAGCCCACCCTTGTTGTGATAAAGATGCGGCGTAAGTGGAGGACCCAAATTGTGCAGACGGTCGCCCTGCAGAAGGAAGATGTCGGGAAGGCCGTCGTTGTCGTAGTCGAAGATCGCCACCCCAGTGCCTGTGTTTTCCACGATGTAGGTCTGATCGATCTCGCCGGAAATCACTTCAGCGGTGAGTCCCGCCTGCGCCGCGACATCGCGGAAATCCACCTCAGGTGCCTTCATTCCTGGAGGGAGAGGACGCACGGGCGCATCCTTTGCGTTCCCCGAAGCCATCTGCGAAAACAGCTTCGGTCCGAGAGCCAGCAGAGCGCACATCGCTGCAACCATTGCGGCAAGCGGCACGAGTCCCCGGATCATAAGTATTATTGCGCCTTCCCAGCGACGGATCCGGAGGACTGCTTTCGTGCCCGGGCAATCAAGTCAAGGGCGCGTTGGATCTCGGGATCAGTGGGTTTGAGCTTGTTTGCGGCCAGCAGTTCCTTTTCGCCATCGTCCAGGTTGCCAGCCTGGCAATCGACGAGGCCAAGTTTCTTGTGCAGGTCGGCCTTCATCGCACAATCTCCGCATTCGGCGAGCGCGTCTTTCAGCTGTCGCGTCGCTTCCGGCCAGTCGTGAGCCGCCGCCGCCACCACACCGTTATTGGCGAGCGTAGCCGCGCGGTCCAGGATGCGTCGGTCTTTTTGTACGGCGGTATAGAGCGCCATGAACTTCTCGGACTCCGCACGATCCGTCGGCCGCAATGCGTGCGCCAGAGCAAAAAGTGCCTGGCTGAAGTTTGGATCGATGGCGATTGCCCGCCGCCACGCCGCGATCGCCTCCGCGGACTGGGATTGCTGCTCGCGACATTGCCCGAGCAAATACCAGGCCATCACATTGCGGGGCTCCAGCTTCACAGTCTCTTCGAGCAGGCTGGCCGCAGCCGGCAAATCGCCTGCCTGCTTTTTGATCAGCGCGAGGAAATATCGCGCCTCCGCCAACTGTGGAACGAGGCGGCAAGCTGTTTCGAACTCGGGCTCCGCCTCAGTGCTGCGGCCCAGGTCAAACAGCACCCGCCCGCGATTAAAATGCGCAACCCCGGACTGGGGCGCAAGGCGGACAGCCTCGGTGGTTTCTTCCAATGCGCCCGGCAGGTCGTAGCTGTCGGCAAGCGCGAGCGCCAGGTCCAGATGGGTCGCCGCCAGATCCGGCGCCAGTTGTACCACTTTCCGAAGAAGCGCGATCCCCTCGCTCGACTTGCCCATGTGCGCCTTCGCCTTGCCCACGGTGGACAACGCGGCGGCGTCCTGCGGCGCAAGCGCGACCGCTTTGTCCAATTCCTGATCGGCGTCGGATATGCGGCCTTGCTGGGCAAGAATCAGGCCGAGGTTCAGATGGCCTTCCTTGTATTTCGGATCGTCTTCAAGACCTTGGCGAAGGAGTTTTTCGGCGGAACCCAGGTCGCCCTTTTTGGCCTGGACCATGGCCAGATTTCCACGCGCTTCTACCAGTTGCGGGTCCAGTTCCAGTGCGGCTTCCAGCCACTTCTGTGCGGAGACGAGATCGCCCGCAGACAGCGCCAGGCGGCCCAATTCCGCCGTTGCTTTGGCATTCTTCGGGTCGATCTTTAGCGTCGTCTCAAGGGCATCCTTCGCTCCGTTCGCATCCTGCGTGGCCTCCAGCGCCAACGCAAGGTTGTAAGCCGTCCAGGCGCTGTGCGGATCCTGTTCGAGCATCTGCCGGTAAATCTCCGCTGCTTCCGCCGCCTTCCCCGATTCCAGCAGTTCATTCGCCTTGCTGCCCTCAGATGCAAGCTGGCTGTTCCGGAACTCATTGTCCGTCGTTCTCCGGAACTGCTCCACAATCCGGTCTGCCTCCTCCTTTTGGCCAAGAGCCCGCAGCACTGCCGCCAACTGGAACTGCGCCGACTTCTCCTCCGGCTTCAGCGCAACGGCTTTCCGCAGATAAGGCAATGCTTGTTGCGGTTTTCCTTGTTTCGCCAGGACGAACCCGAATTGATATTGCGCGTCAAAGTCTTCCGGTTCCCCGGCGGCTCCAAGCTCAAGTTCCGGCTCTGCCTTGGCATAATCACCCAATCCCCGGTACACCATGCCGAGCAGCACATGTCCCGAAACATCGCGCGGTTTCTTGTGCACATAATCTTCAGCAGGCGCACGCGCTTCAGTGAATGCGGATACATTCACAAGCGCCTTCACTTGCGCGAGTAGCGCGACCATATCGGCGGGATTCCGGCGGGTGACTTGCTGGTATTCATCCGCCGCTTCGCGATAGCGCTTCTCATTTGCGTAAATGTTGGCAAGCGTAAAGTGGGCAGCCGTCGAGTCGGGATGGCTTTTAAGCAATTCTTCGAAAAGGTGAATAGCATCCGCCACTCCGGCCCCATCGATGGGCGGCATCCCGGCGTTCTCCCTGGCCTTGGCAGACTTGTATGTACCTGTTGCCAACGCGAGACGCAGGTCCACGTCGTCAGGCTCAATCCGCACCGCCTGGCGCCAGTACTCCAGAGCGGCATCATATCGTCCTTCATTCAGCAGGACCTGCGCCAACCCATCCAATGCGCAGACTAAATCCGGATTCAATTCAAGCGCCTTGCGAAAGTCGGCTTCCGCCTCCGCCGGGTCTGCCAGCACGGAGCCTAGCGCGCAACGCGCCTGCAGCAACCCGGGATCTGACTCGAGGGCCAGCCGGAACTCCTTGGCTGCGTCTGCGGGCCGCTCCTGGCGCTGCCGGACCAGTCCGAGATCGAAGTGGGCCTCCGCCGAACGCGGCTCAAGCCGCAGCGCTTGTTCGAACGCTGCGACCGCACACTTGAAATCTCCCTTCTCCGCAAACCAGGCACCCTCAGCGTCATAAACCCTTGCAGGCGGGGTGCCCGCGGGCGCGTGGGAGGCCGATGCCGGCAGCTTGCAGGTATCCGGCAATTGCGCCTGCACCGGCGAGCCCGCGCCAATAAACACCAGAAGCACGCCGCAGAAGTCCAGCAGCCGGTTCATGATGGCCCTCGGTTTCATTCCACCTCGTTTGCCATCTTATCGCTCAGTCCCGCTGCGCGGCTCTGTCACTTCCACGATGTGATCGGCAGTCACATCGCGCAGCAACTGGCGCGTGCCCGATGGCCAGCGGATCTCGATTTCGCGAATCGTGCGCGAGCCGCCCAGGCCGAAATGAACGCGCGGGTCACTGGACGCGGCATAACCCGTGCTGGTCGTCGCCTCGTTATAGAGCTTTCTCCCGTCGTCCGTGGTGATCCGAACCTGTGCGCCAATCCCCATCCGGTTGCTCTTCGTTCCCACAAGCTTCAACAGGATCCAGTGATTGCTGGTCTCCGTCACATTTCGAAACACGCGGACCGGGCCTCCCAGGGCTGTCACGACCAGGTCCATGCGGCCGTCGTTGTCCAGGTCTCCATATGCGAGTCCACGGTACGGCGCAGGCCGCGTAAAGTCTGCGCCGGCCGTGGCGCTTACGTCCGCAAACTGCCCATTGCCGAGATTTCGAAACACGGAGTTCGGTTCGGCATATCGAAAATGCCGAGAGATCTCCTCGATATTGTCCATCACGTTCCCGCGCGCAACCACCAGGTCCTTCCAACCGTCATTATCGAGGTCGACCGCACCGTTGGACCAACCCGACATCGGCCTGGTGAGATTCGCGAGCCGGCTCTCCTGACCGGCATTGGCGAACTGTCCTTTGCCCTGGTTTAAGAACAAGGGAAATGTTTCGTTCTCGATGGCTGTGTGCCAGATATCCGGCAACCCATCATTGTTCAGATCGCGGAAGTCCGCGCCCATACCCGCAAGAACTGCGCCTTCATCGGTGTAAGCCACACCTGACTGAAGTCCCACCT
>Ga0207105_1149_pt1 | contig 17306 bp, 5 predicted proteins | sample Alteio_BWMinHeat_77_FD_153569 | JGI IMG/M metagenome (GOLD analysis project Ga0207105, IMG submission 153569) | Enriched cells from forest soil in Barre Woods Harvard Forest LTER site, Petersham, Massachusetts, United States -... | ecosystem: Environmental > Terrestrial > Soil > Temperate forest >... | reverse complement strand
CTCATACTGATTATCAGGAGAAGAGTCCATTTTCTTTGAAATTGAGGCGCTGCTACAATAGCCTTGAAAATGATCACATTCAAGGGTGGAGTTTTAATTTCCCTGGAATCCTTGCACCTTCTGCAAACACTCTATCAGAAATCAAATTGCCCGGAAAAAAACTCCTTTATGAGTACGACGAACAGGGTGAACTGAAGAGTGCTAAACTCACTGATGAAGCGCAAGCTAGAATCTTTAACCAAATGATCTTTCTTTGGAATCATGCCGACGGCGTCGACTTAGCCGTTGAAACAGATTCGAGCGCGCGTTTGCATTATTATTTTAAGCAAAGTGAAGATAACCGCTATGGTCAAAGCTATCTATTGAGCCGCGTTTCATTCCCCGACCTTACAGAATGGCATTACTCCTATCGCAATCATCCTCATGAAAGAAAACAGCTGTTAAGCAAGAGAGCATTGCCCGATGGGAGGTATCAAAGCATTGAATACTACGATGAAAAAGACAATGAAGTCGGCGATATCCATGTGACGATCGAGGATCCCTTAAGCGATTCGCGCATAGGTCAAGTCAAGCTGCTGAAAGAGCCTGTTGGAGGCGATGATGCCCCTATCATCACAAATCGTTTTTTTTATCATCAAGGCCATACTGAAGTCTATGATGCTCTTAATCGAAAAGCAATCTATCGCTATTCCAAACAACACCTCCTCACTGCTATTGAAAACTACATTCATGATGATCAAGGCAATGAACAAATATACCGCGTCGAGCGTTTCTTTTGGGATAAGACAAATGCAGCGAATGAACCCAGGCTTCTCACTAGATCTGTAGAAGATGGGCAAGGGCATATTGAGTTTTGTAAAACGTTTTCTTATCACGAAAATGGCGAATTGAAGGAGCAAATACTCTATGGCAACCTTAGCGGAAACTGCCGTATATCTGTTCAATTAGCTCCTAATGGCGTGCCAATTAATAATGGAGTAGAGACTTACAGCATTTCCTACCATTATTCAGAAGACGAAAAGCCTATGCTGCTATCCCGCATCGAAGACAACGGCATTATGAAGCGCTACATTTACGATCCTCAAACCCGCCTGCCAGCAGCAAAATTCATTTGCAAAGATGGAATCACCTACTTGCGTTTTTTTTATTTTTACGATGAAGATCGCCAGCTCATTAAAACAATCAGAGATGATGGTTGTTCTGAAAATAGCGGCGATCTCGCCGGGGTCACAGAGCGTCAAATTATTGCTAGGACATTAAAGAGGAATGCGCCGGCTTTCGGCCTTCCAGAATCTATGGAAGAGCGCTATTTAGATGTAAAATCAGGGCAAGAATATCTTTTAAAAAAGACCTGCAACACCTACAATTCTAAAGGGTGCATTACTCAACAAGAAATCTTTGATGCCAATGGTGAAATGGTTGATTCCTCAAGTTATGAATATGACCCGATGGATCGCATCATTGCATCGACAAACTCCTCCGGCATAAGCTCGACAGCTTCCTATGATGCCAATGGCAATGTCCTCTTCAGCCAAACAATCGATTCCGATGCTAATATCTTAGAAGTTGCCTCAGATTATGATTTTTCCAATCGTTTGATTCGACATGAAGAGAAAAATTCCCAAGGACAAGCTTTTACATCGTCGTACCGCTATGATTTTCTCGGAAATAAGATCGCTTCTATCGACTCTTTCGGCAATGAAACAGCATATAAATACGACGAATTAAATCGGCTAATCCAAGTGACCTCACCGAGCGTCCTCGATGGGTCCGATTGTCAAATCAATCCCACGATAAAATATGCCTATGATCTCAGCGATCATCTCATTACGACCATCGATGCCAATGGCAATGCAACCTGCACACGTTATAATGTGCGTGGCAAACCTATTGAAATCGACTACCCGGACGGGACATGCGAAGTTTTTGTATACAATCTCGATGGAACTTTGAAACAGTATACGGCTAAAAATGGTCTTATGACCCTGTATGAAAACGACTTTTTGGGTCGTCCCATAAGAGTTCAGACCCGGGATGCCTCTGGACAATGCCTGTTTAGCACTTCAGCTACTTATACAGCTTTCCACATAGCATCATGTACCGATGCGTTAGGGTATACTACTTCTTATGAGTATTTTGAAGGCGGACAGAAAGTTGTCATAAGCAAAAAGACGCCGCAAGGATTATGCAAAACTGAATATCGTTACAGCAGCAAAGGCGCATTAATTCAGAAAAAAGAGTTCATTGATGGGCTTGGAAACTATGCTTTAACATCCTTTGAAAACGATGAGGCAGGGAAGTCGCGGCAAATCAGCATCGAAGATGCTTATGGAGAAGTCATCAAGCAAATACAAATGAAGCCGGAATCCAATGCTGCAACAAACGTTGTTAAAAACTACGATCATTTAAATGGGCGTGGACAAAGAGTGTTGCAAACAATAAATACAGATGAAAATGGGACGATGACAATGACTCAATATGATGCTTTAGGCCGTATTGAGTCGATAACACATAAAAACTGTTTTGGAGAAATTATAGCTCAGGAAGAAATCCGTTACGATGCTTGTGGAAATAAAGTACGCGAAAGACATTTGATCATTTCACCACAAGCTCCATCTAAAAATGTGACACATGCATGGACCTATGGACCTAATAACCGCCTTGAAGCTTTTACTGAAAATGTAGGGTCCGCTAAACAACAAAAAACAGCTTATCACTATAGCATGGGTTTTCTTACAGACATCATCAAACCCAATGGAGTCACGCTATCTTATGAGTATTCTTCCAACGGTCTCGTTTCACGGTTTTATGCTTCCGACAAATCCTTTGCCTATGCTTATGTTTATAACCCAGCAGGTCAAAGCATCTTTATAAAAGATGAAATCAGCGGCGCTGCGACTAAACGCAGTTATGATGCCAATAATAAAATAGAAAGCGAAGAAGTTGCCAACGGCTTACTCATAAGAAATCGTTACGACCTTTGCGGGCGTCGCACCAATTTTGCCCTTCCCGATGGCAGCAGCATCGAATATGATTACGATGCAGCCCATCTTCGCGAGGTGCGCAAGATCGCTGCCGACTACAAGCTTCAATATGCGCATCGCTATCATGATTATGACCTTGAGGGTTTTCTGACTAAAGCAATCCTGCCTCAATCGCTAGGTGAAATTACCTATCAGCGCAATGACAAGCATCTTTATACGTCAATTTCTTCACCGTTTTGGTCGCAAACAATTTCCTATAAAGATAATTATCCCTGCATAGTCAATATCCAAGATTGCGCGGGAGCTTTGTCTACGAATTATCAATATGATGAAAAAAAACGCCTATCAGAAGAAAAAGGGCAAGAGGCTCATCTTTATACCTACGATTCCTATGGCAACCGCTTGTCGAAAAATGAATGTCAATACGCTTTCGACGAAATCCTCCAATTATCCTCTACAGAAAACAAACACTATGAATACGATGCTAATGGCAACCTGATCATTCAGAAAACAGATCAGGGCACGATAACATATGATTATGATGCTCTTGATCGACTGATAAAAGTCACCAAAGAAAAGGAGAGTGCCGTTGCCTACGCCTACGACGCCTTCAATCGCAGATTAAATAAAACAATGTACTCGTGGGATGACAAAACTTCCAATTGGACTGAAGTAAAAACTATACGTTTCCTCTATGATGGAGATAATGAAATCGGCGCTGTCGATGCCAAAGGCGTTATTCTGGAATTGCGCGTGTTAGGATCTTCCCAGGCTGCTGACTTTGGAGCCGCTATTGCCATCGAGCTACAGGACAATATCTACATCCCCATTCACGACTTCCGCGGATCGGTCCGCTGCCTCGTTGATATGGCAACAGGTGCTACACAAGAGACCTATCGCTATTCAGCCTTTGGGGAACAACTGATCTTTGATGCTGAAGGGCAGGCCATTAATACCTCGCAAATCGGCAACCCTTGGCGCTTCTGCAGCAAGCGCTTCGATGATGAATCTTCTTTAATCTTCTTCGGAAAGCGCTACTATGATCCTTCAATTGGACGTTGGATCACCAAAGATCCTTTGGGAAGCTTCGACGGACCGAACCGCTACGCCTTCGTTCAAAATAATCCCATGGCCCTTAGCGACCTTTACGGCTTATTTTCCTTTACGGACCTTTGCCAGCAGATCCTTTCAGAAACGTGGGGTTTCTTTAAAGACCTTGTGACTGGATCGATGAGTCTTTTCGAATCTATGGAAGAGGATTATTCCTTTGCTAACTACATTCAACCTCAATTGGAAGAATATGGTCAAAAAACGATTGGGAGAGCTTACTTCATCTTAGCCGGTTACTATTCCCACTCCCCAGAAACAGGTGTTTATGGCAGTCACGAATATCATGATAAGGTTCGCATAACCTTAATCAATGGCATCCTCAATACACGCATCGACAATAAAGACACTCTTACCATGATCTCAAATACTCATGGGGGCGTCCGCATTCACTATGTCTTTAGACCTACTGAAGGATGGGCCAAAGATATGTTTAGCTGCGCCATGGTCAAACTTGGCTACACCTCTACCCAAGCTCGCCAGCTAGCAGCGACTTGGAAGTCGCTCATCCGCGAAATGGGCGGCACAGATGGTGGTGGACTCATCATCCATTATGCCCATAGCATTGGCGGAACAGATACTTCCGCGGCCCAACAACTCTTAACAGCTGATGAGCAAAAGATGATCCGCGTTATCTCCTTTGGCTCTGCTACCATGATTTCATCAGAGGGATATGAAAGCTCCGTCAACTATGTAAGCAGGCGCGACGGCGTCCCTTTCGTTGGAGACATCTTCAGCCACTTCTGTAATATTTTTATTTCGGATGGGAACATCGTTTATTTAGATTCTCTTTTAGGCGGCGCTCCCTTAGTCGATCACTTGCTCAGCAACGACGCCTACAGACAAATCATCGAAATGCTCGGTAAGCAGTTCCTTGAAACGTATGCATCCATGGAAAAAGATATCGCAGCGTAATTTGTTGCTGCGACAAAAGTCGCAGACATTTTAAGTATTAGCTTTCGAGAATTTGCAAAAGTGTCCGTCGTTGGTGATGCAAAGCTGGGCCATTGTTAGGATCTTTGCCATGCGTATTACTCAAGGTTACACCCCAGGAACCTTTTTTGGTTGATTTAACGTGAATTTTCGGATGTGCTCCTCGTGTACGAATGTCAACGTTTGCGTTGCGAGCCTTAGTTTTGAGTATAGTCTGCGCTAAACTATTAAACCGTCGCTTATTCAAGGAAATTTTTTCCTCTAGAACCTTTTTTACTTCGATAGATTCTTTTGGCTTAAGTTTTAGCGTGAGAGGTTCTAAAGGATTATCTTTTTTTATTCGATCTAACTCGTTTTGATGGATTTTTCTCTCTTTTTTTAAATATTCTTTACGCCGAAGATTCTTTTGATTTTCTTTAACTTTTAATTCGTCAGGGCTAGGACCGGTTGCTTTGGAATTTGCTTCAATAGCTTTGCTTTCTTCTTGCAAAGGAAGGCTTGCTTCGAGCCGATTAATCATCACTTGAGCAATAATGGCAGGGGAAATCTCTACATTCTCCTCTGCAAGGAGATGAATTTCTTCTGCATTGGTTTGTTTTGTAGCTTGATTTAATTCTTCTTGAGTAAAGCTAAGATCCCTTTCCAAAGCTAACAATTCAATGATTTCGATATTTTCCTCAGGATTAGCTTGCGCGCTCCTAAGAATTTCTATAAAAGACTGGTTATCTTCTTCAATGCACGTTGGAAATAAGATTAATTCATTATGACGCAAATGAGTAGAAAAAGTGTTAACTGCGTCATCTAAAAAAGTTTGAATGGCGGCCCTTATCATTTCTTTCGCTTTTTTTAAATAAAGAAAATCGCAGGTTTCATCAGTAAAAATAGTCCAGCTTTTCTCATCAAGGGCACCATCAACAATTCGCACAGACAAAGAGAGATAATTTTTTTCTTCAGAGTTGGATTTTGGAGCTCCTAGATATAAAGTAAATTCAACGATGACATCTACTTCTTTCAAATTAAAGGCTTGTCCTTTTGCTATATTTTCTTTTACCCGCCAATTTTTTTCTTCTTTAGTATTAATAAGAAAAGCAAGGTTGATGGCCTTATTCTGATGAATCTGAAGATTTTCATTGAGTAGAAGACGATGTTTTTTTGTTCCTAGAATAGTAGACTTATTTTCTTCTGCAACGGATGTTAAGATTATCCAGTTCTTCTTATCTTTCCAGAAAGCCATTTTAATTTTTTCATCATGAGGATTAGGAACCATAAAAAATTGAGAATCGGAAGAAGATGAAATACTCGCTAGTCTTTCTATAAGAAGATGTTGCAGATGCAATGAGATTGGATCTTGTTCGATTGCATCTAAGTCTAAAGTATTAAACTCGAAAAAAGAATCAAGAAGAATGCTTATTGATCTATCATTAGAAATTTGACACAGGTGATCTGCAATTGTAGATTTATATTTTTCAAACTTGTTTTTAATGAAATTTTGAAAAAATGGATCATTTTCGTGGAGGATTCGCATTTTTTTTTCTAACTCCGGAAAATAGGTCTCTTGAAGATAAGCTTTCCAATTGTGAAGGACTACCTTCTTCTCTAAGTCTCGACTCGTTGTTTTAAGCAGTTGCTTTCCCAAAGAAGTTGTTTGTGGAATTTGTTGAAAAGTTGCTCCTGAATTAAAGTGTATTATTGATGACATTGGCGTTTATCCTTTCATGATAGATGAAAATCGAAAGTTTGTTTATTTAAAAACAAAGATTTTATTTATTTGTTGTTATAATAACAAGGGAAATAGAATAACTTGAACATACTAAATATAGATGTACCATCCAGAACTTTCTTATTAAGATCCCTATACATCCGTGGATTTCGTAAAGAGATAAGCGATATAATTGCGGCGGCGCCATGCTTCGATAAAGTCGTTGAAAGCGTAAGTTACGTTAGTGAGATGGTCGCTTGGAAAGGCGGGATCCATGCAAAGCACGCGCTCATGCAACGCATCGTAGCCCGTGACGACCATAAGGTGCCCCTCAAGGTAGGGTTGGGCGCTCCCTGGAAGAGGGCCCTTGACGCTTACAACCACGGGGATGCCCTGGGAAAGCGATGTTATGATGTCATGAAAATTTGAAAGACGTGCCACGTAGCAGCGCCAGGAAGCTCCCAGTACAGTGTAGGCATGCGCGACGTTAAAAGTCCAGTTGCCGAAGATATCAAAGCCTTTATCCCAGGCTTGCGTGGCAAAATGAACCGGATCTATTTGCTCGTTTTTCAGTAAAAAACGCAAAGTAGCTGTTGCAGAAGTAGCAGAACATAGGTGCTGAGCACGTGGATGGGAAAGAGCCATCTGGGAAAGAGGAGGGACAGTTAGCGCAAGAGATTTAGTCGGAGGTATTTGTGGTTGTCTTGCAAGGGTGGATAAATCCGAAGTGCAGACAAAGACAGCAGCAAATTTTTTTAAGTTCGCTCCCTCTAAAGCTTCGACTTTAATCCGATACCCAAAGCCTTTGCAGCCGTTGAGTAATTCGAGGGTATCTTGATAGAGCCTAATGTTGTCAAATTTTGTGGAAAAGCTTTGCTGTTCTTGACCTCCCCATTTTGCATAGGGAATCCAAGTGGACCATGCAGACGTAAGAATGCTGACAGATAGAGCATAATGTCCGCGCAAAGGGCGTTTTGCATTCCAGGAGATAATCAACTCATCAAAAGGCGAGAAAGCCATATTTTCGCATTTAAAGATAAGGGCATTTTTCTCTATCAATTCATGATGATACACGCTGGAAGAGAGGTAAGATGGTTGCATACTGGAAGGCCACTTGTGTTAACAGATTCAAATATGTTATAATATAAAATAAAGATATTAAATAATTGTATATCTTTTTAATGGCATGTTATTCGCATCATGAAAATTGCATATTAAAATAGGTGCTTTAAAAATGGAACCTTATACAATTGCAATGTTTGGAGAGGCCGAAAAAGGCGAATATAGCACAGCGTATTTTTGCCAAAATCTGCCTCAATTGGTCGATAATCTGGGTAATCCGCCTCCTGATAGCAATGGTTTATATTATGCCGTTCAAGCTTTGCTTTATCACCATCGCTTATTTTTTGTGCGAGTCCAAGAAGAAGGATTTAGCATTCAAGATTATCTGCGAGGCTTGCATTTTCTTGAAACACGCAACCTACTTTCTAAAATTGCAGCCATCGCTATTCCAGGTGTGGGTGATGCTGAAATCATCGAAGCCGCGACGCCCCTTTGTTTAGCCTATCATAATATTTTAATCATTTCAGAATCAGATCTTTACGACTATCTCACCGAAATTTCCGCCAACTAAAGAGGGGAAATCGGGCACGGGCACGCACACGGGCACGAAAAACCAAACGCTAAATGATCGAAATTAATGGATGAAATCGTGCCCGTGCCCGTGTGCGTGCCCGTGCCCGATTTCTTCATGCCCCGATCATTTAGCATTTAGCGTTTAAAAAGTGGCATGCGAAAAGTATTTCTCTAAATCTTCTTGAGTCGGCTTGAAGGTTTTTTTGCCTTTTTGCCAATTGGCGGGGCACACTTCTCCATGGGTTTCAAAGTAGATGAGGGCATCTAGGATGCGCAGCGCTTCTTCGACGGAGCGGCCAAGGGGTAGATCATTGACAACTTGATGGCGCACGACGCCTTCTTTATCGATGAGGAAAAGACCGCGGTAGGCCACGCCTTCAGTTTCCAATAAGACATCGTAGCTTCTTGCAATTGTTTTGTTGATATCGGCGATGATAGGGTAATTGACGCCCTGGATTCCGCCTTTGCCTTTGGGAGTGTTCAGCCATGCAAAATGGGAGTAGTGGCTATCGACTGAGCAGCCCACCACTTGGGCGTTGCGCGCTTCAAAATCAGCATGCTTTTCTTCAAAAGCATGCAGCTCGGTAGGGCAAACGAAAGTGAAATCAAGAGGGTAGAAAAACAAAATCACATATTTTCCTTTAAATTGATTTAAGGAAAAATTGTCAATTACACGTCCTTTTGAGACAGCTTTTGCAGTAAATTCAGGTGCTCGTTTTCCTACTAAAACGCCCATAATAGATCTCCTTTAAAATTAATAGTTTCCAAAAATCGATCGCGCATTCGCCAGCCAACTTTCAGCTCCGATCGTCGTTGCAGGACCATGTCCGGGAAAAACGCGTGTTGCCGGCGGCAATTTGGCCAATTTTGCAAGCGATGGCCACATCAGTTCCGGCCTTGCTGTCGGAAAAGAGATATTGCCGATCGTTCCCTGAAAAAGCGTGTCTCCGGACAATAAAACATTTTCTTTAGGGCAATAGAAGCAGACTCCCCCCGGAGTATGTCCTGGAGTATGGATGACTTCCAACTGCAAGTTTCCCAGTGGAATGAGATCACCCTCCTTGAATAAAATATCGGGTTTTACACCCTGTATTGAGATCCAACATGGCAATCCATCGGAACCGGGTTGTTCTAAATTGGATTGGTCCAAGGGGTGAATGTAGATAGGAATCGCGTATTTTTCTTTAAAAAGCGCTGTTTCGGCAATATGGTCCCAATGGGAGTGGGTCAAAAGAATTTTATCGAGAGTTAGCTGATTTTTTTGCAGAAACCTTTCGACAGCATAAGAGCACTCGGGCGCAGGATCGATGAGCGCAGCCTTTTTAGTCTGCGGGCACGCAATGACGTAGGCATTGGTAGCAAAGGGCCCTGATGGAAAAGCTTGAATGATCATTGCACCGGAGAGGACTTGAACCTCTAACCGCCCGGTTCGTAGCCGGGTACTCTATCCAATTGAGCTACCGGTGCAGAAGAAATAGATATCGTGCCAGATCCCCCTCATTTTTATCAATAGAGAAATATGGTTTCGCATTACGTGCCCGCGCACGCCGTGTTAGAATGTATTTTTCATGCCCGTGTAATAATCCAGAGAAACAAATTGTTTTTGTAGAGTAATTATTATGTTTTTGTAAAAAAAATAGTTTGCTTGTAATAAATATAGATGTTTCTATGCCTTTTTAAAAATATCCAGGGTACTCTTTTTCTTATGCAGATTTTCCGTCAAGTCAAAATATAGACACTTATGTGTCGCCAGCTCAGAATAATTTTTTACCACAGAGGACACAGAGAATACAGGGAGAATGAAAGGATGAGGGCGGAAGGATGAAAGATGAAGAAAAAGGGGCAGTAAAAACTTCAAATTCTTCCCGCAATCCAAAGACTAAACGAAATAGAATTCGTCTTCATTCATCCTTCATCCTTTCATTCTCCCTGTATTCTCTGTGATCTCTGTGGTGAAAAATTATCCTGAGCCGGCGATACATAAGTGTCTATATTTTGACTAATAAGGGCTCTCTTGTTTATAATAAGTATAGATGATTTTATTCATTTATTAATGAAATTATATAAGGTTATTTCATGGTTAAAATCGACAGGGGGCAGGCTTTTCATATAGGAAGTACAGATACAATGCCTCCTTCTGCTTCACATAAAACAGAAGCAACTCAAGATAAACATGTTGCGCCCTCCTCGCATCTAAAGTCCAAAGAAATCAGCCGTGAAAGGAAACTGCATGCCGCCGAAGCCCTCAACATGGCTTGCCAAAATTATCGCGAACTCTCCCCTTTTAACAAAAAACCTAGCCTCATTACATTGCCGATCCAAGCCTTTAAGAAATTCATCCACTGGATTCGCAGAGACATCCCCTTTGCTGTCTCCGACATCAAATTGCGCTTTGCCATGCATCTTTTTCGCAACTTTGATCGGGTGCTCTTGGAAAAACCGGATCAAAAAGCCGGCCAAGCTTTGAATATGGAGCTGCCTTTTTCTTTTGTGTTAGAGAGTTGGCGTACGCTGCTTACAAAAGCCGGCAAAAGCGAAGCAGGTCTTAGAAATCAGCTCCAAAAATGCGAAAACTATCAGAAAAAGATTGAAACGGCACGAGAAGCCTCTCTTTATCGCAGAAAATTCATTTTGCATACTCTAACCAAACAAATTCAACGCAGCATTAAAAAATTGCCGGAGGGTCAAGCCCTCTATCTTCCTGGCGGAGCCCTAGTAAAAGGTGTAGCCAAAACAGAGGTTGCGCAGATGCTGTATGAAATCCGCCGCGATCCAGCCAATCCCGGGCAATTGATCTTTAAAGTCTTCGATTATTCAGCCGCTTTTGCTAGCAAGCAAAAACTTCCAGCTATGCCAGGAGAAGTCGGCGCTGTCGGAAAAATGGTTGCCGGAGCCTTAACTCTAGGCGGTGACGAGGTTGAAGCTGCAACGGAGTATCTTCTTTCTGAAGATGAGCTATTAAAGAAGGTCCCCGATTTGATAGAAGTGCAAACTGTGCTGCATCGCTTTGAAAACAAAGGCATCTTTGAAAAAATCCGCTTCTTTGTTTCGCAATATAAAGTTATGCGTGGAAAAACACCGGCTAAAGAAGCTGGTGGCGGATTAGGAGCTCTTGTTAATGATTTTTCAGCGGAAATTTTGTCAAAAGTCTTTGAATCCTATGTTCCCAAAAAAAGAGCCATCGCAAAAGAAGCGCAAAGCCTAAAGATCAAAACGCGCGCCCATACCGATGGAGAAAAAGTCTTTGAGCTGTTTTATAAAACCTTTGGCGACGATGCCGCCAAGACGCAGAAGCTGCTCATGAAGACGACGCTTTTTTTAGACATTTATGACAAAAGCGGCAAGAAGCTCAAAGATCCAGCCTACCGAAAATGGTTTAAAGACAACGGCATCAGCCTTCTGAAAACGATTCAGCGGCAAGTCGCTGTTGCAGGCGATGGCCAAATTGAAGCCTTGCTTGCGCCTATCCACAAAAAGTTTCAAGTTATTGTCGATCATTTGGACAAACTCGATCTAGAAGCGGAGTTAGCACCGCCGCTGCCTCCGGAAAAACAACGCAAAGCTTCCTTTATTTTTGATATCCCTTTAGCGTTGGGCGAAAAAATTGCCGGCATAAGTGACCTTAAGCCTACCTCTGCGTTATCTTCTGCACGCCTTCAGCCTCTTGAGGGCATTGACTTCGCCAAAGCCGACCCTGCCCAAGCCCAAAAAACGATGCAACAATGGATGAAAACTTGCGAGGCTTTGTCCAAAAAAGGTGAAGTTGAAAAGCTGGAGTATCTGATTAGCGATGCTTACCTTGCTTTAAAGCAAGCCAGCAAGGTCGGATTTTGGGATAAGATCCCTCTTGAAGATACGGTAGCGTGGAGCGGAACCATTCACAATTTGGGCATGTATGCCGCCCAAGTGCATTTTGGATTAAGGCGCAAAGGGGTAACGCCTCAGCAAATGGTCAACTTACTGCATAGCTTCGACATCTGCCAAAAGCTTGCTTACCGCAATGATGCCGTGACACACTTTGGAAGCTCGAATCTTACGAAAAAAGAACGGGAGGGGGATTTATTGCACTTAATAGGCTCTGCCGAAGATATCATCAAGGGCAGCGTTCCTGCATTTGACAAATTCAGTTTTGACATGGATCAATTTAAAGATATTTTAAAGGATCCCTATCTTAACCTAGGCCAAGAAGCCCCTGAGATCTTGAATTTAATTAAGAGCATCGAAGGGCAAAACGCAATAAAGGTCAAGTTATCCAGTCCAAAGAGTAGCGAACGCGATATAGCCTATTACACAGGATTTAATAAAACACATCCCGACTACAAAAAAAAGTCTGAGCCTTATTACGAAGACTTTGGACAAAATCATCTTTTACCTGAACAAATCGTACATATGCGCAAGCTGCGCATCGTCATGCTAATGATGATGGGACGTTATAAAAACTTAACTTACCCCGGCGCCATGAAGAGATTCGGCGGCATCTTTGGAACACTTTTTAGTGTCAGGGGCAATCGCGAAGAATTCAATAAGCAACGCACGCTAGCGACGATGGCAGAAGTTGACAAATCTCTTGATTCGCGTCAGCCTATCGGCGCCTTTGATTCGCAAAAAGCCACCATAATAACTCCTCCTTTTGCTTCGTTGCCCTCCCGCCAGGATGTTTGTTTTAATGAATATGATCGCCCTGAACACCTTCCTTTCCTTCTTAAAGAGGAGGCAATTCCCGATAAACCAACAGATGCACCGCAAGGGCATCTGCAGTTTTTTCCTCTACTGTCATCGATTTATGAAGAAACAGAACAAGCCATTGCCAACCCTGAAATCCAAAAAAGAGTCGTGGAAGGCTGCGTAGCTAATAGCAATGCAAAATATGTCAATGAAGATGGCTTTAAATACACCCAAGGCTGGAATGGAGAGAAAGAGATCAATGCACCTTTAAAAAATTGGCATTACCGGCCTACCGGAAAAACGCAAACTGAGCGCACCATCGTCGATGAAAGAGCCAAGATTGCAGGCATTCCGGCGGATCTCTTTGCTGAATTGCAGCTGATGCAGACCGACCCTTCCATCACGCGCATTCAAAATAGCATGGGCGTGTTTACGCGCCATGCAGGCCTCTTTTCTCATCCCAAGATTGGAAACGAGCTGCAGCGCGTTTTTGCGCTCAACCTCTTTCGCAACGCTGCTTTATTTCGCTTGATCTTAGACAAGCCCGAATACGCTCCTGTCTTTGTAAAGACCTTAAATCGCATGATGAATACTCTGCAAGCCAGCAAAAATATCCGCGGCATGCTTTTTCTCATGCAGATCTTCCGTCAAGCCAGCGGCATTTTCGAAGAGGCTAAAAAAAGTCTTTCTGAAGCAGGCCAAAAGACATTAATAGGAGAAAGCTTAACTCTTTTGCAAACGGCCTGCCGCGATCAAGATCAGATTCTTGCAGCGTGGCAGCGCGATGCTAACGTTGATAGCTCCTTGCGCGATGAGCAAGGCAGAATTCATGAAGCCTATTTAACAAAGCAAGCTTATGCGATGCAAGCCAAGCTTGAAGATTTAAATTACGATCCTTTAAGCGACCCTGAAGTGGGACAAGCGGGCTCAAAAAACATCTTTAAAAGCTACTTTGCTTCGAAGCATTTGCAAAAAGATCGCAATGAAATCAATGCCACGCATGAAGCTCTCATCAATTACATGATGCATCGGCTAACGCCTGCGATTTCCAATATTTTTAAGGATCAAACCCAATGCAATCAATGGGTTCAGGAGATCTTACCTCAGCATCTTAAAGAGCAAAATCTGCATTGGAAGATTGCTAAGGAGTTTCCTTTGGTGCAGTCGGGTAGATGGAAGATCGATCTATTAAATGGCTTAATCTTTGAAAACAACGTAGCCAAGTGCGCGTTGCCTGTCGAGATAACCTCGCATAGCCTCTCGCGCCAGTTGTTTGGTGAGACAGATCTTTATAACATTGCTGCAAAGCATTCTTACTCAAAGCGTGGCAAAGAAACAGACCGAGTCTATGAATTTACACAGAAAGGGACTCAATACCGCATCGTCGTAAGACCGGGAAAAGATCCGGTTATTTATAAAAGCGTGCAAAAGAAGTTTCTGTTTTTTTTCAAGAGAACCGCATGGTATCAACTGCAAAAGATCAAGGCGCCATCATCTATTGATTTTAAAAAAGAAGAGACTAAAACAGCAAAGGCGCCTTCTGTTTTTGAGGCGATGAAGTCAATTAAGGATTTTGCCAAAGATCCCCTAGATGAGCTTGTTAAAAGCTTAGAAACAGTTAAAGGGGTGACGCCCACACTATTGAATGAAAGTTTATGCTGGATCAATGGCAAGGGCGATCATTTTTTCATTGAAGACAAACAAGGAAAACCGCTTTTTGAAGGCGAATTAAGTTCCTCGCTACCATCCAGATGGAAAGGCATCGCTACGCGTTCGATCAAACCGTTTAAAAAAATTGTACGGCTTAAAGAGATCCGCGATGGGAAAAAATTCAATGTCCTTAACCCTTGGAAGTTTCAAGAGCTGCAGCGCTTTGGCAGCTTAGCTGATGCTTCTGAAATGCTTTTAACAGGTGAAAAACAAAAAGTTGAGCATGTGCGCTACCCGAGTTTAAGCTTAGAATATGCTTGGAATAAGAGCACAAAACAGTGGCAATGCACCACACAGCAGGGGTTTTTCCTTTCAAAGAAAAAAATCGATGAGGTTTTATCTCCTGGGGCTTTAGAAGAAAAACAAGCACCCCTCTTTGCAAGCACCTTTACTCACTATCAGGTCTTAGAGCACAATTCACGTCCGGCACGTCTGCTTTTATCCGGAGAGCAATATGCCATCAAGCCGCCTGAAGTCGGAGCTGAAGGGTTAGTCAAACATCATAGGAAAATCCTGGAGCCTATTCGCAAAGCTGATATAAAACCTAAGCTCTATTCTTATGATATCGATCCTGTGCGTGGCTTAAAAGCCTCAACATCTGAAGCCTATCTCTATTTGGCTTACACTCTCTATACTCAGTCTAAATATGCTCAAGCGGCTTTTTATTTGAGAAAAGCTGCCGATTTACAGCCGGGATCCAATGCCGAGATCGATAACATTTTAGGATGGTTTGACAGCCATAAAACCTCATCGGATAAAGCCATGGCGGTGAAGCTGCAGCTTGATCTTATTAAAATGGAACAGGAGATGCTTCTCAGTAAAAAACCCTTTGAATCCAATACTCAAGCTTTAGATAAGATTTTAACGAATTTCCAAAAATACCAGCAACTCGTCAAAGAAGGCAAGATCCCGCCGCAGCTTGAGATCTCCGAAAATCAAAAGAAATCCCTAGAGCTCTATTTTCAGCAAGCTTCTAGCAAACTCAGTGGTGCTGAAGAGGCTGCTAAGAAGCTAGGAATAGCTCCGGAAGCAATTGAAAAGACCAAGACGCTTTTAAAATCGGCACTCGATAATCTGCAAACGACGCGTCTTTCCCAGGAAGAAAAAGTTAAAGTTGAAATCGAAGCGCTGGATCGCCGCATCGCCGCGAGCAAAAAGAGTGCTCCTAAAGGCGTGGTCGCGTTCCCTCCTTGTCAAAAATCGCTATTTCCAGAAGCAGATCTCTTGTTTCCACCGGCCGGTGAGCCTATCGATGAAATCAAAGCTTTGCAAAGCAAGCTTTCCGATTTCCGCATCCGCGTCGAATCCAATAAAAAAGCTGAAGAAGATCCCTACGCTCAAGAAAATAGAGTAGAGCTTCTTGATGACATCCAATTAGCTTTGCAAAATCGGGAAGCTAGCTTGCGCTTGATTAAAGAAGACGCGGACCTTTCCAAATTTGCCTCCACCCTTTTATTAGATTCTCAACAAGCCCTTCAAAAAATTGCGCAAAGCAAAAAAAGCATTTTAAATTCCTTTGCCATCCCTGATTTGCCTGAAGATCAGTGGAAAAGCATGGTTGAGAAGCTCAAAGAAACTGATCGCATGCGCGATAAATTCTTTGAAGACGCTTTGTACTGCTATGCCGCTGAAGACTGGACGCCCTTACTTCAAGATAAAATTATCTCGCAGGATCAGATTGCTAGCTTAGAAGAGAAAATCGAGGGATTTTTAGAAAACACTACGCTGCAGCAGCAGATGCAAAAAGCTCTCGACCTTATCAGTCAATACAAGCAAAAACCAACAGATACCTTGCGCATCCTGCTTAGCGAGCAGTTAAACCTTAAGCGTTATTATGATGTGAGCCAAGACCCCTATCGCAGAGCGATTATGCTATTGGAATATGACTCCAAAGTCATCGCTAAAAAAAGCCAAGTCGACAACATCCGCGATATGCTTCAAGGGGAAAATCTCTTTAAACATGAGGCCTTAGCCGGTGGTAAAACCACCGTTTTGCGCAATATCATCTCCAAGCTCAAAGCCGATGGCGCTACCCTTTCCGGCGTCATCACCCATGAGCCGCTGATTGAGATGCACCATGCCTTGTTAGAAAGTACCACGCGCTATGCTTATGGTGAAAAAGCCTATCGGCTCAACTTCAATCGCGGCGACCCCATCGATAGAGCAGCTTTACGCACTATGCTGCGCAACTTAAAAAAATCAATTGCCGAGCATGGCCGCATCGACTTAACCAAAAAAGATGCGTTGAATCTGCACCATGCCTGCGTTGAAAAATATGAATTGATGAGCCAAGTCCCCGATGATGCCGGTTTGCTGAAGGTCAATGAAGAAATTGATGTATTAAATCAAATTCTCGATCTTTTGGCAGACAAGGGCCGCATTGGCAGCGATGAATTAGATAAAGTTTGCGACCCGGAAAAAGAGCACAACTACGCCATTGGAGAAAAAGTGCCATTGAATGGCACAGCCGTTGATACCGCTTTGGATCTATTGCAGTGGACTTTAAGCGACCCTGACTATGGACCGATCTTTGCTAGCAACAACTTTCATCGCATGGATGAGGCTAAAAGCAA
>Ga0207105_1148_pt1 | contig 17359 bp, 17 predicted proteins | sample Alteio_BWMinHeat_77_FD_153569 | JGI IMG/M metagenome (GOLD analysis project Ga0207105, IMG submission 153569) | Enriched cells from forest soil in Barre Woods Harvard Forest LTER site, Petersham, Massachusetts, United States -... | ecosystem: Environmental > Terrestrial > Soil > Temperate forest >... | reverse complement strand
CGTTGTAAACACTTAATTTATTATTTTGGAAAGGGATATGTCTATTCACACAGCCGATGCTATAAAAAACAAAGTAATGGCCTCGAAAGAAGGACTCACAGTCACAGCCTATCGAGGTGACAACAATGTGCTGCTTGCATTCAATTTAAAAGAGAGCCTAATAAAAAATTTAGCAGGTTTTGCTATTAAGCTCCGATTGCCTAATGGAAAGTCATATTGGCTGAAAAACCGTTTGAGTTTTGAAAAACCCCTACAAGCTAACACTTCACCTCAAGAACGATTAGCACTGTGGACCGAAAGTAATCTTGCTCCATTTCAAAGATTTCACTGGCAGCATTTTCCTGACGAGATAATGCGCGGAACTTATACATATAGCATCACACCGATGTATTTTAATCGCAAAGGAGGCTTAATTGAAGGGGTTACCGCAGATATTGCTATCGATTATTTACCGAAGGACTGTTTTGATAATCTGGAGATAGGTTTTACGCGTAGCTATGTTTCTTCACAAGCCTATCACGATCTTTTTCAGAATAGACTTATTCGGCCCTTGCCAAAAACGCTAGATTACAACACGACAAGCTATCAGCAACAATATGAATGGTTAGGGGCAACAGCGCGAGAAGTTGTTTTTGCATTTTTGAATGAAGCACTTGAAGATCCAGCCATTACTATTGACGCTTTGATTTACGATATTGACGAAGTTCATTTTGTTGAAAAGTTGGAAAAGTTAGGTTCGCGAATACGTGTTTTTTTTGACGATTCAAAAGAACACGTTAAAGAAGGAGCCCTAGAAGCAATCGTTCATCAACGCATCCAAAAATCCGCTGGTCAATCTAATGTGAAGAAAGGACATTTCAAGCGCTTTCAACATAACAAAGTTCTCATTCAGAAAAAAAATAACAAGCCAATTAGGGTATTAACTGGATCCATGAATTTTTCTGTGAGAGGATTTTATGTACAAGCAAATAATGTTTTGGCCTTTGATGATACACATGTCGCTTCATTATATGAGCAAGTCTTTCAACAAATTTGGGATGACGAAAACAATTTTTCTAAATCAGAAATTGCAAGCAAATGGTTTTCAATCAATCAGGCACAACTTCCCGCAATAGAATTTTGTTTTTCGCCACACAAATCAGGCTCTATTTCATTGAATAAAATTCAGGAAGCTCTTAAGAAAGCCAAAAGTTCCGTGTTTTTTTCTGTCATGGATTTACAGGGCGGTGGAGGAGTACTTCAAAGTTTAAAATCCATGGCAGTAGAGAGAAAAGATCTCTTTTCTTATGGCGTCACTCAAAACCTAGGAAAAGATCAAGAGCGACAAGAAGGAGTTGCAATCTATGGGCCTGGTCGATTGAATGGGGTTTTAGTTCCCTTTGGTTATTTGCATGGACAAGTTCGTCCCCCATTCAATGAAGAAGTTTCTGGGGGATTTGGCCAGGTCATTCATAATAAATTTATCGTTATTGATTTTAATCATTCTCATCCAATTGTTTTTACAGGATCATCGAATATTGCTGAGGGAGGAGAGATGGCAAATGGAGATAACCTCATCGCCATTAGCGATCCTGTCGTTGCGATTCTCTATGCTGTTGAAGCGTGTCGCCTAGTAGATCATTTCCGCTTTCGTGCAGCGTTATACAAGTCAACGAGTACAGAACCGCTTGTCTTAAAACCAGATGCGAGGTGGTGCGAGCCTTATTATGACCCATCCCAGTTATACTATAAACAAAGACTTCTATTCAGCCGTGAATGAAACCCTATTACAGTTTAAAAGATGAATAAAAAAAAATCTTCGAAATCACGGTTTAGTTTGTATCTTATTGCGACTGCAGCTGCAATTACTTTTCTTGCTACTTTAATTGCCAATGGCGAAGTCATCGGCAAATTTGTATCCGAGCAGTTGAACGTTTTGGGGATAATGAAAGAGTCTTGCCTATCTATCACAGAATTTTCTATGGATCAATCGTCCATCTATCAATTGCGTGATTTTTCAAGTGAGGACCAGACTTTTTTTGCTGATCCAAAGAACTATAAAGTTAGCGATCCAAATTTTTTTAAAGGAACAACAAAAATTGTGGATCTGAAAAAAAAGATTACAACAGAAAAAAATAACGTTCCCATTTTGTTGCTGTTATTAAAGAATAAATGTACCACAAATATTGTGATCAAAGAAGTTGTCGTGGAAGTCATGAGCGTATCCCTATCAACTAAGAAAATCTACGCCATGATAACGACGACGGAAAGACCGATAAGCCCACTGGGATACCAACGGCTGCCCACGGAAATGTATGAAATAAAAATCTCAAATAAATTAGAAAAATATGAGCCTTATAAGATAGAACAAAAACGTCCAATTTCCCTTAACAGTGACAATTATATCAATTTTGGAATCGCGATATCAGCGAAAGACGCCGGTGCTGTTCCTTTGAATGCCTTGCTTAAAGTAAAGATCACCTTTGTTTCAGACACGAAACAATTAAGTACGGAACCATTTTTTCTTAGGCTGACGTCCTTGTAGTATACCGCACGCGGGCAGAATGTTAAGTTTTGTGCTTGCGCCAAAGCCCCGGGGTTGAACGATCGTAAGTCGCCCCATATTATTAATATTGGGCGACTTACGATCGTTCAACCGCAGGAGCTTTCGCGCAAGCACAAAACTTAACATTCTGCCCGCGTGCGGTATAAAAGCACTAGCCTCCTTCCCCTTTCCATTTTGGCTTTGGCTGCGCGATGATAAAAGCAGAGACATCCAAGGCTTGTTCCACGGTTAATTCCGCTTCACCAAAAGGCATATTGTAGTAAACAAACGCAGAGAGCTTTGACAAATTATTCATGCCTGCCGCTTCATTAAAGGAAGATGCCCCCCAAAGTGGAGGATAGCTCAGATTTTCAGCGCGCGGCTCTCCTTGGCCCTCGGCGCCATGGCAGCTTGCACAATAAATTGCGTATACTTCCTGGCCTTTAATCGAATCTGGTGTGTGATGGCTTCTTAGCTCTTTAAGCCCCAGCCAGGGAGCTTTTTTCATGGTAATATGATGCGATATCCATTCCAAGTAGGCAAGCATGGCCTTCATCGGCTGACTATCGACTGGAAGAGCTTTTCCATTGAGGCTTTTTTCAAAGCAAGCATTGATTCTATCTGCCAAGGTATAATTAGGGTTTTCTGCTAAAAACTTAGGGTAGTTTTTGGTTACGCCTACTAAAGAAATGCCGCTATTAGCTCCGCCTAAGGTATTACCGGCTGCAAAATGACAGTTATTACAAGAGAGCCTATCGCCGGCATATTCTGGAAGATATTTCTTTGTTTCAGAAAGAATGTGATAACCTTGCATCACAAGAGGTTTGATTTGATCGGGAGCCATTTCAGGGTCCACAAGCTCGAACATTGCAGACGAATTGCTGAAGGGATGAGATTCATTGCCCGGTGTTAACGGATTTTTTGTGGCAAAGATCCACCAAATGATTCCAAGGGAAAAAGCTATTAACAAGACCCAAGTAAAACGATTAAGCATTCGATCCTTCCTCGTAAATTGACTGCCTCTGACGAATTCGCTATAGATCGAATCCTCTTCCCTAAAATATAATAATAGTTAATTTAAAAAAAGCGCTAGGCGTAAAGAACATGCATTAAACAATAAAACAGAAATTTTAGACCACAGAGGCACAGAGCCACAGAGAAGTCCATGTAAGTTGTTTTTTTCAGTGTGCTTTTAGATTTTTTCTCCTCTGTGCCTCTGTGGTAAAAAATGCTCAATGCTCAATGCTCAACGAAAAAGACAATGCTCAATGTTGCTCGCTTCGTTTATCACTTATCATTTAGCATTTAGCGTTTTTCTTCATCCTTTCAATAGCCTTTTTCATGAACACATGATATAAAGTGTGACTACAAAGTTTACAATGCCCTATCTTCGAGTTCTTTTTTTTTGAAAGTGTCTTCATGGAAGAGATTTACGGATACATCGAACGCATTACCTTTCAAAGTCCGGAAAACGGATATACCGTAGCTCAGTTGCAATTATCTAAAAGTTCTGAACTTATCTGCATCGTAGGGGTAATGCCTGCCATTCAGCCCGGAGAAACAGTGCGCTGCCGGGGTGTTTGGAAGAGGCATCTAATCCATGGCAAACAATTTGAAGTCGCTGAACATTACATCGAAGCCCCTGCTGATATCGTTGGCATTCAAAAATATTTGGGATCAGGCCTTATCAAAGGCATCGGTGCTGGATATGCCAAGCGCATTGTAGAAAAATTCGGTGTTGAGACTCTCAATGTCATTGATCGAAGCCCGGAGCGGCTTAAAGAAATAACAGGACTTGGCCAAAAGCGGATAGATAAAATTAGGTCTTGTTGGATAGAGCAGAAATCCATACGCGATGTGATGGTATTTCTGCAATCGTACGGTGTTACCCCCGCTTATGCCCAAAAAATCTTCAAACATTACGGCGACCAAAGCGTTGCCAAAGTGTCGGAAAACCCTTTTCGCCTAGCTAGAGATATTTTTGGCATCGGCTTTAAAACCGCTGATGTCATTGCACAGAAAATGGGGATCGCCAAAGATTCGCCTCAACGCATCGATGCAGGCATCGAACATGTTTTGTCTGTGTTATCCAACGAAGGGCATGTTTGCTATCCTGCCCAGGAGTTTTTGACTGAAGCTGAAAAAATTCTTGAAGCCGATGCAGGGAATATTCAAACTCGCTTAGCCGCCTTGCAAGAGGACAATCGCATTGAGCTTTTTGACTTGGTGTGCGAGAACGTTCCGCTACGGTATATCTGGCTAAAACCTCTTTTTCTTTCTGAGGTTGGCATTGCAAGAGAGATCAAACGCATCCGCGATTGCGCCAGTTTTCTAAGGTCTATCGATGTTGTTAAAGCAGTGGAGTGGGTGCAGCAACAGCTAAACATTCATCTTGCCGCTGGCCAGCAAGACGCTGTTGGCGATGCATTAAGCCACAAAATGCAGGTAATCACAGGAGGGCCGGGAACAGGCAAAAGCACGATCACTAATGCGATCATTACCATAGCAGAAAAAGTGACAAAAAGGATCGTTTTAGCAGCTCCAACAGGAAGAGCAGCCAAACGCATGAGTGAGATCACAGGAAAAAAAGCGTCGACTATTCACAGTTTGCTTGAGTTTGATTTCAAGAAAGGCGGATTTAAACGCAATAGAGAATCGCCATTGGAATGCGATTTGCTCATCATCGATGAAGCTAGCATGATCGATACGGTGTTGATGTATAGTTTGCTGAAGGCTATCCCTAGCTCAGCGCGTGTGATCTTTGTTGGCGACATCAATCAGCTCCCGAGCGTAGGTCCCGGCAACGTGTTAAAAGATATCATTGCCTCGAAGCAAGTTCCTGTAGTGATGCTGACAGAGATCTTCCGGCAAGCTGCAGGTTCTCGCATTACAACTAATGCACATCGCATCAACAATGGGGTTTTTCCGGATATTCGCAACTTAAGCGACAGCGATTTCTATTTTTTGGAATCGGAAGAAAAAGAAGATGTGCTTGACGCCATCTTAAATCTCGTTACGCAAAGGCTTCCAAAAAAATATGGGCTTCACCCTCTTTGCGACATACAGGTATTGGCCCCTATGAAAAAAGGGGTTGTTGGAACAGAGAACCTCAATAATGTTTTGCAGCAAGCATTAAATTTGAATAATAACCCCCTCTACCGCGGCGGAAAAAAATTTTTGGTTGGCGATAAAGTCATGCAAATTTGCAATGACTACCAAAAGGAGGTCTTTAATGGCGATGTTGGGTATGTCAAAGTCATCGATTCTGTGGATCAACAAATGATTGTTAGCATCGATGATCGTGACGTCATCTATGATTTTGCCGACTTGGATGAACTCGTTTTGGCTTATGCTGTTTCTGTGCATAAGTATCAAGGCAGTGAATGTCCCTGCGTTGTTATGCCCGTCCATACAACGCATTATAAACTGCTTCATCGCAATCTTTTGTATACAGGTGTCACACGCGGAAAGCGCCTCGTCGTTTTAGTTGGGACAAAGAAAGCTCTTTGGCTTGCCGTGCAAAATGATGAGGTCAGAAAACGTCATACTGGACTTAAACAAGCTTTAATTGGAATGCAAACACTCTTATGAAAAAGAAATCAAGTAATCTCTTCAAAATTTCGCAACTCAAAAACCTTTCGATCAGCATAACGGCTCTCATTGTCATTGTCTCTTTTTTTTGGGCAGGTCAATCGACGATATCCGCAAAGACGCCGCAGGCCGACAAACCCATTGAGCTTTACGCAAATCAAACTCAAGATGATCTAAGGCAAATTTTTTCTGGTGCCATAGCAAGCGCCAATCAATCCGTTCTCTTAATTATTTATTCGCTATCTGATCAAAGTATCATAAGTGCCCTCAAACAAAAAGCTGAAGAAGGTGTCCCGGTTACTGTCATCTGCGATCCAAAAGCATCCCGTGGCGTCGACCGCAAGCTTGGACCTAACGTAAAGACGATTAAGCGCTTTGCAGACGGTTTGATGCATCAAAAGATTCTTGTCATCGATCATCGTGAAACCTGGATAGGTTCGGCAAATATGACCGGTGAGTCGTTGCGCATGCATGGCAATCTTGTCAACGCAGTTTATAGTCCGGAGCTCGCTGATTTTGTGTGGGAAAAGGCCAATAGCTTTATCGAAGATGATCCGGATCAATATTTTTTTACATCGCAATTTCATCGTCGGTGGGCAAGAATTGGAACTATGGTTTTTACCTGACGATTCAGCAGGCGTGGCGCGTATAAAGCAGATGATTTCGTCGGCTGAAAAAACCCTTAAGATAGCGATGTTCACATTTACGCGGCAAGATTTCGCCCAAGCGATAATTCAAGCAGCCAAGCGTGGAGTTAAAACTGAAGTTGTCATCGATCATCAATCTGCAAAAGGAGCCAGTGCAAAGGTCGTAGCTCTTTTGCAAAAAGCCGGTGTTTCGGTGTCCTTGAGCCAAGGCAGCGCTCTTTTGCATCATAAGTTTTTGTACATCGATGGAAAAGTATTAGAAAATGGTTCTGCCAATTGGACAAAAGCGGCTTTCACACAAAATGATGACTGCTTTCTCATCTTGCATGAGCTAAATGATTCCCAAAAGCAGCAGATGGAGAAATTATGGAAGGTGATCAAAGCCGAGTCAGCCCCGGCAGCGTGAGAAGAAAACGCTAAATGATAAATGCTAAATGAGAATCCAGAATACAGAATCCAGAATTCAGAATGAACGGCAGAATACAGGCCCAAAAGTATGATTTTGTGAATGAATTTATCAAAGTCAAGCTGTAGAATTTAAGTTCCTGCTATTCTGTATTCTGCCGTTCATTCTGAATTCTGGATTCTGTATTCTGGATTCTGGATTCTTTAGTTTAGCATTTAGCATTTAGCGTTAACAAAGGGGTTTCTATGCGAATCGCTATCATCGGTTATGGTCAGATGGGCAAAATGGTCGAATTGGCCGCCAAAAAAAAGGGCTATGAAGTCGTTTGCTGCATCGATCCCAAATGTGAAATTAAAAGCGTTCATGCCGATGCCATCAGTCTTGCCGATGTGTGCATTGATTTTAGTAAGCCCGATTGTCTTTTGGACAATGTAAGAAACGCTGCGGAATGCGGAAAAAATATCGTTGTGGGAACAACGGGTTGGCACGAACACCTTGACGAAGTCAAAGCTGTTGTGCTGAAAAGCAAAATTGGCTTTCTCCACTCCCCTAATTTCTCTCTTGGCATCAACTTATTTTTAAAAATCGTAGCAGAAGCCGCTAGACTCATGCGCTTCCACGACGAATATGATGTCGGTGGCATCGAGTGTCATCATAAATTAAAAGTCGATGCTCCGTCGGGAACAGCTAAAGCTATTGCTCACACCCTAGTCCAGAATCTTAAGCGGCCAGATTTAAAAGAACTTACATTCACAAGCTTACGCTGCGGCACCATTCCAGGGACGCATCAGGTAATCTTTGATTCGCCTTCGGATATGATCACCTTAACGCACGAAGCCCGTGACAGAAAATCTTTTGCTGAAGGAGCTCTTATAGCGGCAGAATGGCTTGCAGGAAAAACTGGATTTTATACAATCGATGATTTGTGGAAGTGACATAAATATAGAGGACAATTATGGAATTACAAGGTATTTATACTGTGCTTGTGACCCCCTTTGATCAAGAAAATGGTTTAGATGAGAAAGGGTTAAGGAAAAATATTCAACGCCAGCTAGAAGCAAATGTTGATGGCATTGTTGCGTTAGGCACAACAGGTGAAACTCCAACCCTAAAGTCTAAAGAAAAAGAAAGAATAATCGAGATCGTCATCGAAGAAGTCGGTGGTAAAATACCGGTCGTTATAGGTACAGGAAGCTATTCTACTGAAAAAACTATCGAAGACACATTAATTGCCCAAAATTATGGTGCAGATGCGGTTCTAGTAGTTACACCATATTATAATAAGCCTACTCAAGAAGGAATTTATAGACACTTTAAAACCGTGGCTAATTCTACAAGACTACCTCTTATCTTGTACAATCATCCTGGCAGGGTAATTCAAAATATACAATTGGAGACATTGCAGCGTTTAATGGATATTGAAACAATTATCGGGGTGAAAGAAACCGCTGGGAGCGTAAGCCAAATGATGGAAATCATCCATTTAGCGCGATGTTACCGCCCTGAATTTAAAATTGTCAGCGGCGATGATGCTTTGACGCTTCCTTTGATTGCGATGGGAGGTCATGGAGTGTTTTCTGTAGTGAGCAATTTGATCCCGGAGCAAATGAAAGCTTTAGTCCATACAGCATTAAGCGGCAATATCACTTTAGCTTGTGCGATGCACTATCAGCTCTTCCCCCTTTTTCAAGGAGCTAATATAGAAACAAATCCTATTCCCATTAAGACAGCGATGAATTTATGGGGGCAGCCCGCGGGAGGATGCCGTCTACCGCTTTGTGAGATGTCTTTATCAAATAGACAAAAACTCGAAGTCATTCTTAATCAGATTGAAGCGACGATGCATTTTTCACAAGGTGTTAACTAATGTGAAGAGTGCCTTGAATGGAAGGAGTCCCAAGTTCGCTGTGCCCCACTAAGATGCGGAGATTTGGAAGAATTTGAATGTCAGAGCTGTTGTGGGAGTGTCCGGATAGTACCAGTATATCCTTTTGAGGATGCGCTTGAGCTATTTCAATGAGATATTCCCCTAAAGTTTGACAGACAAAATGCGGCGCCCAATTATCATCGCAAGCTTTACCTTTATAAAGGCATGCTTGGCGAAAGGGCGGAGTGTGGGTGAGCAAAATCGCTTTTTCGTAGGTTTTGAACGCTTCTAGTAGTCTTTCGCGTAAATATTGAGCAGCTTCCATCCCTAGATGATTAAGTTTCTTCAATCTCTCTTCCGATGTTAAATTGGTAAGCTCTTCGATGAGCAGATAATCATGCAGCATAATATCGGATGTCAAAAAGTTGCCTGCTCGTCCATCAGCCCATCCATCGTGGCCAATAATGGCTATTGTTTGAGTGCACTGGGCTATGCCTTCGGTAGTCAAATAGTGGATATTAGGGAACTCCAGATGAAGTTTGCCGGCTAGATTGCGAATGTTTGCTATGGAACTATGGTAGTAATCATGGTTGCCCAAAACAAAATAGATGGGTTTATCGATGTATTTAGCAAAATATCGCAGATGAGTAAGGGAGGTGATACCGTTGCTAATATCTCCGCCGATGAGGACTCCTTCGGCTTTTTCGTTTTTAACCAGATCCAAGAATTGATGTAGCAGACTCGATTTGTTAGCATCAAGATGCAAATCGGTGAGCCAAATTAGATTTTTGGATAAGCCTGGTGTTGAAGATTTAAGAACAATTTGATGCATCATAAATTATTAAAAAGGATTCGATGAGCCAGAAACTTTGGATCGGCAATATGCAATTCTTTATTGACCTGCGAAGTTTCTGTTATGTAGCTAATCCCAAGGGAGGTTTTATGACAAAAATTGATGAAAGACCCCACTGTTGCTGTTTCATCAAGCATTGTAAAAATAGCACCTTCCAGATGGAGATATGCAAAACGATTAATGATGGGTGCAAAATCGAGATCTTTAGTCGTGGCGCTCATGGCGATAAAGGTTTGCAACCCTTGGGTGCCTTTGAGGGTCTTCAATAAGATTTGAATGCGAGACGATGATCCGACTGTATCAAGAAGGATCAAATCGCAATCACTGTAGCTTTCCAGCTTCTGCTTAAGCTCTAGATTGGTTGTCACAAGGCTAAAAGCAATGTTCAGAGATTCTGCGAAATTTAAACCTTTTTCATCTTTTATCCCGCCATCTTCTGTCAATGTAATCCAAGCAACTTTTTTGCCTAGCTCCTGCACACAATGCTGTGCAATTTTTTGCAATGCTGTTGTCTTGCCCACACCGGAAGGGCCAACGATTAACACCTTCGCTGTAGATCCATTCGATAAACAGATAGGTGTTGCAATATTGATCTGGCCGGCAATAGTCTCTTTGAAACTATTCAAATAAGCAGTGCGTTCCGGACTATCAACTGAGAAATCTACAGAAGCTATGTTTGAATCAAGCTTTTGTTCTATCGAAAGGGCAATGCTTGGATCCACACCTTTTGAGACTAAAAATGGAACAAAAGTAGAGGGTTTTTCTGTCATATACATCTGAGGAGAATATCTTGAGGAAGATGTCGCGTTGATTTCTTGTTCTATTATTTTGTTAAGCTCCCGGTCGTCGGTCGAATAAAGAGATTTATCATCGGAGGATAGTTGATTAAAATGATGAATTAATCTTTCAGCACTATCTTGAAAGGTACTAATGTGATATTTCACATCATTTTCAGCTTTCTCGGTTGCAAGTTCTCCTTTCTGAGGATTTAATTGTTCCCAGTCGGCTTCTTCAACTGCTGCCACTACTTCAACTTTACTAGCAGAAAATAATGACTTCAACCCTTTAGAACGGACCGAGCGCGACGTCAAGATTACCGCGTTAGGGCCAAGGTCTTCTGCGATCTTTTTTTGGACTTCTTCGATACTATCTACAAGATATTTTTTTATAATCATAAAGAATTCGGTTAAAATAATGGGGAGACAAAAGCATGTTTTTTACGGGTTTTGCGATTTCCTCGATTAAAAAAAATTTACCACAAAGGAAAGTTTTTTTATAACTCAATCTGATCTTGCAGCATAAATCCATCAAGGGACGTAAGGGACCGAAGGGACATAAATGACTTTAATACTCCACAAACAAAAAGGTATAATATGCCCCCTATCTCCATTGAACGTTCGCAAAATCCTCCCATACAAAATCAAAAGGAGCAAAACATCCCTTCCAAAATATGGAATGGATTCAAAGTAGCGATGACATTTGTTTACGAAACCCCACTGAATGTTGTTGTCTTTGCCATCATTGGAATTGCCCTTCACTTTTTTCTTCCGAAATTAGCGCTTCCTTTCTTTGCTATTTCAGCATCCATGATGCTGACCAGGCTTGCCGTAAAAATCGCCGATAGGTATCATTTTCATTATTTAAAGTCGATCCAAACGGCAGCGTGTCAGCTTTGCAGTAAATACCCTAAGTTGCAACTTATCGGTTTTATCTTTGCTGTAGCTATTTCACCCATCGCTCCCCCGGTTGGAATTGTGTGCGGTGTCGCCTTTGGTATCCTTGGAGGTATTATGATTGAAATTGAAAATTATAAAAAACAGCAGCATATCAATCAGGTTAAAATGGATAATCCTTCGCAAAATCCTGCTTTATCACAAATTGCCACGCTGTAATTTATGGATTCATCATACTCTGTCCTTTCTACGGCCCTGACATTCTTTTTGGTGACAAACCCTATCGGCAACTCCCCTGCTATCGTCGCTCTCATTAAAGACTACGATTTAAGCCGCCAAAAAAAGATCATGCTCCGCGAAGCTTTCATCTCTTTGGCTCTCGCCCTCTTTTTTCAATATTTCGGCGAATTTTTCCTCACACACCTCCACGTCCAAGATTATGCGGTGACTCTTTGCGGAGGAATCCTGTTATTCTTAGTCGCGTTAAATATGATTTTTGCCTTGAGTCAACCCGCCGAGATGGCAACAATGAAGCAAGAACCCTTCATCGTCCCAATAGCTACGCCTCTTCTATCCGGTCCGGGCTTGCTGACGATCATTATGCTATATGCACGTGAAGTGGATAATAATCTCAAGATTTCCGCTGCAATTCTTTTGGCTTGGGTCGGTGTGACTTTGGTTCTTGTTGTAGCTCCCTATTTGCAGAAAATATTAGGCAAGCGTGGCCTTATCGCTTTAGAACAGCTGATGGGGATGATTCTTTCGATGATCGCCATGGAAATGATCGTCAAAGGATTTACCCTCTTTTTCCATGCTATGAACAGTTAAAAATGGAACATTAATTTATGTCTCTACTTTCCGTTACACTCGTTTTATTCTTAATCATGGACCCTGTCGGCAACATCCCTTCTTTTCTCAACTTAGTCAAAGACATCGACCCTAAAAGACAAAGAAAGATTGTTATCCGCGAAATGTTGATTGCTCTCGTTGCTATGCTGATCTTCAATTATATCGGCGAATTCATTTTTGGCATCCTGCAAGTCTCTGAAGTTGCCGTGAGACTCTCTTCCGGGGTTATCCTTTTTCTTATCGCTATACGCATCCTATTTACAAGCCCTATCAGCTTAAGAGCGAATTTGCCAAAGGGAGAGCCCTTCGTTATCCCCTTGGCTATTCCATTGATCGCAGGCCCCTCACTATTGGCGACAATCATGCTCTACGCACACATGGAGCCAAGCCAACCGATCATGCTGATAGCAATCTTCATTGCATGGCTTTGCGCCAGCGTAGTGCTTCTCTTCTCTTCAGTATTGCAAAAATATCTCGGCAACAACGGCCTGATGGCTTGCGAACGGTTGATGGGAATGGTGCTTGTGCTCTTAGCTATTCAGCGTTTTATGGAAGGTGTGATCCAATTTATGCAAAACCACGGTTAAGCTAAAAGTCAATAGCATGGAAGCTATGAAAAAGCAAAACATCCGCATCATGATAGCCTATGATGGTACCGGATATCTAGGATGGCAAAAAACTAAAATGGGTCCAAGCATCGAAGAGGCTTTGCAAAATGTTCTCGAGCAGATTTTGCAAGAACCAATTTCTTTGCAGGCTGCCAGCCGCACCGACGCCGGCGTTCATGCTCAGGGACAAGTGGTTAACTTCTTCACAACAAAAGCCATTTCGGATAGCGTAAAGTTCCAGATCAGCTTAAATAGCTTATTGCCTAAAAATATAGCAATTTTGCATGTGGAAAATGCAGAGACTTCATTTCATCCCACTCTTGATTGTACAGGAAAGGAGTATCATTATGCCATCTGTACAGGCTCTGCACAGATGCCACATCAGCGGTTATATTCATGGCATTATCCCTATGAACTGGATATCAATGCCATGCGCCAAGCAGCCAGCTTTTTGATTGGAAAACAGGATTTCTCCGCTTTTTGCAACGAAAAAAAGAATGAATGCTATGATAGCACCATTCGCGAAATCAAAGAGATTATGATCGAAGAATCTTCTGACAAGCGGATCTTGATCAAAACTTTCGGCAGTAGCTTTTTATATAAAATGGTCAGAAATATCGTAGGAACCTTAGCCTATGTTGGAAGAGGTAAAATCGGGGCTATGGACATTTCCGAAATTCTGGCTAAATGCGACCGCACTCAAGCCGGCATGACGGCCCCTGCACATGGACTTACCCTATTTAGAGTTTATTATTGAGCTTGTTTTAGCCTCCTCGGCTTCTTAAGAGAAATTCTTTAAAAGGAAGTTGTAGCTGTTCGCGAAGATCCACCATGCTTTTTTTTAGATTTACGGCTTTGCCTTCTAGCTCGAGTTTCTTTTTGAGAAAGCGTTCACCCTCCATTTTTAGTACCGTATCATCATATTTTTTTTCGATCTCATAGAGGCGATGGACTCTTTCAAATGTGTTTGGATCAGCAATAAGGCTTTTTTTGTCTTCAGGAAATTGATTTAAAAACTTTTGAAACTCTTTAAATTCAGGCTCGCTATAGTGGTTTTTAAAGTCGTCTACCCGTTTCAACTCCTTAATTATTGTATCATAATCATGCCGGGAATTTTGTTCCCATCGACGTGTTATATACAGGGTCATAAATCCTATTAAACCAATTAAAAGTGCAGGCACGAATAGAGGTAAAAGTAAAGGAATCGTTCCCGTCACTATGGCACCGATAAATCCACCTAACGTAGCCGCTAAACTTATTTTGAGAATAGTGTTGGTTATCGTTAATGTTTTTTTTATCTTTATAGCTTCCTTTTGTAATTCTTTAAATTTGTTAACAACCAAATCTTCACCTAGCGTTTTCGCGCCAGTGGTTTCCATTTTTTCGTTGAGCACAACCAGCTCTGAAGCAAGAGATAATACATGTTCGTACTGCAAAAGAGAAATGGATGGTCCTGATAAATGATGAATCCCCTTTTCTGCGGCAGTCAAAGCCTCGCGTATTTCTCGAGCTTCTTTTTCGGCAAGGGGTTTATTTTGAAAATAGCGCTGAACAAATTGGGTAAATTTTTTAAGATCTTGCACTTTAGCGCTTGCTTGCGAAATTTTTATATCTTCTCCTAATTTGACAATTCTGCCATCTTCTTTAAAATCCAATTGGTTGATATTTTGTCCAGCTGGTATTTCACTAAGAACCTTTAGATTATTTTTGATGAGGTTGAAGATTTTTCGGTCTTCGTCGTGTTTGTAACGATCATTGTGCTCCCATTGTTTGTATTGGATGCAAAACGGATCTGATCGGATACCGAACATAAATCTCCTCATCAATATTGATGATCTTCTTTTAATTATAGCAAAGCAATAGATTTACGGGTTTATATTTTATAAATAATAGTATTGATTTATTTAACAGTAATATATGAAAGAGCCAGGAACTGGCGCCATTCGTTGGTTGTGATCGGTCGCCCTAGACGGGCTCTAGGGCACATAGCCCAGCGTGACTTAAGCGCTTTGCGCTACTGCAAGCTTCTGATTTCTGTGTTCTTTATTTGTGCTGTTTTGCGGTTGGCCACATATTCTAGAAGAAAGACAAGGCAAAAGCCGAGAGCCGCAAATCCTAAAGAGAGCCAAAACATAGCAGAGTCAGCAGAAGGAATAATAGGCTTTAAAACTTGCAGTTGTGGTCCTTTAGCTATCTTCAACGGCAGCAACACATATTCATAAGACCAAAAAGGCCACACTGAACCCAAGGCTCCGATCATAAATCCCGTTAACGTTGCAATCGTGATATTGCGATAACGACTTAAGAGCCAGCTGACGACATGAGAAAAAAGAAGCGCTCCTATCAAAATGCCCAAGCCGGTGCTTGCTAAGATAAGAAAAGCGTCGATATCAAAAGCCCCTCTTTTGAAAGCTTCGATGAAATCGGCCAAAGCTCCGATAATGACGCTATAAACACCTAAGATTGTTAAGAGATAACTTCCTGAAATACCTGGAAGCAGCATGGCGCTAATGGCTATTGCCCCGCATAAGACAAGCTTCCAATCTACCCCCCTTGAGCTCTCATGCGCAAATTGAGCTACTGTACCCATTTGGTCATCGGCGTGGCTATAAACAGGAGTTGCAGCACTCACAATATTAAGAGCTTTCATAGCAGAAAGCGTCGAGGCTGGTATCTCAAGGAGCATCTGGCTGTTGACATCATAATTTTTGAGACTCTTCTCTGTTACCACGCGCTCTTTGGAAAGATACACATCATAAAGAGGCTCTGATGTAGAAAAGTGAGTTCCACTCAATAGGTAAGCGATAAGGGCGCCGCAAGCTAAAGCAGTAAAATGCTTTGTTTTCCACCGGTCGAGTTGTTTGGCGCAAAATACCACAGAAGCTAAGATGAGCCCCATGAAGCTTGAATAAAGAAATATTCGGAAGACTTCGTGTCCCAAGAGATAATCAAAAAGCCGTGCCAGAGTAATTAATGAAAAGGCGATGCCGCCGATAAGAGCGACGAGAAATTTCCAATAAACAGCTTGAGAAAACTCATTAAACTGCCCCCGTAAAAGCATCTTTATCGCCTGCATATTGACGCTTTTAATGCTTGCAAGCAAGTTATCGTAGATGCCGATGATAAAAGCAACGGTTCCACCGGAGATGCCCGGCACGATGTCTGCAGCACCCATGCAGATGCCGCAGAAGATAACATGCAGCCAATCTATTATGCTATTGAGACGGGGCTTGCCGGCATCTTCTGGCGGCATCAAATAACCTCAAAAAAACGCGCTACAGCCCAGGCCACAATAAACATCATGACTAGAGTTCCCGCCCAGATAATATTAGGGAACCATTTGACACGTGCACCGGGATTTCCTCGGATTTCAAGAGTGCCGATGCCATAAGCAAACTCTTGAGCCGTTTGTTTGCTAAAGATTTCAGGGTTTTCTCGGATGATTTTTTCACCATCGATCCCTAAAAAGGAAGCATATTGCCTAATGAACCCTTGCACATACACAGGAGAAATGAGTTTATTAAACTCACCCTCTTCAATGGCTTGCAGGTAATTCATGCGGATTGAAGTCGCATTTTCGACTTCTTTCAAAGACAAGTTCATCTCTTTGCGCCGTTGTTTAAAAACTTCGCCGATGCTGTTTTTGATTTCTTCTTTATTCATAGGGTAACTTTGATCCATTCCTTGTGTCATGAGTGTAGTTATACAACATCTGCCATTAAGCAAAAAGGAGGAAAAGCAACCAGGAGGTTTTAGAAGAGATAAATAAAAGAGATATCGATTGCATAATTATGTTGATTTTATTAAAATTTCTACTATTTTCTAATCTTTAAAAAACAAAATAATGAAAAACGATATTGTTTCCACCTTACATTCCTGGGCTCTCATTCAGCAAAAACAGCGCTTTGTGCTCGCAGAAGAGCAGGGCAAAGAGCCTAAAGTTGTTATTAAAAGTGGAAAATCGATCTCCTTCTGGCAAAGAATAACGGGAAAAGTCCGCCTTACAAATAACCTAGAAAAAATTTCGAGATGTTTGAAGGAATGGAATACTCAACTCACTCACTCAGAAGATGATGGCATTAACAAAGATCTCGAATCTTTAAAGCTTGCTATCAAACGCATCGAGCAAAATTATTATAAAAACTTCGGTTTTTTTAAAAGAATCTTCTCCCCTAAAGTGACATCGCAGTGCCGCTCTTTGGTAGACAACCTTGAAACAATCATCACAGAGCGTGCAAAAGATCAAATTAAGAAAGACTCTTCCACCTCTCCTAAAACTAGCGATTATTCTGCTGCAGGGACGGCATGCCTAGCACCTTCGTCGAAATCACTTAGTGATTT
>Ga0207105_1147_pt1 | contig 17375 bp, 21 predicted proteins | sample Alteio_BWMinHeat_77_FD_153569 | JGI IMG/M metagenome (GOLD analysis project Ga0207105, IMG submission 153569) | Enriched cells from forest soil in Barre Woods Harvard Forest LTER site, Petersham, Massachusetts, United States -... | ecosystem: Environmental > Terrestrial > Soil > Temperate forest >... | reverse complement strand
CGACACGTTCTCGAAGGTCGAAGTGATCACGGGCGTCGCTCGCCTGCGGCAGTTCTCGACCGTATATAAAGCTGGCCGTGATAGCTGAGACGATGCAGCCCGGCATGTCGATCAGTATGTTGCTCGCCGCCACGGGCTCTCGCCCAGCCCGATGTTCCGCTGGAGGCGGCTATAGCGAAGGGCCGCGAAGCCGTCCGCGCCGATAACGAGGTGGTACCGGCCGCCGAGCTGCTCCGGCTGGAAGAACGGGGTGCGCGATCTTGACCGGCTGCTCGGCCGCAAGACGATGGAGAACGAGATCCTCAAGAAGGCTCTCGACCTGGTTCGGGCAAAAAAGCGATCTTGCTGTCGAGCTCTGTGCTGCCGGACGGTTACGGATGAAGCAGGTCACCGATACGCTTGGTATTGCCCGCTCGAACATTGCCGAGCGCGTCGTGGGCCGCCGCCCGAAGCGTGAGCCGCAAACCCGCGAGGGCGACCTTGTACTAACCGCCGCGATCCGCCGCCTGGTCGACGCACGGCCGACCTATGGGTATAGGAGGATCGCCGCGCTCCTCAAGCGCGAGCGGCGATCTGACGGCTTGCCACCGGTCAACGCCAAGCGCGTCTACATGAACAGGTCCGAGAGCGCATCGATGATGCTGGCCGAGTCCCGCGCAGGCACGGCGCTCGGAAATCGACACCAGTAGTTTTGCAGTGCCGCCTTGTCCAGCGTCAGCTCCGACACCGCGGGCGCAGCCGAGTGTCGTCCGTTTCCAGGTCCTTAAGGCGCTTCATTTGATCGCTCTTCAACTCACCGAACTCCTGACGCCACGAGGTATTATATCACCTCGCTCACCAGGATCGAACGGATCGCGTCGGCCACGCCCCTGGTAAACATGAACTTGGCGTAGCTTGGACACGGTCTCTTCTGGCTTGTAGAGCTTCCTCGGCACGGTCCTTCTCGAGAGCAAAAACTCTAGCTCAGGATGGACCAATTCAACGGGCGTATCAGACTCGTGCCGGCGAATAATGCACGTCGCCGAGTCAAAAATTAAACCGCACCTTCACGCAATAGAACGACTCGTATGGTAGATAATGCGATATACAAATCAAGAAAGAAGTTTCTGTTTTTAATGTAATACAAATCATAAGAGAGCTTAGTACGAGTTTCCGCAATAGAAGCGGCGTACGGCGCGTTGATCTGTGCCCATCCGGTAAGACCAGGTTTAACAACGTGCCGAAACCCGTAGAAAGAAATATCTCTTGAAAGCTGATCGACAAAAAATGGCCTCTCCGGACGAGGGCCTATTAAACTCATGTCGCCGCGTAGCACATTGAGGAGCTGCGGGAGTTCATCCAACCGCATCGGTCGGAGGAGGGCACCGACACGGGTGATCCGGGGATCTCGCTTGGTTGCCCATTGCGCTGCAGCGGTGGCTTCTGCGTCGGTCCGCATACTACGGAATTTGAGGAGAGTGAAAACGCGACCACCAACACCTACTCGTTCCTGGGTGTACAAGATTGGACCGCGACTTTCCAACGCAATCAATATCGCTATAATTAGCATTAGGGGACCAGAAAATACCAGTAAAGCGATCGAAAACAGGATATCAAATGCTCGCTTCAATAACTCCCCGCAGCGCCCTCGTCTACAACCTTCACTGTAAACCAGCCACGAGGGTTGCAGTGCGTCCAGGTCAACGAGCCCGGACTCGCGCTCGCAAAAGGTCAGATAGTCAGTAATGCGTATTCCACCTAACTTGCATTGCAGCAGCAATTGCATTGGCAGCCCTCGCTGCTCCTCCGTCGCGACCACGACTTCACGAATTCCCTCTTGGAGCAATTCGTCGGCGGAAAGCGAGCTTAGCGGTGAAGTCGTACCCGGCGCTCCTGGGTGTACGAGGCTAACATGCTTCTTGACTGCTATGTTGGCGTTCGCACGACGCGCAAGCCCCTCGACCGCGGCGGCTCGCGGCCCATCGCCGAGTAGGAGGATATGTCGCTTGAAAATAGCGAACTGACCAGTCCGCGTAGATCGAGATCTGATCGCACAAACGATAAACACGCAAAGTGCCGTAGGGATTACGGCCCAGCGAAAAACCGAAAGATCGTCAAAATCCAAAAGGAAACGGAACCCAACGATCCCGACAGTTCCAAATGTTGCCGCTAGGGCCGCCGCGCAGACCGCCGCCAAGATTCCTGACTTGTAGCTCAATTGTGCGTCTTGACGGTAAAAGCCCATCGCCCAGATAGCGACCGCGCACACGGGCGCCAACAGGAAGCATGCGTTGTTCAGTATCTGAAGCGAAGGTTGCCCTAGTTCGTCTATCCGTAAGAGAAGTTTTGAAACGGCGATCATAGCGGTCAGCGTCAACATATCAAGAAGCGCCAATGCTACTGATCGACCTGATATAAAAGTTCCAAATATTTTGACCATCGTTGAACGAAATCCATGTTATGGCATTTTGTACTTTTGGATAATTCGAACATCTCCAGATTAGGCGATCGCTAAGATCTCCCGAACGTTGATGGTGATCTAACTTAATACAAAGTCATCTGATAATATTGATTACCCATATAGTGGTAGCTAGATGGCGTAATGCATGAAAATGGCAATGATATATTCGTAGTGTGGGGAAATCATTTTTTTATTTAAAAGGGGATTTCATTCGAAATCTTCAGTTTTGGCGATCCAAAACGTTGGTTGGTATTACGATGGGTGAGATCTCGATTTTCGTTTTACGAAGTCACGTTACCTGATTTGACCGGTCCCGTGCCGCTGTGAAGAAATCATTGTGTATTGCCGTTCCACTGCGGCCTCGCTCGCCGCAGTGAGGGCAGCCGCCGCATGGGAATCTATGATCGAATTTTTGTGAGGAGTAAGTCTTCCAATAGTTGCCGGATTACCGACAAATACCCAATCTAGAGCCACGTATATGGCGTTAATATGAGTTTGATTGGGCATTGCAACCCCTACATTCAGCCAAGCTAGAAAGGGGCGAGGGCAACTGACCGCACTCGCCAAGGTAAGAGATGGGAAATGACAGCTTTAATCTGGCGTTTCTGAGGTCACGAGCTCGCTTCTACCGCGAGTATGCAAAGACAACGACTGATCCATATTTCGTAAGTTTATATAATCAGCTCGCCGACGCATTTGATAAAAAGGTCTCGGAAAGCGAGGAGAGCACGGCCACCAGTGCTAAGCGAAGAAGAGTGAGTACCTTCGGGGCGAGACCCCGCGAGTCGATTAGCGAGAAAGGCTCATGATCCGCCCCCGTCATCGACCCTTCCACCCGCCGTACTGTAGGTAAATTGCCGAGGCTCCTGAGCGCGAATGCCGGTGATCCGGGAACCATATTTTCAAGTTGCCGCCGTCCTGGCTCCCCCGTGGGAGTTGAGTCCCGGTGTGGACGCACGCTTTCCGAGTGCCGTGAGCGGGTCGTACGCCGGCGCGCGCATCTGTCACGCCTGCCAAATACCCTCATCATAACAATACGGCACCACCACGGTGTAACTCCAACGCCCAGCTACCAAACGTCGTCGCGCTGAAATACTGTTTCGGGGGTGACCGTATCTCCTCTCCTCTCCTCTCCTCTCCTCTCCTCTCCACTGTGCACTGCGAGTCAAAAAATGGACGGCACGACGCAGCTTTTGGAAACCGATCGCCAGTTCCTGGTCCATCCGCTGCACCACCCGGAGGATCACAAGGCGCCATTCTTTGTCGATCACGGCAAGGGCGCGATGCTCTATGACGTCGACGGTAAGGGCCTGATCGACGGCCTCGCCGGGCTGTGGAACGTCAATGTCGGTCATGGGCGCGGCGAGCTGGCGGACGTGGCGGCGGCGCAGATGCGCAAGATCGCCTACGCCTCGGCCTATATCGGCCAGACCAACGAGCATGCGATCCGTCTGGCCGAGATGATCGTCGGCCACGCCTATCCGAGCAGCTCGGGCGTCTATTTCACCACCGCCGGGGCGGAGTCGAACGAGAGCGCGTTCAAGTTCGCGCGCTTCTACTGGAAGACCCAGGACAAGCCCGACAAGACCAAGATCATCTCACGCTGGCACGCCTATCACGGCGTGACGATGGCGGCGATGAGCGCCACCGGGATGGCGGCGTATCAGAAGATGTTCGGGCCGCTGGTGCCGGGCTTTGTCCAGGTGATGCCGCCCTACGCCTATCGCTATCAGGGCAACGAGGACCCCGGCATCGCCGCGGCCGAGGCGGTCGAGCAAGCAATCCTCGCCGAGGGACCGGACACGGTCGCCGCCGTCATCGCCGAGCCGGTGATGGGTGCGGGCGGGGTGATCGTGCCGCCGCCAACCTATTTCCCCAAGCTGCGCGAAATCTGCGACCGCCACCAGGTGCTGATGATCGCCGACGAGGTGATCACCGGGTTCGGCCGCACCGGGCGCTGGTTCGCGCTGGGGCATTGGGGGGTCGAGCCCGACCTTGTCTCGTTCGCCAAGGGCGTGACCAGCGGCTACCTGCCGCTGGGCGGGGTCATTGCGTCGAAGAAGATCCACGAGGCGATCCTCAATTCGCCGCTTGAGCGCCGCTTCATGCACGCGGCGACCTATAGCGGCCATCCCGTGTGCTGTGCGGTCGGCGTCGCAAACGTCAAGATCATTGAAGAGGAGGGGCTGGTCGAGCGCGCCGCGGTCAAGGGCAAGCAGCTGCTGGAGGCGCTTGAAGAGCTGCGCAATTTGCCCAATGTCGGCGATGTGCGCGGCCTCGGGATGATGTGCGGTGTCGAGCTCGTCACCGATAAATCGACCAAGGCGCCGGCGATCGGCCTCGGACCGCGCGTGGCGCGCGAGGCGAACGCGCGCGGGCTCTTGATCCGCGCCCGGCCGGGCAGCCTCGACCCGGTGATTGGCGACACGCTGTGCTTCTCGCCGCCGCTGATGACGCCGGACGAGACGCTGAAGCGGATACCGGAAATCGTCCGGGAGTCGCTGATCGCCGCGACGGCGTGATGGCTGTCCGCAATATCGGGATCGTCATCGACGGCGCGACCGGGCGGCTCGGCACCACCCAGCACCTGAAGGCGTTGTTGGCAATCCGCGGCGAGGGCGGGTTGCCGCTCAAGGACGGCGAGCGTTTGATGCCGGAGCCGGTGCTGCTCGGCCGCAACCCCGGGAAGCTGGCGGCGCTCGCCGCGGCCAGCGGTGGGCTTAAATACGTGACTGACGCGAATGGCTCGCCCGCGCGAGCCTGACAAAGGCTACCGGCCTCATCGATTTTCTCAGGGCGCTCGTCGCAGCGTCGATAATCCCGACCAAATAACGCATCCGGACGGAGTAATCTGTAATCACTTGGTTCGGCCCCACCCCGCTAATCGGAAAGAACTTGACGAGTTGATCTCGAATGACGACGATCCACATGGGGTTCGGATAAGTGGTTGCTTGTTTGCGGAATCTTCAAGGGTAAGACAGTCAAACTTCAGATTAGGCCGATGCCCGCGGAACTCAGCTTCCGCGGTTTATCACGGAAACCTCGTCGCCTTCGTCGGCGACAGCGGTTATGGCAGCGACTGGCCGGATCCGCGAGTGATCCCTCCCCATATGCGACGCAAAGACGACTGACCGGGCATGCGCAAACTCCTTCTCTCCTCAATGATCTGGCTTGCTGCGGTGTCCGCCGGAAACGCACAAGAAAACCCCCACTATCAGATCATTGCGCTGCCGCCAGTGGAAACCGATACGGGCCACCATATGCCCTAGCGCAGCGGTGGTCATCTCTCTAACTGCCGTACGGTGTTAGGAAAAAATCGCGTCCACGCGCGCCATGAAGTCCAGAAATTCGGGAACCTCGGCGACGAGGCTAACCGCATCGCCTATGTCGAAGCGATGCTCCTTGATCGCGCGCTGCTTCAGTTGTAAAGGATACAATCTCCAAAAAATTGATGAAGGGATCACCTTCCTGGGGAAGATTTATCCTGGGTTCGTGCCTGGAGAAACCATTCCAATTCTTAAGCGGATGTTGAAAATACGGTGATCCGCCTCCACCTCGGCACGCCATGCCTCAGCCGCTAAGATCACCCACTGCCCCTAGAATGTCTGGCGGCGCCTTATGAAACCGACGCTTTAACGTGAGTGACCCCTCGGGAGCTGAGCGGCCCGGACAACAAATAGTCTCCGATATCCTGCGGCGGAATTAGACCACTCTCAGCTTCGGAGTCGATTTTGAAGCTATAGCCGAAACTATTGATCTCGCGCTCATATTTTTTCCCGATGTAGGCGTTCTCGGCTAAATTTCGCCACCGTTGGAGTGGCGCCTTCCAGTGATCTTTACCGCACCAAAGACGGTAATTGCCTCTTTTCCACTCCGTAAGGTACCGATCGTTCAAATTTTTTATTAAAAGATCCACGGACATATCGGGACTTATGCCAATATAATTGGCGAGATTAATCATTGTTGTTTGCGGATCTTCACAAAGATCTTCGTATCGCAGCAATATTTTTCTCTTAAGATAAAATTGATCATCAAGAAGAATATTATGGCAGTTGACCCAATGCTTTATGATGCGCGATATCGACACTCGATTCTGCCACTTGAGAGTCGCCAACGCGCAAGCGACAGGATGCCGCGTTATAAACACAAAAGTGGAGTTTGGGAAAATCTCTTGTAAGAACCGCGACCGTATAAGATTTCCTGGAGTCTTTTCTACTAAAAAAGGCTTTGATAGATCCCAATATGGAGACCATTTTTGGAAAAGTGTTGCTTTCGCAGCCGGCAAAAGTGGTGAATCTTCCGCCATGTGAGCGTCGGAATGTAGACCGAATATTCCAGGTCCGCCGAAATGCGCATCGGTTGGATAAATGTCTTGAAGAAATTGCCCCTCATCTTCATCAACGCCGGTATTACAGAAACCGCTGACTAGCGGATGAGACTGAACGATCTGTCGTAATGCCGTAGTCCCACTGCGATGCAATCCCCCAATAAATATGAAGTGGTGTTGAGATGCGACGGAGTTATCTGACACGCTCATCGTTGTTTCCTAATGTGACAGAAATTGAGAGTCCTCAATGATCAAATATTCTTAACGATTCCGGACGGAGTAAAGAGATAATGATAGTTAAATATTGTAGTTAATTGATTAAAAGGGTCAAAAGGCTTGCTCGCGCAGGGCTACGACCAGGCGGATCAGTTGAAGGGCAAGTGTGAAGATTAGTATTTGATGCTGGATGCGCGTCAGTGGGCCTCAGACGTTCGCGGAACCATCCGCCTGCGAGGCGGTAGCTGCTACCCCATGCGACCGAGCCATTGCACAGCGGTGCCGGATCATCCTAGTGATCGGATTGGCCCTCAGGGTGAGCCTCGTCCGCTCTGTTCAGCCCCGCGATCTGATCCCATTGTTTGGCCAAAAACTCAAGCCAATGACTTGTCTCGCGCAATGCCCCTAAAACGGAGACCACAAACCAAAGATTAAGACTAAGCAAGATAAGAGTGCTAAGTTCGAACCAATGGATAATTGCCCAATGCTCCATGGCCTACCCCCTGAGTGAAAATTAAGATGATGCCACTTCGTTGAAGCTTAGGTCTACCTCCGCGGGATGAAAGATAGAAACCAAGGAGCACAGTGTAATCCCGGAAGCCATCTGTGTGTGTTGAAGAGCTGCGCATGGCGACCTTCCAAAGCGGGTTTGAGGCGAATGGCAAACGAGCGGCCGTAGGACATCCCTTCCCCAAATCCCACCATCTACCGAGTACTCGCGCTTCATAAGGCTGGGACGTAGGCTGACGCGATCCGTCCGATCGGGGCGTGGCGGTCGGTTACCAGCAAGTTGAATCTCCCTAATGATAGAAGATCGTGGGAGTTCCTCGATATCGACCTCGTAGCCCGTATGCCCGATGGGACCGGTGCTGCGCTGGCGGACAAAGCTCAAGGGACCGCGCGTTAATTATGGCCGGGTTCCCTCACACTCAACACCGGAAATCAGGCATCGCGGACCATGCTCAATTTTGCGAACGCCTCTCACACACGCGCGTTGAATGTTTCCAGTCTACGCAGCCCGCGGGTCCGATCTGGCCCCCGACGATTTCGTGCAAGTCAAATGCGGCTGCGGCCGTATTGAGTCGCGATCCGCGGTGCCGGTCGCTTCAAACACCATCGTCTCGAACCTATTTATTTCCTCGTCATTTATAATTTGGCCATGACGTTCTATTCCTATTAACGCCGTATGTTTTGATGACCCTACAGAAACGCGTTCAATATATCTAAATCCGGCCTCACGCATGGCCGTTTCGAGAAGTTCTCCATCATATAAAAATGTGTGGTGCCAACTACGAAAAAGGGCATTCACAACAAACGCGGATTTGTAAAATTTGATTCCTTCCAAAAATTCATCTGTAATCCACTGAATATACCGTTTTTGAGTCCGTGTATTGTTTTTCTTGCAGTACATCTCCAATAACGTAGAGAGGTCTGGAGTAGCAACTCGGAGTACGCCTCCAGCCTTGAGGACTCTCCGACATTCCCTTAACATGAATATGCCTTCATTCCAATTTACGTGCTCTATCATGTGCTCAATATAAATAACATCGAAAATGTTGTCAGCAAAAGGAAATTTTTTTGTCGCATCCAGAAATATAACTTTACGTGAGGAGGGATTTAAGTCCGTCGATAGCCATCCTGGGATTCTCACCTCACCTGATCCTATTTGCAATTTTCGAATGTCTTGCGATTTGATGTAGGTTCTTATGGTTTGCTCCCTAGTCAATATCGAAGCAAGCCTGAACAGTTTGCGCACATCAGAAATAAGACCCGCCACAGTTAGGGACTTCTCGGCTATTCGGTAGGATGGCATCGCGGAGCCCTTATTCAGGTAGTACTGGATAGATATTTGAGAGAGATCGCGGTGGCTATTAATCAGGGGGATTACCCCCAATTTGTGCATGCGTTAATCTCCATCGACTGCAGCACAAGTAGCAGTGGTGAGGTTATTTTGTACGCCAACGTTATTTAGATCGGAGTATGCGGCGCATCATGCCTGTCGAGCAGGAACCTGACGGCCCCCTTCTCCGAAAAAGTTGTACAAAGCGCTGGCTAACGGGCCGACGCCCCTGGGCCTTGTCGAGGCGCGATCCCGTCGCTGATCGTGACGGGGTTACGTAGAAATAGGGGCGGTTCGGGCTAAGACGCCGACGCCACGGGTATGTCACGTATACCAGTGCTCCGAAGCCGATCCGGTTCTCGAGGATATTGGCTAGATAAACAACGGCCCGCCTTATAACAGCCGCCCGATGTATTATGTCTCTTCGCCGAGCCGTGCGGCGGTGCGGTCGGCAGGTCGAAGCCCAGCTCGGCACGATTGGTCAGAATAATCGGCGAATGGGTCTAGTCGGAGAGCCTTCCGCAGTTCGTAAATGCGCCGATAGAGCGCGGCCTTGGAACGATCGCGGAACTTCAGTTTGAGCTCCATCATGGCACCAATTGCGAGGCGGCCTTTAAGTGAATGCGCTCGATAATACGCAATGAGCCGAGCGTCTTCTTCAGCGGTCCAACGCTCGAGTCGCGGCGTACCGCAATCGTTGCTAAAACCACCAAGGATCAATAGGAGCGCGTCGAGACTCACTCGGTCGATGTACGCGACGGCTTCGCGTGTGTCATCCGTATCGCATGGTTGACGTTCGCATTCCACACCAAGCTGCCTTAAAAGATCGTCCGACTGTCCGCACAATCGGTGCCACAATGAGTAAACCGTCGTGAGACCCAGGCATTGGGGTCGTATCCTATAGGTTCAGCCGCATGCCGCTTCACCGATTTTACCGCCATAGATCCGCGCAGCTCGCGCGAGATTCGGCATCATCCGAGTATGTAAGAAAGATGCGGAGCGAACAAGTATTGGCGGTCGGTCGGGTCAGGCCGGCGGTGATAGGACGAGCCCAACCGCTCATCTCCGGATCCAAGCATCTTCCCGTCTGCAGGAAGCTACTGTCGGCGAAAAAGCGATCCCTACGAAACTTCCTGCACTAGCACCCTCGCCGGTAACCGGCGCTCAAGATCGGTGATTATCAAGACATACCTAGCGTTGTTGAGCTCGAATCAACGCCGCCGGAATCGACTGTGCGAGGGTACAAGCTTTGGGTCGCATGCACAGGCGCTCAGGCTGAAAGAATGTGGCTGCGGCTATGTTCGGGCTAGGGGCGTCGTTCTCAGGAAGAACGCCTTTGACTGAGGGCGATGATCAATGAACGTGACTTTACTCCATGTGCTGGTGGCGCTAATGGTGTTGCTGCCACCGAACGGAGACGTTAATGCGATGGCTAGAGGTCTTGTCATTCGCACTACGATCCTCTTTGGGAAGATAGCAGAACGAACTAGATGTCTATTAAATTAATGCTGATGCTAATCGAAGAGCACATATATTACAATCCTGATTATAAATGGATCATATGTGGAATTGTCGCGATATACTCTGCCGTGATCTGGGTAATCCTTAGCATTTCGGTGGCAGTCGCGGCTAATCGCTATAAGCGGACGGCACTAGCATATTTTTTACTTTCCGTTTTCTTTTCGCCCCTGGTCGGGGTGGCGTTTCTAATCGCCCGGGGCCCGGGCGAGCGCTACACGCCTCGCGCCGATTCCGCGCCCGCTGCGTCGGTTTCACCCTCTCGGCACCGCGCCGAAGCGTGATCTTGCGTGCTCAGAGCTACGTTGGCCTTGTCTGCATAGTGGTGCCGAGGTTGCAAGCGGTGTAGCGAAAGAGCCCGCGCCAGAGATGCCGATCAGGCGATTGGTCCGACCGGATGCAATCAACTGTCTCAATTGTGGGTCTCTAAAGTGCTCGAGCGGCATCTGATGTCGGCACACCAATTAGCGCCGAGCGACTATCGCCAACGTTGGGGTTGAAGAACGAATACCCGGGTGGCTGCGCCAAACTATCACCGCACGCCGTTCCGAACTGGCGAAATCGATTGGCTCAGGACAGCAAGGCAGACGCGATACGAAGGACCGGCCATAGGACGGAACAGGGGCGCCCCTTAGTAGCGGTTGCACCGGCGTGGCCTCTGGCTTATTGCGAAGCCGCGTAATGCAGGACGTTTTGCGTCTCGCCCAGAACTAAGATGAGATTCGTACTCGGTCGTTCAAATACAAGGTCCCTCCGCGCCTCGCGGAGCCATGCTGGTGACGAAACTTATGTGGCCCTCTGGGCCATCTCAAATGCCTCAGACGGTAAGTCCGTCGCGCGAGCGCGCCGCCTTGGCCGCGGCCGCTAAGCGTAGCAGCGGCCCAGCCAGGAGCATGGTCCAGAACGGCAGGTAGAGGAGAAGCGTGTTTGGCGGAGGGTACTGCGGCACCAAGACAAAATCAGTAAAGAAGGTGAGGGCGATGTACTCCGATCCGATGGTCCGGATGACCCTCAGCATGGGAGGGCTGAACAGGTCGCGAGCGCGGTCTATCGACAGGGCGGCGAGAAGGTAGGTCCACACAACGCCAATCGCAAAAAACGGCATCACCGCGGCCCTGATCGGCTGCGGTCGCGAGATCCAGGCAAGCCAGATCACAAGACTGACATGGACGAGTTGAGCCGAAGCGAAAGCGAGACCGTACTCGCGCACGCGCCGCGCGATAATGTTGAACTTGGGGCCGAACAGGATCGCGAACGCGCCGCCGACGTAGGACAGCCAGAAGAAGGCGTAGGAGAACCGAGCCGTCAGGCGCAACCCTACCGTCGTCCCGTCTAATCCCGTCCCCACGATCAACAAGACCCCGACTGTGATGGCCAGCGCACCGCCCAATGCCGACGCGATCCAGATTGGTGTCCGATTCGTAGATCTCATCGGACTTTTCGCCGTCGTGCCCGTTCGCACCTCTGTCCGGTGCGACCGGCGCACGATAGGGTCAGCGCACGGTCAAATCTGATGGATCGACTAATGAGCGCGCATGGCATGGAAGCAGCATGGAAGGCGTTATGGCTCATCGCCGCAAGCCTATTTTTTATTGCGCTTATTGCACTGACCGCTCTCAGCGTCGAGCAGGGCTATATTGTGGTACTAAAATCGTTGCTGACATTAAGTGGACCCGCAAAAATTTTGTGGCTGGGTGCAGCCGCCGCGGCCATAATCCCTATGGGATTCTTAACTTTCCACGGGTGCAGATTTATTATGATGTCTGGTGAGCTAGTTTGGAGATTCATATTCCGCTAGTGCCTATTGCGGGATTTGCGGTATCGAATGCTCGTTATGTAGGGCCGGCGCCAACTCCGGTGTAGCCCGCCTCGCTCAGGACTGCGTTTCGAGGTCAACTGGTTGTCCGTCCCCATCGGTGGGCAGGACTCTAGCCGCACTTGGAGGAGTTTCAGCGGGGGTCACGTAATGCACAATGCTTAGAGCGATATTCACGCTCCTTTCCCAGCCGATGCCGATGCCTGAACTAAGGAGCGAGGCAGAGCGCTAGGTGACCAGCCACACGCGTCGCAGACCTAAGGCAGGGCACCGCGCCGTCTCACCCGAACGCTCGGCTCTCCGGATTGAGTTTGTAATATGAATAGTCACTATACTTGCCCGGCGGCCGTCTTTCCAACAAAGGTTATCGTGTTGCATGAAAAATGCGGTGGGTCGAGACAAACGAATCGCCTAAGAGGAACGTCGACGTACGCCGAGCGGCCTCATCAAGATCAAGCTCGTCCATAGAGTAAACGAAGTAACTCTTTATTTTCCTGGATATGCTGTTGGTGGGGAGAGACAACGGTCTGGTTAGCCGTTTTCGGGATTGGTTCAGGCCTATGAGCTCATCGACTAACTCGTCCGCTATCGATTTTTCGTCGCCAGCAGGCCCCTATAAAATGTGGACCGCTTATAGGAAGGTTGCCGTTGTGCTTGCTATTCGTAGCGGCGCGCTCTCGCGGTGGGACGCCCGTGATCGATACATGCTCTCCGAGGAAGAGCTCTCGTCCTGGGAGGCGGCTTTTGACGGGGACGGCGTCGCAGGCCTCCTGCTCAAACGCTCATCTCCGGCACTAATACGCATCAAAGGTGGCAGATTGCCCGAGCCAGCAACGGAGCTCGTGCCAGCGGCGCCAATTAGGCATTCGGTCGGGCCAGATGCAATAGCCTGTCTCGATTGCGGATATCGGAGAAAGATGCTCAAGCGGCATCTGAAGAGGGCGCACCAGCTAACCCCAGATACATACCGGGAGCGTTGGGGGCTGAAACGTGATTACCCGATGGTCGCACCGAACTATACGGCCCGGCGGAGTGAACTTGCGAAGTCCCTCGGTTTGGGCAAGCACAGACGCAATCAGACCAACATGCCCTAGTATGCCGTCAACAAGATGTGCAACGCAGCCGAGCAAAGGTGCTCGGTCTCGGAAGGTAGTTCGGCGCACCGAGTGCGTTGGGCACGGCGGATTACCAGAACTGCCATTGGCTATACGACGGCTCTGGCTTCAAGGCGATGCTGCAAACCGGGTAAGCGGTGCCGCAATCACGCGGCAGAGGCAACCGCCAATCGCCACAGAAGTGCTCAGGTGATTCAGGCGGGATCACTCAAGAACCTACGCGGGGAATTCGTGAGGCCGCTAGCGACCGATAGGAGGCATCAAGCGATTGATCTTGAAGCCATCCCCGTAGGAACTACGCGAGTTATCAATGCGCCGAGCTACAGCTCAGCATGCCATTCAGCTCAGAATCCAGACTGCTACCCAAATCAACGCATATAGAACGAATGACAGGCTGATGGCGTATGTGACCCCGGTAAGAACTGGAAACTCCTCGTCCGCACGCACTTGACCAGCCGAGCTGCCAACGGACCTCAGTGGTTCATGTGTAAAATTAATCAGCCGCACAATTACCCCAGGCACACCCTAGGAACGATCGCGAGCCTGGCGCAGTTCCAACTAACTGATCCCTAACAACGGCCGCGGTTGTCACCGAATGTCTCACCTGCCCACATAAGCGGGTGAAATCCTCTACGTTTATCGAGGTTCGAGGCGAATCGGAGATGCACTGTTCCGATCGGACGCATTTTCCGATACATGGTCGTCCCGGTTAGGTCCGGATCGTCACCAAGAAGCTGCCTGCGGACTAACATCTCCAAAAGTAATAGCCCATAAGTAGGGTAGCGGGTAGCCGAATTAGCGATGTACGATAGTACCACTACTCCCTACCTCGCGCGACGTCGTACTGACCGGCAGGTAATTTAGGGCGGTGCGTAGTATCCGCCGACGCATAGTATCTGCTGCGGCTGATTACGCGATGGCAGTGCAAGGTGAAGTGCGCGGCCTAGTTTAACTTAGATCGGGATGCGCTGGGCCAATTGCCGCACCCGTCCAAGGGGGAAACAGTGAGCGACGACGAGAAGCAGGCAGCCTCCGTGTATCGGGACTGCGCTCGGCAATTTCGGAAATCAGCTGAACTCGTTAGCGAACCTGCTGCGGTCAAAATATTTTGGCGCCTTGCCAAAGTTTTTGACGATGATGCTGACAGATTAGATCCTTGTGACGATAAGAAACCTGCTATTTTTTCTTGAAATCTACGGCTTCCGAATTCTAGCCGATCGACCGAAGGTACGTTCGAGTCGGGCGGTCTCGTGCGCTCGTCTCTATCGGCCACCTCGCGGCGCTCGTATGCCCCGTGCATTTAGTTCCTGTGTGATGCTGGCTCCAGACCCAATCCCCTCGGCCCGTATGATCGCCACCAACGGTAGCACTTACTCGGCATCACGATCGACATTGGCTCGAACTACTCGATGGCCGCGTCATTACCCCGGGGTTGGAGGGCCGGCCCACTGACGTGATTGGGTCTAGGCGTCTTCTGCACGTTCCTCCATCACCCTTTTGGTCTGGCTCTGAAAGCCCGCGAGGACAATCGCGTCAACAAAAACAATAGCGACAACTAAATTTATGGCCGGATCGCTGGTACACGACGCGGCCGTTTGACGTATCGCCCCGCTCCCTATCAACCTTACATGCGCACGGGATCGAGTGTGCTGGGGCTGTCCTGCTACCGGATCGGGCTACTGGTTGATTTTCCGTATTCCTGGCATGTGGTCTCGAGCCTCGTTAGCGAACCACTCCGCTCTGCGAAAGACACGCGGCGCTCGTCGTCACGCTCGAAGTCGCCCCCTGACTGGTGGGCCGATGGGAAGCGGCATCGTCTAAAACGACTTGCGTGCGGCCTCACACAGCGTCGTCCATGAGAAGGGCACTTGATACGCGGCGCCGCTAACCGGGCCCAGGCCAGACAACAACCAGGATGGCAGCAGCACTATAATTCTCTCAGTTCTGGTTCGGCTCCCTTGATGTATGACAATAGCGTGATGAAGCACACGTGCTTCGCCTCCGCTCGAAGGCTGCCGTATAATTGCGTTTCCTCTAGCAATCTGTCCGTTGCTAGACCACAACCGGCGCAGCAACGAGGGGCCACCGCCGGTATCGACTTCGTCGAACCATCTTGGCCCTTCGATGGCTGGGCCATTCCGCATAGCAAGTGTGCGCGTTGTCGAAATCGTCCGCGACGTGCTGCTAGTCAGGCGATCGCGGTTTCGACGTGCGGAGGCGATGGTGACTAGTCGTTCTGTGGCGCGAGGATGTGGGGATGGCCGGTACCCTTAACTGAGGCAGTACCGGATGGCCTAAGTTAATTGACATGGGGGTAATGGTGGTCGGAGTGGAATGTCTCCCGGATCATTCGGCATTCGTCGAGAGGTTCGAGAGCCGCGTGCATGACGCGGCGCACGACTATGACTCGGGAGAGGTAGTTTTAAAAGGCTAAGTCTTCAAAGTATATGCCGTTAGATATTTTTCCTATAAGCATTGAGGCTCAGAATTTCACCTTTAGGTTACGTACCCCTTGGGTCAGTTTTAAGATAACGGTACGGGTGAGTGAAGTTAAAACGGAGGCTCCATGTTGGAAAGATCTGAAGTAGTTTCTGTAATCGAGCAAGTCGCGGCCGAGCAAAGCAAGGCACTTGCGCCGCTATCGGATCAACTCGCCCTACTCGACACTGGCCTCGATTCACTGTGCCTCGCGATCATCGTCGCTCGACTCGAAGATCGGCTTGGCTTCGACCCCTTCAGCACGGCCGAGGATGGCTCTTTTCCCACCACCATCGGCGATTTCATCCGGCTGTACGAGCAAGCATCGCCTGGCAATGTTGCGGCGTGAGCCGGTGTCGCTCTGTTAAGACATGAGCTGCGACTGCTGGCGCGCCTGCGAGGATCCCTATCCAATTCACCACGCCAGAGCGGAGTGGCTCGTGCCGACTGGCCCTGTACTGGATGATCGATCAGGCTAAGATAGAGTAGTTGCGCCTGTTAAACCGGCACGCGACGGGTTTGGAAATGGGTGAGCGATAGCCCAGCCGGGAATGCGGATGCACGGTGCTGTAGTCCATCCAGGTATCGATAAGGGCAAGGGCGGCGGCATCTGGATGGGCTGACCCGGACGTAGTTGCGCTAAACTCCACGCCCCCTTTCGTCGAGTAATAGTAGTAGTAGTAGTAGTAGTAGTAGTAGTAGTAGTAGTAGTAGTAGTAAGCAATTAGGGGGAATCGACATAGAGGTCGGTTTCTGTGAAACATTCTCTCATTGGAGAGGTGGCCGAGCGGTCTAAGGCAGCGAGTTCATCTGAAGTCGTTAAGGGTTCACAAGGCCCTTCGGGGGTTCGAATCCCTCCCCTCTCCGCCATTTCCTGAGACACTACCGCTATCGACCACTTAGAGGTACGAACGGCCGATGCGCCGAAGGCCGGCAGACGGGCAACCGCGCATCCGGACAGGGCCATTCGCAGGTCCCTTCGCCAGCAAACGCGAGCGACGCCTGATCCTACGCGGAGTGTCGACCGGACCTGTCGCAATGCGGGGCCGCGCCTGTAACCGACGCGCATCGCCCGTACGAGTGCCTAACAATGCATTGTCGCCTATGGCACGATGACTTGCAGCACCACGACCGCGGACGCTAACAATTTCGTTCGGCTGGATTAATCGACACCAGTTCGGCTCAAGTCCCACTCTCTGGTGTCCTTCTTCAGAAGATCGCAAATAATTCGCGTAAGGATGCTCAGGAATGGATCGTAGGCCACCGATGCGCATTTTGGGGATGTTGCTGTTGGTAGTTATATTGGAGTTAGCGACGCCAGCTTGGCCAGATCCGTTGCTACCCCAGGGGACAAGTTACGAGGCGATCTGCGGTGTTGTTGAAGAGGCCGCTCGGGTCAACCGGCTCTCCGCAGCGGTGCTGACGCGACTGATTTGGTACGAGAGCGGGTTCCAGATTGGCGCGGTCAGCCGCGTGGGAGCGCGAGGGGTGGCCCAATTTATGCCCGCAACCGCGACCGAGCAGGGTTTGCTGGACCCCTTTGATCCTCGGCAAGCCATTCCACACGCGGCTAACTTTCTTGCCGATCTCGATCACCGCTTCGGAAATATTGGCCTTGCAGTGGC
>Ga0207105_1065_pt3 | contig 17405 bp, 15 predicted proteins | sample Alteio_BWMinHeat_77_FD_153569 | JGI IMG/M metagenome (GOLD analysis project Ga0207105, IMG submission 153569) | Enriched cells from forest soil in Barre Woods Harvard Forest LTER site, Petersham, Massachusetts, United States -... | ecosystem: Environmental > Terrestrial > Soil > Temperate forest >... | reverse complement strand
TATTCCGACGGTGCGATAGCCCCTGTGTTTGGCCAGCTGTTCCAGATGCGTGATCAATAGAGTTCCCATCCCTTTGTTTCTATAGTCATCGAAAATCCATAGATCGCAGATTTCCGGGATACCGCTTCGTTTAAAATAGGGATGTTCGGAGTGAAAGAGCAGATCGCCGTAACCTGCAATTTTCCCCTGATGCTCAAGAACGCAAGCAATCCGTTTGTCCTTTTGTTGCTCTTCCCAATAACGCGCCCATTTCTCCATTGTTTCCTGTTTAGTCGACCAGGGGAAATGGAAATCGCTTAAAAGCTCTGTATCTTCTTGGCGTAAGGGACGGATCTCGGGTATCATCATCGCATGCTATCATCGCTACCTCGCTGTTTAGGACGCGGAGTGTAAGGATCAAAGAATATTCCAGTTCCATTTTCTATTAAATGAATAAGTTCTTGATAACGGTTCTCTAAGGCCCAACGGTAGACGATTGCGATGATTGCGCTCTCACGTTGGTAATGATATCTAGGGTTCTGCAAAAGAGCCGTCATACATTCAGGACCATCTTGGTTCATACACCAGTGCCAAATCCAACTCACTGCGCTTGGATTCACTCTGCGATCTTTGAGTAATAGGACTGCGATCGCCTTATGATTGAGTATCAAGGCTGTTTCCAGCAATTCATCAAGTAATGGGGCTGATTCCTGCAATTGGTTATGGATCGTGGATGGCTGCCGAATAGAGAGATGAACTTTTGGATCGTCTAAAAGGAGGTCCAGAATTTCTGCATCTCCTTTGAGACATGCCCATTTAAGCAACGCATTTCCTGCTACAGAGTGATTGCATGTTTTTTTGTTTAATAGAGCGAGCACAGCTTCCCTTCCCCGACCAATAGCGCGCCGCACAAACTCGGCGTTGTCATGTTTACCCCACTCAGCCTCCCTCTCTGGTAAGAAAATCTCGGATCTATAAGACGCGGTTCTCACTTCAGATTTTTCAGCGGCATACACTTCAGGACTTTCAAATGGAAAAGTGAAACTTGATGTAGAGTGAGCGCTTGTTGATGATGAACTGATTGCCATAGGACTCCTTAGGTTGTATCGGCGCGGGAGTATAAGCGGACAGTCGGAATTTGATCAAGCGGATCTTTAAAGGAGCTCGCCGCTACTTTAGAATACCAACTTACTCCGTCTCGCGGTCGGATTCCAAGAGATCGGCCTCATTCGGCACTGAAATCAGGCGACCTAGGTAATTTTCTTGTGAGATCACAGGCTTGCCTGTTTCCTGCTCCAGCTCACGGCGTGCATTTTTAGCAATTGTTCCGCCCATTTTGGCTGCGCTGATGAACTCGACCACCCATTTTGTTCTCGGGAAACTTTTTCAACAAGAACTTTCTAAAAAATTCCATTGCAACGCAATCCCTTTTATTGCTAAAAGAGTGGCGTTTTCTGTGTGCTTATCAAAGGCTCTGTCATGATTGGATTTTGTCCGCTCGCTTCCGGTTCGAAAGGGAATTGCATCTACTTCGGCAGCAAGGATACGAAGATCTTGATCGATGCGGGCATCAGCGCCAAAGTGATCAAAGAGCGGCTTTCTAGTATTGGCGTCGAGCTGGAAGACATCGACGCGATCCTGATCACGCACGAACACACGGACCATATCCGCGGGCTGCAGACGCTGGGCCTGAAAATGGGCATTCCCGTCTTTGCCAATAGCGAAACAGCGAAGGGGATCTATGCGGCATTGAATGAGGCGCCGAAATTTAAGATCTTTTCCACGGGTGAGACGTTTGAGTTCGGCGATCTGGAAATCCATCCGTTCAGCATTCAACACGACACGCTCGATCCTGTGGCCTTCACAATCAAGACCGGCGGCATCAAGGTGGGATTTTGCGCCGACATTGGGTTTGCGACGACGTTGGTCAAAAATCATCTGAAAGACTGCGACTATCTCTACATCGAGGCCAACCACCAGCCGTCGATGGTGCATGCATCGGCGCGGCCGATGATCTATAAGCAGCGGGTCTTGAGCCGGCAGGGGCATCTCTCGAATGAGGACTGCGCCGATCTCATCCTGCACATTTTACATCCGAAGCTTAAGCATATTCACTTGGCCCATCTGTCGAGCGAATGCAACTCTCCCGAGCTGGCTTTGCAAATTGTGCAGAGCAAGCTGCAAGACGCAGAGGTGAGGATTTCCATTGCGTATCAAGAAAAGCCGAGCGAGCCGATCTATTTTTGACGGCGTCTGGCGACGTAGGCGATTAGGCCGGCGCCGACGACGATGAAGGTGGCGGCGATGACGTAATAATTGGGAGTGGGCGCCACCTCTTCGATGGCCTCTTCTTGCGGATCATCGGCATCGGCATCCTCTTCAAAGAAAAAAAGGACGTAGGTCAGAGAAATTGCCGCGAAGCCGATCAGAACATAACCCATTTTGCGCAGGCGGGGCAGAAGGATTTTTTCTATCGCTTTCGCGTGGGCTTTGAGGTCCATTTCTTGCTCCTCCGTTAAATTTTCACTTTGCCTGATACGCGCAACGGCAGCAAGAAAAAAAGAAAAAAAATTATTCATAAGCTTTAAGGGTTAATCTTCGGCGTGCGACTTGGGTTGAAAGATCTGGCGAGGCTTGCTTCCCTCCTGGGGGCCGATCACTCCGCGGGTTTCCAGCTCATCCATGAGCGATGCGGCCCTAGCATAGCCGATCTTGAGCTTTCTTTGCAAAAATGTTGTGGAGGCGGTCTGCGTCTCGAGGACGATGGAACGGGCCTGTTCATAGAGCATATCGCGCGAGCCATCTTCGCCTTCTTCGCCGGCATCTTCCTTACGCATCTGATCGAATGAGGGGATGAGATAGTTAGTGGGGGCCTGATCGGAGATGAATGAGATGATTTTGTTGATGTCGTCGTCGCTGAGGTAGGCGCCCTGCGCGCGGACGAGGTGGGAGCTGCCGGGGGGAAGGAACAGCATATCTCCATTGCCAAGGAGGCTCTCGGCGCCGGTCTCATCGAGGATGATCTGGGAGTTGATGCGCGAGGCGACTTTGAACGAGATGCGGGTGGGGAAGTTTGCTTTGATGAGGCCGGTGATCACTTCGCGCGACGGGCGCTGGGTCGCTAAGATGAGGTGGATGCCGACGGCCCGCGCCATCTGGGCGATCCGGGCGATGGGAGTCTCGAGATCGGAGCTGGAGACCATCATCAGATCGGCAAATTCGTCGATGATGGCGACGATGGCATACATCTTTTCGGGAACGGGGATGCTGAGCGAGGCCTCGAGCTCTCTGTTGATGGGCCGGCTATTAAAGGCGGTGATGTTGCGCACGCCGAGCTGCTTGAGGATGTCGTAGCGGGTCTGCATCTCTTTGACGAGCCAGTTGAGCGCGGCGTAGGCGCCGTGGGCCTCGGTGATCACCGGCGCGATCATGTGGGGCAGTTTGGTGTAGGCGGTCAGCTCCACCTTCTTCGGATCGATCATGATCAGCTTAATTTCATCGGGCCGCGCATTCATCAAGATGGAGAGGATGACTGTGTTGATGCAGACCGATTTTCCGGAGCCGGTGGCCCCGGCGATGATGCAGTGGGGCATTTTGGTCAGATCGCTCGTCACGTTTTCGCCGGTGACAGTCTTGCCGAGCAGAACGGGGATATGGAACTTGCGCGGGTTTTGCTGATAGGAGAGGAGCATCTCCTTAAAGCTTACCTCTTGCGGGTAGAGGGAGGGGACCTCGACGCCAACGGCGGCCTTACCCGGAATCGGCGCGATGATGCGGATCGACTTGGCCTGCAGATTGAGGGCGATGTCGTTTTCAAGCGCTTTGATCTTTTGCACCTTCACGCCCACGGCCGGATGGACCTCGAATGAGGTGATGGTGGGGCCGCAGTAGATCTCTCCCACTTTGGCCTCGATGCCGAAGCTCAGCAGGGTCTCTTCGAGGATGTCGGCCTGCCGCTTGAGATCTTTTTTGAGGGTCGGCTGATCGACCTTTTTTGCGCTCGTGAGGAGCGAGGGAGGCGGGAGCTGATAGCCGGTAAAATCTTTCGAGATCGATTTGAACGCGCTCTCCTTCAGGATGGGCTCCGCCGGAGTGCGCGCCTTCGCCTCTTTTTCTTTCAGCGGCGCGTTGGGCATATAGATGGGCTCGGGAGCTGTTTTTTTGATGGGCGGTTTTTCTACTGCCGGCGCAGGAGGGGCGGACTCTTTTTCTTTCGGTTTGAGGAGGGTCTTCACATCGGGGAGTTTGATCTTTTTTACCAAAGGGATGAGCTGCAGTTCGGTAAAGAAGAGGAAGGAGACAAGCGCTGTCAGCGAAAAGGTCATCCCGATGCCGACGTCGTTGAACAGTCTCTGAAGGTTGAAGTTCGGCAGATCGCGGTAGAGATAATAGAAGGGGACGCCGCCTAAGTTGTAACGCTTGGCCAGATGGGGATAGGGCAGATGCAGCAGGACAGATTCTTCGTAGACCCTGCTTGCGAAAAAGGATCTCGAGCTGTGCTCGGCGATGAGGTTCAATAAGAGACAGGCAGACACCACAAACAACCCAAAAAACAGATGCTTCCACCGCTGGTTGGGGATCTCTTGGCTCAGGAGGAGTTTGTATCCGGTCCATCCGACATAGAAGAGGAGGAGATAGCTGGTGAGGCCGAAAACAAAGGTGAGCCCCCATGCGAAGTAGTAGCCGATGAGTCCCAGCCAGTTGCTCGCCGCTTGGCCTGACTTAAAACTGAGGAGGCAGAGGAGCAAGAGAAAAGAGGCCGAGAGCAGCAAGAGCCCCTTGGCTTCTGGATGAGAAGAAGGTTTTTTTTCTAGTTTAGCCATAAGAAGTAACTACAAATTAATAGGCCCATCATCAGGCAATAAAAGGCAAAGGGCTTGAGGTTTCCTTTTTCAAGCTGCCCGATCGCCACTTTGATCATGATGAGTCCTACTCCTAATGAAGACAAAAATCCGATTAAACAGGAAGCAAAAGATACGGTAAGCGGTTCGGATTCAGAAAATAAAAGCTTCAGCAGCTCGATGCAGTTCCCTCCCAAAATGGTCGGAATCGAGAGGAGGAACGAAAAACGGACCGCCTCTTTCGGGTCCCAGCCCAGCATCTGCGCTGCAGAAATCGTTGAGCCGCTCCGCGAAATGCCGGGGATGAGCGCCGCGGTCTGCATGACGCCGATCCACAAGGCGTCTGAGGATTTTTTCACCCGCGCTAAGCGGATGCTATGTCCTAAAAAAAGGAGGCCTGCCGTGAGCAGAAAGCAGACCCCTAAAAACTGCGGCTGCGCGGCCCACACGCGGAAGGACTTTAGCAAAAAATAGGCGGGGACCAAGGGGAGCGTCGCTAAGACCAGGGAGCCTATTTTCTTTCTATCTAGGGCGAGAATGTCCCTCCGCAAAAAATAGAGCGCGGCGCCGAGGGTCCCGAGGTGGCAGGCGAGGTCAAAGAGGACGCCGCTCTCGATGCCAAAGATCATACGGGCGAGCTTGAGGTGTGCGGATGAGCTGACGGGGAAAAATTCGGTGAGCCCCTGGAGGATGCCGATAATGAGAGCGTGAATCCAGGACATGTGTATCAAGGGGTTGTCAAAAACTGGGCGACCGACGGGATTCGAACCCGCGACGTCTGGATCCACAATCCAGTGCTCTAACCAACTGAGCTACGGCCGCCAGAAGGTCTCAATCTTCTCTTATAGAGGCCTTTTCGGTCAATAAGGAATTCTCGGCAGTCTCGTCAGGAATGCTCAACGCAAAGACGCGAAGGCGCAAAGACGCAAGAGGATTGGGTTGTATTCTTCCGCTAAAGAAGTTGTACTCTGCCTCAGCTACTTCTCTAGAAACTCCCTTGTTTTGCATAGTGATTTCTATAAAAACTTCCTTTTCTTCAAGAGCCTCCCGCTCTTCTTTCTGAGCAGCTGTTTCTGCGGGTAAAGGCATGTCAAAATTTTCTTTAAAAACTTTTGTGCATACATTCGCACTAGGGGTAAATGAAACCATAAAAATTTATCCTCCTGTTTTATTTACCGGACATAAATTACATTTTTTTTATTTTGTTTACAACGGCTTAGAATCGATCTAACGTCAGAAAGGATTTCTGCATATCCCGGATGAGGAAATGAGTTAAAAGTTCAAAAAAAGCCTGCAATTTTGCTCCAGATGGATTAAGCTGTATCGAATTAGGGAGGCCTATGCGCATTGTTGATATCGGTGAAGATAGAAGCCATCTTTCTGAACTTGTGGATGCAGTTCTTCAGGGTCAGGAGATTTTGATCGCTGTGAAAGGAGTACCTGTTGCCAAGCTTGGACCCATTCCTAAAAAGCTGCCAATTAAGTTTGGGGTGTTGAAAGGAAAAATCAAAATTGCAAAAGATTTTGATAACCCATTGTCTGAGGAAACTCTAGCAGAATTTGGATGCATCTGAGGAGATTAAAATGGCAAAAATACTGGTCACAGGATCTACTGGATTTATCGGGAAAAGGCTTGTCTATCAACTCTTAGAACAAGGGCATGAGGTCTATGCTCTCTCCAGGATCCGGGGCATAGAGCCTAAAATCGCGGGCCGCTCCCGGCTGCATGTCATTTTCGGAGATCTCAGGGACCTTGCGGGCATGGAGCCTATTCCGGAGGATATTGAGGCTGCTTACTACTTAGTCCACTCGATGGCGAGCGTCGTTGACAATCTTCTCGAGGAAGAACGGAAAACCGCCCAAAACTTTGTCTCCTTAATTGAAAAGACGGGCTGCAAGCAGAGTATTTATTTGGGAGGGATCATCGAAGATGACATCCACCTCTCTCCTCATCTGCGCTCGCGTCTTGCCGTGGAGGAGGTTTTAAAAAACAGCAAAGTGAACGCGACTATCCTGCGCGCCAGCATCATCATCGGATCGGGGAGCGCTTCCTTTGAGATCATTCGGGACCTTGTGGAAAAACTTCCCGTCATGACAACTCCCCGATGGATCCACAGCCGCTGCCATCCGATCGGGGTGCGCGACGTGCTGTTTTATTTAACCGGCGTTTTACTCAACCCTCTCTGTTATGGGAAAACTTTTGACATCGGCGGGCCTGAGGAAATGTCTTTCAAAGAGGCGTTGCAGAGGTACGCCAAACTTAGAAAGCTGAAGCGGCTGATCCTTGATATCCCGCTCCTCACCCCTCGGCTCTCGAGCTACTGGCTTGTCCTTGTCACGTCGGTCCCTTTTTCGATCTGCAAACATCTTGTCGAAAGCATGCGCCAAAATACACGCAAATTGAACACATCCATTGATGCCGTGCTTCCTCATGTGTGCATTTCCTATGAAGAGGCGATCCGTCTCGCCTTCCAAAAAATTGCGCAAAACGAAGTGGTTTCTACTTGGGCCGATGCGTGGGATCTAAAAACTGTCAATGCGGACACGGAAAATTTTATCCGCGTCCCTCAAGAAGGGTGCTTTAAGGAAGTGAGGACCGTGAAAATTAAGGTTCCCATTGAAGAGGTGCAGCGTAGGATCTGGAGCATTGGAGGCGCTCAAGGCTGGTACTCGATGAATTGGACCTGGAAAGTGCGCGGGTTGATCGATCAGCTCATCGGGGGCAAGGGACTCAATCGCGGCCGCAGAGATCCCCACAAATTAGTGGTGGGGGATGCGGTGGATTTTTGGAGAGTGATCCTCGCCGATGAGAAGAAACGGCACCTCATTCTCTATGCTGAGATGAAGCTGCCGGGTGAAGCGTGGCTCGAGTTCCAAATCGATGAGACGGCAAAGACGCTTAAACAAACCGCTACTTTTAGGCCCAAGGGAGTTTGGGGACGGATCTATTGGTATGTGTCGTTTGTCTTTCATTTGATCATTTTCAAGAATATGGCCAAGGCAATTGCTACCTAATCGATGATGTTTGCATTAGAAATCGAATACACTGCGCCTGCCATGGTCCCTCCGGCAGAGTCTACATATTCCGAGGCTCTGCCGCCGCGGCTGTGGACCTTTTTACCGTAGGGCTTTGCAGGGTCGCCATCATTCACACTCAGAAGCGGGACGCCCACTCTTCTGGCCTTTTGCTTTGCCAACTTCAAGATCATCTCTTTATACTTGAGGTCCAGGGCGGCGGGGTAAATAGGCTCAAGCAGAAGGACCGGTTTGTCCTCATCATCCAGCAGCAATCGTAAGATCGCGCGGCCGCGGATTGGTGTATCCGGAGTGTTTTTGTCGAGTTTGAGCGCGATCAGCCGGTTTTGGCCGTTGAGCAAATACCCTAAAAGGCCCCGATTAAGATTTGAATCGCCATGGATCCTCTGGCAGCTCCCCGCGACTTCCGTCCCGGCAAGGAGGATGTCATAAGGGTCGTCTCCATCGGTTACAAAGACAGTTTCATGCGCGCTTGTTGTCTGTTTGAAGAGGTCCAGAATTGCGCTTAAGTCGTTTTTAAATTCACAGGTGTCTTTGAGGTTCTTGCTAATGGCAGCCGCGAGTTTCGAAGTAGTCTCTTCATCTATGTTGGGACGCATTAAACTTAAAATGTCTCTTTGCAGCTGCAGGTAGGGTGAGAGAGGGGAGGTGTCAAGCGCCGGTAATGCTTCCAATTTTTGTTCTTCGAGATTTTGCAAAAGAGGGAGCCCTTTGCCCTGCTCAGGAACCTTCACGTTTGCGCTGAGGCCGGCATCTGTCAAGTGCCCCTGCTGCAGGGCCCTTGCGAGGATCGAGCGGACCTTGATCTCATGCGGCTCTTGAGACGGGCTCGCAACGGCAGCGGCCTCCAGTTTTTCCTGTTGGTGAAATTTACCTAGGATCGCTTCGTGTTGTTCATGCAGCGCTTTGATGTGGGGATTATACCTTGGATTGCGCCGCACTTCTTGAAACTGATCATTCAGTACCGCTGAGATGAAAGTTTGCAAAGAGCTTTCTACCTGGGCCTTAATGGGTCCTTGCAGTCCGTTCAGACAGGCGCTGTAGGTGACGATGGCAAGGGGATTTCTGCTTTTCCAGAATGTATTCAAAAACTTTTCTCCGCCGCCGGCCTCATCCGCGAGAAAGGGCGCATGCTGCTTGAAGGCCGCCCACAGCAGATCATCAAGGTTCAAAATTGCACCGGCCTCTGCCGCATCATTGAGCAGCTTGACCCCGCGGAGTTTTAATATCGCGCTCAACTTATTAGAGCGGGAAATGGCCTCGGAGGTTTTTCTCGCCCCAAAAAGAAGCTCGAGTCCTTGCTTCAGTGCAACTGGGCCCAGCTCCCTAGCTTGGCGGAGGTCTTCCAAGGCCCACAGGAGGGCTTTTTCGGAAGGCTTATCCTTCAGCACGTAACTGGTGACGCTTTTAGCTCGGTCTTCCATCAGCTTTCTATCCTGAAGTTCTATAAAACCGAGCTTCAAGAGCAGTAGCATGCAGCCTGTACTCTTCGCTTGGCTGAGTTGTTTGCACCGCTCTTCTGAGAGTAGCGCTTCTGTAAGATCGCAGAAAAGCAAGAGACGGAGCTTAGGGTCCCTGACTTCGACAATGGCGGCCATCGCGTCCGGGAGCAGAGCAAGATTGTGTGTGATCGGCGGCGGGATGCCTTCCGCGGAGGATGCTTTGCAGATGAAGAAGAAAAGGGCTTCTAATGCGCTGCGTCTGAAATGGGGATCGGTCTGTTTGTCCGCAGCGTCCAGCGCTTGGTCCAGCCCGGGACATCTTGCCCCATAGCGCTGGCGCATGGAAGAAGAAATGACTCTTAAATCTTCTCCTTCGAAAAGCGTAGCTAGCTGTATTTCTTGTTCGCTGAACGGAGAGATCCTTATCACACTCACTGGAGACCAAGAATACTTGGTCTTAAACTGTTTAAGCATTTCCCTCGGGAATTTTTCAAAAAGCAAACAGGATAGAGTACGCAGATGGGATCTGGCTGTGGATCTGTCCTCGTTATTTTGGAATTGAAAACCAGAGAGAGGAAAAGCTTTTACGGAGGCTTCATCTAATGAGCGAATGGCAAGCATCGCAATGTCCAATTTATCCCTAACATTTGGAATATTGTGCATGTGCTTTGATACCAGGAGCTGGCAAGTTTTCAGCGGGCTGTGCTGGACCGCCAGCTTCGCAACGGCAACAAGCTCCTCGTGGTAATCTCCAAAGTGGAATTCTTCAAGGACCTCTACCGGGTTTTTCTTAGCGATTTCGAGGATTACGTCACCCTTCTGGCAAACATCCAGATCGTATTGATAGATTCTATTTGCGTCGAGCACGGCCCCATTTTCACGCGCGTCTTTCATTGCTATAGCGAAATGATCCCTTTGATCGCGGATATTAAAGTGCTCAAGACAACGTATCGAGGCACCCGGCACCGCAATCATAGCGACAGCTAAACGGTTTTTTGCTCCCTTAATTTCATAATTAGAGATCAAAGATGCTGTTTGATGTGCAGCGTGCGCAGCAGCTACCTTCGCAACGGCGACGCGGTCTGTTTCCTCCGGCAGGTCAAAATCTTTAATATGCTCAGAAACACCCACAGGGTCTGTCTCCGCTGCAAGGAGAGCGATCTCCAAGCGGTCTTTTGCTTTTTCGATGCCGTAGGTTTTTATGTTTGCAGACAAGATGGCATTTTTAGGTAGTAGGCCTCGCCCCCATGCGGCTCTTCTTTTGGCAGCTAGTACCCTGCTCGGCTGCACGCGGTCCCTGATCGAGGGAATATGCACGATGTTTGAGAGGGGACGGCATAGCTCCTGTGCCACGTATTCTTCCAAGGTAGTTCCTTTGGGATTCTTTCCATTTAACAGCGCGCCGATTTGTTCCTCAGGGCAGAGCTGGATGATCCAATTGAAGCAGTCCAGGGAAAGGGCGCACAAAAACAGCAGCTCTGAGGTTAAAAGCGCTAGCCGGCTCTCTTCGGGAAGCCCCTTGCACTGGCGGACTAAGAGGCCGAGCTTGATGAGATTTTTTGATGTAGCAGCCTCGAGGAGTTCCGCCCGCAGACTCTCGATGGAGGTGTTCTTTTCTTTAAAGAGCTTTTGGATTTTTGCTGCCTCCGGGTCTTGATCGATTCCAAGGTCTAACTCAGCGATGAGGCGCGTCTTTAATGCAGCCGGTTGTGTTGCCCACCAGTCGCTTTCAGGGGGCAGCAGTGCGGCAAACCGGAGGCGGCTTTCTAAGTCCGGGGCTATCTGTTGGAGGTCGATCTGCACCGCTTGGAGTTCTCCACGGTTAACCTTCTCTATCACAGCGTCAAATTTATTGAATTCGTTAGATTTTACAGTCATAATGATGAATTGTAACATATTTAATATTAAAATATCATCAAAATTAGAACGGCAAATAGAATGTGATAAACTTTATTTTAATTCCTGTGTTATAATCAATTAATCCATTCATTATTAGGAAGGCGTGGCGTCTCTGGATTCAATTTGTTGTCAGAGAAGTAGGATCATTAGCCAAGCCCTGTTTTGGCAGGATGTATACAAAAGCCACTGTTTTGTATACATCCAAGGATGCAATGTATACAAAAATACAAGCGAGCGGCTTATGTATCTAATAATCAAGGAGATGTCTATGTATTCGATTCGCGGTCAACGGAGTAAAGTAGTCGCTCCAGACCCATTTTGGCAGGATAAAAGTAATAGATGTATACAAAAACAGCCTTTTTGTATACATTCAAGAGCAAGATGTTCACAAAATAAAGAGTTGATGTGTATGTGGCTAAGAATAGGGCGTTTAGTTCAGCAACCCGGTGGATATAAAGCATTTATCCCGCTTCCCTTTCCCCCCACGGAGCCATTGTGTCTTTCTCCGCAGTTGGAGGTAAAGCATGGAGAGGCCATGCGGCTTATTGGCAAATTGGATGGCATCAGCCAGCTGCTTCCTGATAAGGATTTTTTTCTCTTAATGTTTGTCAGAAAGGAGGCAGCTTCCTCTAGTCAAATCGAGGGGACGCAGGCAACCATGGTGGATGCAATTGAAGCAGAAGTGATTCCTCAATCTGCTCAGGCCAAAGATGTGGAAGACATCATGTGCTATATTCGCGCTTTAAATTATGGAATCGAGCGTTTTGATACCCTGCCTATTTCTGTCCGTTTTATGCGGGAACTCCATGATAAATTAATGAGGGGAGCGCGCTCTACCCAGCACCCATTCCCTGGAGATTTTCGATATTCTCAAAATTGGATTGGAGGTACATCCCCCTCAAACGCTACGTTTGTGCCGCCTCCGCCTCTTGAGGTGCCACAAGCTCTCGGGGACATCGAAAGGTTTATTCATGCCAAAGATGACAACTATCCTCCGCTTATAAAAGCAGCATTATTGCATGCCCAATTTGAAACAATTCATCCATTCACAGACGGTAATGGAAGAACAGGGCGGCTTCTCGTAACGATGTTCTTATGGCAGGAAAAGGTATTAGAACTTCCATTGCTTTATTTATCTGATTTTTTTAAAAAAAACCAGAATCTGTATTATGACCGCTTGCAAGCTTATCATAGCGATCCGGCAGAGGTCTATGCATGGCTTGATTTTTTCCTCGAAGGTGTTATTTCAACTGCAAATTCTGCAATTCAGATAGCTTCGAATATCACCAATATCCGAGAGAGGGATATGGCAAAAGTTCATAAGTTAGGTAAAACATCAGCTGCTACAGCTGTCGAAGTACTACGTAATTTATTTCGACAGCCTATCGTCGATGTTGCGAAAATTCAGGAATGGACAAAAGGAAAAACACGAGCAGGAGCACAAAAAATCATCGAGCGGTTAATCGATCTTGAAATCCTTGCTCAAAGAGATCCTACAAAAACTTATGGAAGAACCTATGAATATCGATCGTACCTTCAACTTTTTGAAAGAGAAAAAGAGAATTAAAGAACCTGTTGCCAAGCTTGGCCCGATTAGAAAAAAGCGGAAAATAAAATTTGGCGTGCTAAAGGGAAAAATCAAAAGTGCAAAAGATTTTGATGCACTCTTGAAAATCTGCTCACCTCTTTAAAAATCGATAGCCTGTGGCTTGGTGCCACTTTGTCGTAAGTCCGCCAAAAAATTGCGCCCGCAGTTCCGGCTCTCTATAGAGAATCCCCAGACAAAAAAAGACAAGAAGCAACGCAATCACACAAGGATAGGGCAACGTTTTTGTGCGGAGGTAAAATTGCCAGAGGGCCGGTGCGTGTGAAGGGAACTCGAGGAGCGCGGAGGTGAAGGCATTGTTGAGGGAATGCAGTGGCGGAAAAATCAGCGAGAAGAGGAGAAGAAAGATCGAGAGGCCCACCCAGAAGGGAAAGAAGAGGTTGTAGAGGAGGCTCAGCCATGGAAATTTCAGGAAGACGAAGAGGAGCACGGGGAGTGTGACGAGGTGGACGGCGATGTTGAGGGAGAGGGCCTTGCGGAGCATCGAAGAGAGTAGGTGTCCGGTTTGATGCAGTGTTGTCATGTGGGCAAGGAGCGAGAGGGGGCGTCTGGGGAGAAGATAGGAGAAAAGTTTTTCGCAGGGAGCATAGAGAAGAAGGATCGCGAGGGTTGCTAAAAAACTGAGTTGGAAGCCGAGATGCATAGCGGAGTAGGGATCGAGGAGGATTTCGATACAGAGCGCGCAACCGAGGGAATTCAATGCGTTGCTGCGCAGATCGAAGAAGGAGCCGATCAAAAAGATAAAGATGCCGATCCACGCCCGCTGTACGGAGGGCGCGTTGCCCACAAAGAAAAAATAGGCGCTGAGTAGAACGAGGAGAAGGACGATGGCTTTTTTCGGGGCAAGAAAGAAACGTAAAAAAAATCCGCAGAAAGCAGCCAGCAGCGCAAAATGAAATCCTGAGATGGCGAGGAGGTGGTTGACGCCGATTTTTCCAAACTCAAGCGAGAGGGTCCGCTCATCAAGATCGCCTGTCGCAAGCGAAGAAAAAAAGGAGGCAACCCTTGGATCTTTGAGGTGTCGTTTGAGATAGTTGCTCACAGATGTCTTTGCTTGGAATCGGAGTTCCGCAGCATTCCATCCCGGCAAAGGGGTCCAGGATGTGGGTTTGAAAAAGTAGTTTCTCCCATTTTTGTGACACAAGGTTCCTTCGACTGTGTAGTTGCAGGAAGCGGGCGGCCGTGCTTTTTTCAGAGGAACCATGATGCGGCAGGGGAGGTTGCGATAGGCGGCGCCGTCTGCAGCGGTGAATGTGGTCAGTGTTCCTTCGTACTGGTGGTTCTTGCCGAATACGGTGGAGCCGACCTTCACGCTACGGATGGAAAATGTCGCCTTGCCCGGGGTGGTGGGTTCAGTGGGGAATTGGGGAGGATAGATCCACAGCGTGTAGGCGTAAGCGAAGAGGAAAAACAAGATGCCTCGATAGAGATGGAGGCGGAGCAGGGCATGGATGCAAAGGGGAATGAGGATATAATAGAGGTCGCCGGTGAGCGCGGCCGCAGCGCCTGAGAGGAGATCAATGCCGGCGAGGAGGGCGGGGTAGGTGAGGGTGAAGGATGAGTGTCGCACGTGGGCTCTCAGTTTATTCGCAGCAGTATAACCACTTGGAAATATTTTAAGAAAAAGAAAGAAGATCGTGTCCGTGTGCGCTTGCTATTACCCATAAGTATTTTTTTTCGTAGGGAACTCGAAGTTTTTGCATAAGTTTACAGATTGGTGTGAATTTAGCAGTTCAACGCAAAGACGCGGAGACGCAAAGACGCGGGAAGAACAAGAGAGATCGCCCTTTTTGCGGAGCATGCCCAGAAGGAAAGAAATATTTTTTAAGAAAGCAGGCAAATAAGCTGAGTTTTTGCAATATATTTGCTTTCTTAAAAAATATTTCTTTCCTTCTGAGCGTTGAACTTTCGTTCAACAAAAGGGCGATAGGAGTCCGTCTGCACTTCCCATATAACTTCCTTTCTCTCCTTCCCCATTTTTGAGTGCGATTTACGCACTCCAAAATCAGGAACCCTCCCTTTGCGTCTCCGCGTCTTTGCGTCTTTGCGTTGATATCCGACAAAAAAATGCCCACAAAAAATGCAAGTAAAAGTTATGGGTAATAGCAAGCGTGCCGTTGCCCGATCTTCTTTCTTTTCTACTCTTCTCACTTTTGGGAGGTCATCTCTTTGTCGAGGGAGCGGTAGATGAGGCGGGCGCCGCGCTGGCCGGTGAGGAAGACGAAGAACCACTGCATCATGACGACGAGGCGGTTGCGGAACCCGACGAGGTAGACGACGTGGATGAAGCACCAGGCGAGCCAGGCGATGAAGCCGGAAAATTGAAGCTTGCCGGCGACGACGACGGCTTTGGACTTTCCAATGGTGGCCATGTACCCTTTGTCGAAGTATTTGAAGGGCGGCCGTTTCTCTTTAGGAGTGAGATTTTTGATGATTTTGGCGACGTATCTTCCTTGCTGGATCGCAGTGGGGGCGATGCCGGGAAGCGGCTTGCCGTCGGGTCCCATGGCTTGGGCGGCGTCGCCGATGACAAAGATTTCGGGGTGGCCGGGAATGTTGAGCTCAGTGTCGACGATGACGCGGCCTTGGCGGTCAAGGGGAACATCGAGGGTTTTTAGGAGGGGGGAGGCTTGGTTGCCGGCGGCCCAGATGATGTTACGGCAGGGGATGAACTGGTCTTCGATTTGGACGCCCTCTTCGGACACGTTGGTGACTTTTTTGCCGACCATCACACAGACTCCGAGATTTTCTAGGTCTTCTTTGGCCTTGAGGGAAAGCTTTTGCGGGTAGACGGGGAGAATGTAGGGCGTAGCTTCAATGAGGTATATTTTAGATTCTTCGGGGTGGATGTTGCGGAAGTTCTTAAACATGGTTTTGCGGGCGATTTCGGCGATCGCTCCGGCCATTTCAACGCCGGTAGGGCCGCCGCCGATGACGACGAAATTGAGGTACTTGGCGGCTTCCTTAAGACTGTCCATCCGCTCAGCCCGCTCAAACGAGATCAGCACCTGTTCTCTGATTTTCAAGGCGTCGCTGATTGTCTTGAGGCCGGGCGCAAATTTTTCCCAAGGGTCGTTGCCAAAGTAGGAGTGGGAGGCGCCGACGGAAAGGACGAGGTAATCGTAGTTCATCCGGTCGCCGTTGCCGAGGACCACTTCTTTTTTATTTTTATCGATTTGAACGACATCGCCCATGATCACATGAAAATTGGACTGGCCGCGGAACACTTCGCGGATGGGTGTCGCGATGTCTGCAGGGGAGAGCGCGGCCGTGGCGACTTGGTAGAGCAAGGGTTGGAAGAGGTGGTGGTTGGTCTTGTCGATGAGCAGGATGTCGAGCTTGGCGCCTTTTAAAGATTTTGCGGTGTTGAGTCCGCCAAAACCTCCTCCGACGATCACGACTTTGGTATAGGCCATGGTGTATCCTCTTAAGGGGACTTTTCCTCACCATAGGGTCCCTTTCAAAAACATTCAACAATTATTGCAACGCAAAGGTTGCGTTGATAATTAAAGGCGCAGCTATTAAACTCACACCTTGGTGTAACACTTCAATCCCTTAGGAAAAAGATGTATTCGGTACAGAACCTGTTGGATGAGCATGGAAAAGAGCTGGCATTGAGGCTGATCGCCGGGAAGGCGGGGCTGCGCCTTCCCCTTAAACATGCAGAGGTGAAGCGTCCCGGGCTCGCGCTTTCGGGCCATCTGACGCCGTACATTTCTAAACGTGCGCTGGTGTTCGGGAATACGGAGTTCTCCTACCTGAAAGGGCTGGGATCGGAAGTTAGCAAAGAGCGGCTGCGCACGCTACTCCTCTGTGAAATCCCCGCGGTGATCGTCGCGCGCAATCTTACTCCGCCTATCGAAATTGTCCAAGTGTGCGAGGAGCTTCAGATCCCTCTGCTTAAGACCTCTTTCCCGACGACCCGTTTTCTCTCCCAGATCAACTTTCTATTTTTGAAGATTTTTGCAAAGACGACAACGTGTCATGGGACGCTTGTGGAAGTGTTCGGCGTGGGCGTGCTCATTCAGGGAGATTCTTCGGTGGGGAAAAGCGAAGCGGCGCTTGGGCTGATCGACCGCGGGCATCGTCTCATTTCCGATGACTTAGTCAAGATCCGGGTCAAGGAGGGATACCACCTGGAGGGGTCGGGGCCGGAGCTGACCCGCCGCCATATGGAGATCCGGGGGATTGGAATTATCAATGTGGCCCATCTATATGGGGCCGATTGTGTGCGGGACACCAAGAGTATTGATCTGGTGGTCAATCTCGAAAATTGGGTGGAAGAGAACAGTTATGATCGGGTGGGTCTGGAAGAAAAACATTGTGAATTTTTGGAAATCAAAGTTCCCTATCATGTGCTGCCTGTAAAGCCGGGAAGGGATGTGGTACTTCTTCTCGAAACGATCGCGCTGAACTTCCGGTTGAAGGTGATGGGATATGATTCTGTGAAGGAATTTAGAGTCAAGCTTTTGGATGCCATTGCAAAAAAAGAGCGAAAGAAAGTAAGAAAGAATCCTAAAGCTCGACTTTGTACAATTTTTAGCGAGCAGATCTAGAGGAAGCGCTCTGCAAATTTCTTATTTCTTCGCGAAATTAATAGCC
>Ga0207105_1146_pt1 | contig 17622 bp, 13 predicted proteins | sample Alteio_BWMinHeat_77_FD_153569 | JGI IMG/M metagenome (GOLD analysis project Ga0207105, IMG submission 153569) | Enriched cells from forest soil in Barre Woods Harvard Forest LTER site, Petersham, Massachusetts, United States -... | ecosystem: Environmental > Terrestrial > Soil > Temperate forest >... | reverse complement strand
TAAAACGATGTCGGACCGCCCGATCACACCGGGGATATCGACCCGAAATGGACCGTTCTGCGCGCCCGAGGCAGTTTCCTTTTGAGAGGGCTGCGCCTGGCCAACATCGGTGAGAGCCCAACAGAGGAGGCCAAAGCAAACGGCACGGAGCGGCAGGTTCTTCAAGCGGGATTTCCTCGTGCGCTGGTGATCACCCCGAATTCTACCGTTTACCACCGTGTATCGGGGATGGCATCCAGCGCTAAACGCTGTTATCTTAGTAGCAATTATCTGCCGATAGTGTGTTGTGGCATGCCGCGAGGTGCGATGACCGCGGCGTTGTCGCATTCGATACGTTGGGTGGCTCACGATGAGTGACGGACAGCAGGCAAAGGCGAATTCTGCACGTCCAATACGCTCTGGTGGCGTACTCGTGAATTTTCCGACCGCTTTCGCCCGCCCGCAAGCCTCGCCTCCAACGCAAGATGCGGAAGGCCCGGCTGGTTCTGACTCTTCGCTCCACGCCGAACCCCGCCTGGAATTGCAGCTCTGCTGCTCCGACGAGACGCAATGAGACGATGAGAGCTTCTCAATGCCACCTGGAATCACCGGCAGCGAGCCCGAGCCCGTTACGGGCCAGTGCCCTGTCTTTTCGGATGACGAGTCGTCCGAAAATTCCGATCCCGGTCTTTCGCAACAAAACGGCACTCCAGTGGACGTGCCACCGGAATCTCTGCCGGCGAATGAATCCCTTGTTCGACCGGTCGCACCGATTCAGCCGAAGAGGAGCTGGTTGGAGCGGTGGTTGTTCCCGGACTCGCGTAGGCAGGATAAGAGAAGTGGCGCGCGGAAACCGGCGCCAGGACTCGTTGCTCACTTCTGGACCGGCGGCCCTCCCAAGTCGCAGCCCGTTCTGGACATCAGTGCGACCGGCATGTACGTGGTGACTGACGAGCGTTGATATCTTGGCACCCAGATCCGGATCACCCTGACGAAGACGCTGGAGGATGGGCCGCCGGCCGGACGGTCAATCACGGTGATGGCAACCGCGGTCCGTTGGGGCAACGACGGCGTCGGTCTGGAGTTCGTTCGGAACACTGCCAGAAAAACACAACGGCACGAGGTTCTGCTTTCGGAGGGTGCGGATGGCGAGCAACTCGGCCAATTTGTGGAACAGTTCGGTGCGACGAGTAACTCAGGGCCGGGAACCCGCCGCAAACCCCGGCGGTAAGCCGCATTCAACGTGCGGCTGCCAATTAGTTTTTGCGCTCGACAAGGTACCGGGCGACGGACTTGAGGCCCTCGGCGCGGCTGCCGTACGGCTCCAGGGCCGCGAAGGCTTCGTCGATCAGGTCGGCGGCGTCGCGCTGGCTTTGCTCGATGCCGAATACGGCCGGCCAAGTCGCCTTTTCGGTGGCCAGGTCCTTGCCTGCCGTTTTGCCCAGGTGAGCCGAATCGACCGTCATGTCGAGCACGTCGTCCACGATCTGAAAAGCCAGCCCGGCCTTGCGGCCGAATGTGTCGAGCACGGCGACATCCGCTGCTGAAGCCCCGGCATAGACTCCGCCCGCCACCACGCTGACCCGGATCAGGGCTCCCGTCTTGGCGCGATGGATCGCCTCCACCAGCTGCGGCGTGGGCTTCAGATGCTCGCTTTCGAGATCCAGCACCTGGCCGCCGATCATGCCCTCGACAGTGCCGGTGGCTCTGGCAATCAGGCCGATGATCTGGACGGTCGCTTCCGCTGGGCACTCGAGGCTGGCCAACACCTCGTAGGCGCAGGTCTGGAGCGCATCGCCGGCAAGAATAGCGATGGCTTCTCCGAAGGCAACGTGACATGTAGGCTTGCCGCGTCGAAGGTCATCGTTGTCCAGTGCCGGCAGGTCGTCGTGAATCAGCGAATAGGTGTGAAGCATTTCGATGGCCGCGCCCAGCCGCTCGATTCCCTGGGGAACCGTGCCCGCAATGGTCGCGGCTGCCTGCATGGCGAGTACCGGCCGCAGCCGTTTGCCGCCGGCAAATGTCGAGTGCCGCATGGCTCCGTGGATCGACGTCGGAACCGTGTCGGCACCGGGAAGAAGTTCCTCCAGCGCCCGGTCGGTCAGTTCCGCGCCTTCCTGAATCAGCGATTTCACATCCGCACGCATTTCCATCATGATAACCGAGGCCGGAACCGCCGGTACTCCACCATCCATAGCCCTGTAACCAACACCAGCGCAAGTCCGCTGATCAGGCGCCCGATCAGAACGTCGGTCGTGGTCGTCCAGTCGACTGCCAGATCGACTCGCCCCATGGGGACCTGCACGGCTATCAGGCCGTCCTGCCGCGACGGGATCCGTCCGGTGTCGCGGCCGTTTATGCTTACCTTCCACGCGGGATAGGCGCGCAGGCGCAGCACCAGGTACCCGGCGTGCGGCGTAGCCGCTACCAGCCGCATGTGCTCAGGCGATGCTCTTCGCCCCTCGTCAATGCGAGGATAGGTCGCATCGCAGGTGCCCTGGTCGGCCGACCAATCCGGGGTGGAAGCCGGGTCGCCCCTCCCCAGCACAATGGCAGGATCAAGGACCAGGCAGGCGAAAGGCAGATCCGTCGCGACCATCGAGTTGTCCGCATCCACTGGCGCGTACTCGTCCGTCCCCTCGAATCCGGTTCCCGCGTTGTAGTCGTCCAGCATCCCACCTACCGCGTCTTCGCTGTCACACCCCTGGAACAGCGAAATGCCTGCGACCGCAGCCCCACTCAGGAACGCCACGCCGCAAACGAAGTACACGACTGCGCGTTTCCAGCGCGACTCCGCCCACACCGACCCAGCAAAGAAAATGGCCATCGGCGCTTCCAGCACCACCAGCCAGCGCCATGGAAACTGCAAGAACTGGAGCTCAGGCAGCGCTTTCCATATCCGATCGGAGAGCGGAAGCTGCAGAAGGAGGACCACGACGGGAACCATGCCCAGGGGAACCCACCACGCTCGATCGGCGGGGAGAGTGCGCCGCCACCGGCTCACCGCCAGGCATATGAGGGCGAGAGCGACCATGGTTACCGCGATGATCGAGACCCTGATCAACTCGATATCGTGCAACTCCAGGGCCGGGTCGGGATGGCGCGCGAACAGCCAGCTGTTTTCGATCCGCAAACCCGGATCGTCGATTGCCTGTCGAATGGCGACCCAACGCCGCTCCCAGGCCGCCGGGACAAGGAAGAAGGCACTCAGCCCCAACCCGAGCCCAATGGCAACGGCGGCGCGCAGCACTGGCGCCCACGATTTCGCCAGCATTGCGACGGTGAGCGCTACACCGATCAGCAGGTACGTGACCATCACTCCCAGAGGTGCGTTGGACAGCCAGGTGCCGGCGACCACCACGGTCAGGGGGAGAGTAGACCCATCCAATGTCTGCCGGACCAGCTTAACCGGTGTTGTCGGCTGGGTTCCGCCCGGATTGCCCAGGATGAGCAGCAGCAGGATTGGAACCCAGAAGCCGCCGGTCAATTCGGCATATGCGGATCGTTCGTAGGCGGTGAACAGTGCGTAGCCGGAAAAGATGGCGACGCAGCCGGCCAGGGTGGCGATGCCGGTGTTGAGTTTCTGGCGGGCCAGAGCTCGTGTGCCGAAGCCCGTTGCTGCCAGCAGAAGGAACGTCATTGCCTGGGGAACAAATCGCCATGGCAATACGACGCCCAGAACAGCCCCAAGCATCCAGGTCAAGGGCGGATAAAACATGAATCGAGGTTCGCCTGCCCCATAGTTTGGGCTGGGTGTCCAGTGGGGATATAGGATGCCGATCCGCCAGCTGTGAAGAGCGTCGAACCAGGAAACAAGATGGAAATCAAAATCGTGGCCGCAGGACACGCCGCGCGCCAGTTGCGGCGCTGTCGCGAGTGCCGCGCACAGCAGGATGATGGCCGGCTGCCGCCGGATCGATTGACCTTCTCCTTTACCTGATCCCTGATCCCTGATCCCTGTTCCCTGTCGTCTCATGGCAGCAGGCGCAGGGTGTGTCGAGTCTGGGAAGCAACGGCCGGCAAGCTGAAGGGGAGAGCAAAGGTCGTTCCACCGTAGAAGTCGTTCCACTGATCGCGGAAATAGGCGCTGTATGGGTTTCCACTTTCGCCCAGCACGATGTTCTCCGTCGATCCATCGACGTTGCTCCAGTCCATCGTGAAGCGCTGCGAAGGCCCGAAGGTGCGGCCCACCTGTTTCACAGTGGTGGTATCGCCGCTGAGCGGGTATGGGCCGGTCCCGGCGATGCGGCCGATGAGGGGGAGAAACGCCGACAGGGGATGTTCAATATCGATGACGTGCCAGTTCCCATAGGCCCACTGGCCCAGGTCGGATGGTGCGGCCGGGTGTTCGTTGGTTCTTTCCATGCCCTTGCGCACGGCCTCGGCGAGCACTGCGTCCCAGTTTTTGTACCCGGAAGGGAGCCAGTCGGCGTTGCCGTGCATGATGATTTCCTCTTCGGCGAAGTTGGATTCGGCCCAACGGTAATCTCCGGAGAGGCTGCCCAGTTTGGGCTCGAGGATCAGGGGCCACAACGCGGCTCGCGCCTGGGTTACCAGCGAAGCAGCGGGCGAATCCACGGTCAGCTTCCCGTCCCAACTGCGCATGAGATCGGCAGCCTGGTGCATCCGGGCGTCTGTGCCGGTGGCGTGATCGATCGCGTAGGCGAAGCGATGGGCAAGTTCCTGGTCCACCTCGCTGTAAATGTCAGTCTGCACGACCAGAAGGTCTTTGGGGGCGAGCTGGTCGTGGCCCTGCAGCGATTTGTAGATGCGCTCGGTCCTGTAGGGATCCATCCACTCGAGCGTGAGCGGATAGGGCGACTTGTCGGTGGTTACCCGCGAGTTGGCGGTGGCCAGAAATCCCGACGGTGGGTCGAAGGCCGCGGGCATGGCGTCGAAGGGGACGTAGCCCTGCCACTCATGCTGCGCATCCTGAATCGGATTGCCTTTCAGCCCGCGGGGACGCAACGGCACCCGGCCCACGGCGTGATAGGCAATGTGCCCCTGGTCGTCGGAGTAGACCACGTTCTGCGTCGGCCAGCACCATGCGCTGAGAGCTGTCGAGAACTCAGTCCAGTTCGACGCAGTGTTCATTGCATACAGAGGAAGGGAATTAAGGGTTGGATCGTAGAGTGTCCACTTGAGGGCGATGGCCCTGGTTTCATAGGGAAAGACTGTCGAAAGGATAGGAGTCAGCAGCGGCCCATGGTCTGTGGATTGAACGTCCACTGCCACATCGCTTTTGCCGCGGACGTGGATGACTTCATGGTGGACAGCGAGCGGTTTCCAAGTCGAATCCCCGTCCTGGTAGTTGCCCTGGCCATCGAGTTTCTCCACGTATAGATCCTGCACATCGCCAAACAGCGCGGTGAATCCCCACGCGACGTGGTCGTTGTGGCCGGCGATCACGAAGGGCATGCCGGGCAGGGTGACTCCCGCAGCGTGGACGCCCGGCGCGCGCAGGTCGGCCATGTACCAGATGTTGGGCTCGGTGAGCGACAGGTGCATGTCGTTCGAAAGCAGCGGCTTTCCACTCGCGGTGTGCTTGCCCGCGATGACCCAGTTGTTCGAGCCTGGCGCACAGCCGTCGCATTCCGGCAGCCCCAGCGTCGCTCGGAGTCCGCGCAGATCGAAACCTCTTGCGGCCTGCGTCCGGTCATCCTCCTCATCGTCGTTCACCGGCGGCGGCGCCGGGCGGGGCTGGGTGAGGTCGATCACCTCGCCGGTCGGGGGCCGGTCGCGCCACGAGCCCACCGGATAAAGATCCGCTTCCAGTTTGGGATTGTTCAGTTTGGCAGCGATTTGCTGGCGCGCGAGCTTCACATCCCAATGGGTGTCGAGCATGTCCACCATCATCATGCCGATGCTGATCGAGTCCGCACCGCTCCACGGCTGCGGCCGATACATCAGGAGCCGGAACTCGGGCGGCAGCGCATCCGGGTGCTGGGTGATGAAGAGGTTCACGCCGCGCGCATATGCATCCACCCGGCGGCGATCATCTGCGGACAGCTGGTTGTAAACGCGGCGGGCGGTGGCCCGGAACCGCAACACGCGTTGAGCGGTGTCGTGCTTGACCAGCGCCGCACCAAGCACCTCCGCCAGTTCGCCGTTGGCATTGCGACGAAAGACATCCATCTGCCACAGACGGTCCTGCGCGGTGACATATCCCTGCGCGAGAAACAGATCGTCCTGGTTCGCGGCCTCGATGTGAGGCACGCCGTGGGCATCGCGACGCACGGTGACGGGAGCGGACAAGCCGGCTACCTGTACGTCGCCATCGAGCACCGGCAGGGCGGCCAGCGCCACCGAGTGGAGCCATACGATCCCGGCTGTGACAGCCAATGCGATCAGGACAACCAGGCACAGCGCAGTCCATGCAAGTCTACGAAGCCAGCGGCGCTTACGCGGCTTCCTTTCCTGCACGAAAGTTGGCTGAGTCGATGAATCGAGAGAGTCGGGATTGGCCATCGGTCAATCAACAGGATAGCTCGGTACAGGTGCGGTTTGCTGCTTCCGAGTCTTGTAGTTACGAAACCTGACCCTGGAACGGATTTCTCACCGTTCGATGGAACTGTCTCGGTTGTTTGCCCTTGAAGAGTTCGTGGCCACCCCGCTAGCTATGAGACGCGCGATCGGTCTGGCCGGGGAAAAGGGGCTAAAAGCGAAATAAAAGCAAACCGGCCTTCCCGGTAAATGAATGTAACAAAAAATGCTGTTTCATGCGATAATTTGGTAGGTAAAGCCTTTGTATTCAGTCTAGATATTCTAAAAGCGAAATAAAAGCGAAATATACATAGGGGGGTGCCCTTTTGGGTCATATACCTGACCTTTGAACCGGGGCATCGATGACACAGCGACGGGAAGGCCATTCGGGGTATCTCCAAGTCCAAGTTTGCGGTACGAGGCCCTAATCTTCTGCAAACCTGACGCGAAGAGGAACTCGATGCGATGTTGCGCGACCTCAGGAATCATCGCCGGAACGGCCTTCATGGCGGCGTGATGAGAAATGGAGGCTAGCCCTAATGCTGTTCACTGAGGCGTCCTAATCTGCGCGGGATCACCCGACTTCCACCCTGGCCGCAAAAACAACGACGCGGCGAGCGTGGGGCACCCATTCTGGATGAAGTGCTTCAAACGGAAATTCTTAAGTGAACGGTATTGAGGCTAGCCCGCAAGCGGTTGTGCCGCTCTTTGCGGGGCCGTTGTGGGCTTCTGCCGGCCGTACAAAACATACAGGGCCATCAGCAGAAGAAGCATGACGGGGAACACCAGCGCGCTTCCTTCAGGCCCGTCCGCGCCGCCGCTCCACAAAGGAGAGCCGGCCGGCACTGTAGTCATCAAGTGGCCGCGTGCCGCAAAGCCGCTGTCGGCCGTTCCGTAGAAATAGGACTCGGCCCAGTCCCAGGCGGTGTGGCACCCGATGGCCCACCAGGCCGATCCGGTGATGCGGATGCTGACACAGAAAACGAAACCGATGGCGGAGGCAGCAAGCACGCCGATCCAATTTTCGCCGTTGTTGAAGGTGTGAATAAATCCGAACCCCACCGATGTTACCCACGCCGCCTGCCAAAAGCCACTCTGCGGGGATTTACTCCATTCGAGGTAGAGGCAGGGAAACAGGCCGGCCATCGCAACCGCGTACGTGCCCCATGTTCCATGGCCCCTGGAGGTCAGCGCCAACCACAGACAAATTGAGCCGACCGACGCCAGAGCCCACCAGAAATTGATGCCGCGCGTAAACGTGGAGAGGAGGTAGCACCGGAACGTGCCTTCCTCAAACAGCGCCACGAGCACAAAGGCGAGGCCCCAAAGGAAGGCATATTTGAAGATGTGCATTCCCGACAGGGCAACGGGTCCGAAATGAACCCAGCCTCCCTGGGTCAGAATGCCAACCAACACCGAGACCGCAATAAACCCTGCCGCCAGGCCGCCCAGAAAAAGCGAGAGCCGCTTCGGGCCGGTCAGGTTGTAATCCGTCACGCGGCGGCGCTCCAGTGCGGCAACGATCAGCGTCGCAGCCAGCAGCGCGGCTACCCATTCTCCCTCACCGAGGATTGTGTTGAGGGGCGAACCAGAGACAATGGTGAGTTTCTTCACATCGAAGACAAGGAAAGAGAGAAATGTGCCGAAGACAGGGGCGCACACAAAAAGCAGAAATCCGAAGATGAGGAGCGACCAGCCCGCACGGAGACCGTGGTTTCCGAAGAAGACCCAGTTCATATCGTCCGGGCGCGGAGTTCCGAACAGGGTTTCGGGCGGCTCGGGAACGAGCGATGCGTCCTTGGATGGTTTGACAGACTCCGGGCCCATGGTCTCCTCAAAAAACGAACCAGAACTTATTGTGGGCTGAATTTCCGCTGCCAAGATTTTACGCGCAACGGCAGGAAATGGTTCGCGAGTTACGCCAGCCGGCAGGCAAGGTGCCCGAGGCAAGGTTCCTGGGGCTACAAATTAACCGTGAAACGCCTGGAAGGCCACGAAGCGGTCCCCGGGAAGCAGGTTGGTCATCTTTACCCTGTTGTAGCCGGCTTGCCGCAACTGGTTGACGAGTTCGTCTTCGGCCGGCAGTCGCCCGGCGCCCTTGGTGGCCGCGCCCCACAGGTTCAGCGCCTCCACACCAAGGCTGCCTCCCTGGCAGCAAGTCGTCAAAAGCAGAAATCCGCCCGGCCTGACAAAGCTGCCGATGCGTTCGAGCAACGCGACGCGTTCTTCGACCGGGAAGTAGTAAATGTTGTTGTAAAGCGTCGCGATGTCGAACAGTTCCCCCGGAGTTCTTGCGCGGAAGTCGCCATCCTCCACCTTGACCCGGTCCTCCAGATCCCAGCTGCGGAGATTCTCCCGCGCCACTTCAGCCACCGCGGGCTGAAGCTCCAGCCCAAGCGCAGTCAGCGCCGGATTTCTCATGGCCGCGTATCGCAGGTATATGCCGGAGCCGCAGCCGATCTCGAGCAGGCGCAGCGCACCGCGCTCCGGGAAAGTTCGTTGAATGACCTCCGCCTGAAAAGCCTCGAAGATGCGAGAGGAGCGGGCGATGAGCTCTCCGTCCTGGTCGGCGAGGCTCCAGAGATCGCCGCTGCGGAGCTTGGGAAGCGTCCCGGAGATGAGCTTGTGGTGAAGGCCGGCCACCTCCTCCACCATCGCCATTGCGGGGTCGTTCTCCGGCCGGGCCAGCGCTCTTGCCAGCCCGCGGAGCGCGTAGCCGCGCGGCCCCAAGCTCAGCAGCTGCAGACGAATCCCCATCTGCAGCCAGGCCTCAAGCGCCTCCCTGCCTTGGCCGCCAGCGGCGCAGAAACGGGCGAGGAAGTCAAAAGTTGCCGGTCCGGCCGCCAAGAGGTTGAGCAGCCCAGCCTCTCCGGCGGCCGCAAGGTACGTGAGCTTGTAGAAGGACTTGAGCCCGGAGCCCACGCCCAGAAGAGCGGTAAGCCGGCCATCACGCAAGAGACGGAAGAAAGGTTTGAGGGACATCGTTCCTATTATGATTTACCCCTCACTGACCTCAGGGCAGTCCAGAAGTCGCGGACTGCTCCAGTACGCGACTTTGGACCGGCTTTTCACCGAGCTGTCTATTCGTCGTGCAGGGCCACCATGGGGTCAATCCGCGCCGCTCGCCGCGCCGGGATCCAGCTTGAGCCGATCGCGATCAGGGCAATCATCCCGGTGATGCCTGTGAACACAACAGGATCGTGAGGCCGTACACCGACAAGCAAGTTCGCGGTCATGTGTGCGAGGCCATACGCCAGCACCACTCCGGTTCCCACACCTGTTGCGGTCAGCACCGAAGCCCGGCGCAGAATCATGGAGAGGACATCCTCGCGCCGCGCGCCGACCGCCAGCCGCACGCCGATCTCCCGGGTGCGCTCTCCCACCAGGTTCGCCATGACGCCGAAGATTCCGATCGCCGCCAGCGCCAGTGCGAATGCGGCATCGATGCCCAGCATGACCGCAACGTACTTCAGTCCCACCAGCGACTCGTTGAGGAACTGCTCGTAGGACATGAGCACGTCCAGGGGCAGCGCCGGATCAAGGGCCATGAGCGTCTTGCGCGCGGCCGGAGCCAGCCCGGAAGCCGCCCCGTTGGTCAACACGGCGTAGGTGGCGTCGGGGGCCGGCAATTGCGCCGCGTCGATGTACACTGCCGGTTCAATGGCCGGGAACCACAAGCTGTAATGCACGTCCTCGGCGATTCCTACGATCGTCAGCCAGGGTTCGTGGCTGTTGGCGTCTCCCATACGGATGCGCCGCCCGACAGGTTTCTCGCCCGGAAAGTACTGTGCCGCGAACTTGCGGCTCACCACGGCCACGGGAATCGAATTAAGCGAATCGGATTGGGTGAATCCGCGTCCCTCCGAAATCCCGATGTGAAATGCCGAAAAATACCCATCGCTAACGGGAAGCCGCTGCGCAGTCTGGAACTTGCCCGGCATCACGGGACGATTCTCCATTGCGCAGTCTTGCGTCCAGCCGGTGTCGCTATAGGGGAGAGATCCGGTGACTTCGGCGTGCGTCACGCCCGGGATCTGGCGCAATTTCTGGAGACTTGCCGCGTACCAGGCTGCTCTCTTTTGCGGGGTGTCGTAGCGGCTCTCGGGCAATTGCACTTTGAACGTTAGCACACGGGCCGGCTCATAGGCATCCGCCAGGTGGAGCATCGTTCGCATGCCCTTTGAGATAAGCGTCGCACCAATCACAAGCGCTACCGCCAGCGAGATCTGGGCAACCGCAAAAATGTTCTTGAGGGTGCGGCTGCCCTGCGATCCGGTCGTGGTACGCGACCCGGACTTGAGCTGGTCGACCAGGTTGATGCGCAATGCTTGAAGGGCAGGTGCAAATCCGGCCACGATGCCTGCAAGGACCGCGAGCACAATCGAAAACGCCAACACCCGGCCATTGAGAGAAATATTCGACCAGCCCGACATGTAACGCGCCACGCGTTCGGGCATGGTTATGAGCGTCATGCGCAGGTAGAACGCGCCGAAAAGGATGCCGCCCAGGGCGCCGATCAGCCCAAGCAGGATGTTTTCGGTCAACAGTTGGCGTATCAGGCGGAACCGGCCGGCCCCGAGAGCCGTTCGCATGGCGATCTCCGGGCGCCGCGCAATGCCGCGCGCAAACTGCAGGTTGGCCACGTTGGCGCAGACCACCAAGAGGACAAACAAGGTTGCACCCATCACCAACCGGTAATAGAGCGGGGTGAACTCCCCGTTGATCCCGTCCAGCAGGGGTTCCACGCGAACGGTCCAGCCGCTATTGGTCGCTGGATAGGACTTGGCCAACTGCGTCGCGATGGTGCGGAGGTCCGATTGCGCCTGGAGCACCGTCACTCCAGAACGCAGCCGGCCAATCACCATGTAGTCTCTTTTCGACCGTTCGGCCAGTTGCTGCAGCGTGGGCGCCAAAGGAACGAACACATCGGCGGTGGAGGGATATTGCAGGCTCTTGGGCATGACGCCGATCACTGTATACTCGCGCTGATCGAGCTGAATTCTGCGACCCAGCACCTGCGGATCGGCCGCGAACTTCGTCTGCCAAAAACCGTAATTCAGCACTGCCACCGCGTCCTGCCCGGGCGTGGACTCGCCGTTTACGAAAACGCGGCCCAGGAAGGGCTGGGCGCGCAGCACCGTAAAGAACGCCGCGGAAGCCGGCGCAACACTTACATGCGCAGGATCGCCTGTCCCGGTCAAGCTCATGTCCGCCAGTGCGTACACCGCCAACTCTTCAAACGATCGGTTCCGCTGGGACCAGTCGACGAAGTTAGCCAAGGCGACCTGGTGAAGATCGCCATCGGCCTTCTGCTGGGCCACGGTCATGACTCGATCCATCTGCGGCACCGCGAGCGGGCGCAGGACGACGGCATCCATGCTGCTGAAGATGGCCACGTTGGAACCGATCCCAATCGCCAAGGTGATCACCACCGCCAGCGTGAATCCCGGCGATTTCCGCAATTGCCGCACCGCGTAGCGCAGGTCCTGGAGCACTGTATGCATCGGTTCCTCCGAAACAAGTCTCAATGGATAAAGAATGCATCCGTCTTATTGCATTCCTTCAGCCAAATCGAAAATCCGGAAAATGAACGATTCCATGCAAGTTAAGGCCAGCGGCGACAGAAGCAACCGGAAGGCCGCGTCCACAATCGCCAATCATTGTTCGCAATCGAACAGTCCGCGGCCCGCGCCCCAGGTTTCCGGTCCCCTTGGACGCGTCCTGAGGCGCTTTGTATTCTTCGGAGCGAAGTGATCCGTGTCACGTCATTGTCCCCGCTCCTTGACACATTGAGCCGAGGCCTTGATGCTTAACTGTTCCGGGATTCAACTTTGGTCCCATGGGAGGGGTGCGGGTTTTGCGGGTTCGCGTCTTTTACCACGACAAATGCTTCGACGGAGCTTGCTCAGCCTCGTTATTTACCCGCTTTCATCGCGAGCGCATCGCCGCCGGGGCCAGCTACGAGTACCACGGCCTGGTGCACCGGGCCGGCGCGCTCTTCGACGAGAACGATTTCACGGGTGATGAGAACGCCATCGTCGATTTCAAGTACTCGGCATCGCCGCGCATCACGTGGTGGTTCGATCATCATCAGTCGGCCTTCCTCAGTCCGCAGGATCAGGCCAATTTTCGGGCCTGCCAGGAGGATCCGGCCTGCGCTTCCCGCAAGTTCTTCGATCCGACTTACGTTTCCTGCACTGGATTCCTGGCCCACATCGCGTCCACGAAGTTCGGATTCGACACCGCGCCGGTAGCGGAGTTAATCCACTGGGCCAACATCGTGGATGGTGCGCTCTACGAGAGTCCCGAAGCGGCCGTCGAAATGGCCCAGCCGGCGATGAAGCTGACGCTGGTCATTGAGTCCAGCCAGGACCCGCAGTTTGTTCCGCGGCTCATTCCGCTGTTGACAGAGATGCCATTGGCCGAAGTCATGAACCAGCCCTTTGTGGCAGACCTTCTGCCACCGTTGCTGGAGCGCCACAAACAGGCTCTGGAACTGATCCGCAGTCGCAGCGAAGACCGCGACGGCACGATCTTTTTCGATATTACCGATCATCCGCTGGAAGGATTCAACAAGTTCATCCCGTACTATCTGCATCCGGAAGCGACCTACTCGATTGGCCTCTCGAAATCGAGCTTTCGCACCAAGGTAGCGGTCGGGTCCAACCCCTGGACCAAGGCCGATCCGGCGAAGATGGTGAACCTGGCGCAGATTTGCGAGCGCTATGGGGGTGGAGGCCATGCGCGGGTCGGGGCCATCAGCTTCCCGCCCGACCAGGAAGATCGCGCCCGTGCGGCTGCGGCCGAAATTGTGGCTGAGCTGCGCGCGAAGAATCCGCTTTAAGGCTCGACCCGTCTGCGATGAACGAATTTCTGTTTGCGTATGGCACGTTGCAGCCGGGCCTCGCGCCAGAACAGGTTGCAGATGTGGTTCGCGAACTGGCGAGCGTGGGGAAGGGATCGGTTCCGGGAACGCTCTACGATCTTGGCTCCTTCCCGGGGGCGGTTTTGGAATCAAGTTCTTCACGTCGAATTTCGGGGACGGTCTATCGCCTGCCCGCGGGCGCCGACATTTTGCCCAGGTTGGATGAATACGAGGAGTACTATCCGGAGTCACCGAAGGCCAGCCAGTTTATTCGCAGGTTGTGTCCCGTTCAGTTAACGGACGGCCGGATATTGGAATGCTGGGTCTACGAATACAACGGAAGCCGCGATCACGCGCCCATTCTGGAAAATGGCGCCTACATTCCGGATTGACCTGACGCTGCTATCACCGGTAGAGGAAGATCCCTACACCTTCACACGCTGACTCGGCCACTCGGGCTTGCGGCGTTCAAGGAACGCTTGTACGCCTTCCTTGAAATCCTCCGCGGACCGCTGGTGCGCGTTCACCTGGATAGCGTCTTCCAGCTCCTCGTCGAGGCGGCGGCTGGCGTGCTTGGAGAGCAGCCGCTTTACTTCCTGCATGGCCTGCGGGCTGTTCAAAAGCAGACACTGGGCGAGGGCGTAGGCCGTTCCCATCAGCTCATCGGCGTTGACGATCTGTGTGACCAGCCCCATCTCCAGAGCCTCGTGCGCCTTGATCAACTTGCCCGAGAGGAGCAGCTCGCGGGTTCGCAATTCGCCAACCTGGCGGAGCAGAAAGGAGGCCGCAATGGCCGGCACAAAGCCGACCTTCACTTCGGTGTAGCCGAACTTGGCCTCCGGAACCGCCAGCGTGAAATCGGGGATCGTGGCCAGGCCCATGCCACCGGCGATCGCGTGGCCGTTGACCGCTGCGATGACGGGCTTGGGGAAATCGTAGAGGGTCCGCAGGACCCGCGCCATGTTTTCCGCGTCAAGTCGCGAATCCTCCGGCGTCTGCGCGTTCATCGTGGCAAGGTGCTCCATATCGAGCCCCGCACAAAATGCCGGCCCCGCACCGGTCAGGATTACCACGCCACATTCGTTGCGGGCAGAATCATTGAGAGCCTGGGTCAGTTCCTCGATGAGAATCGGGCAAAGGGCATTGCGTTTCTCGGGCCGATTCAGAGTGATCGTTTCCACTCCGTCGGAGGACTTGGTCAGGATGTGGCGGAAACGGGACATGCGAATCCCCCTTAACCGATCGTGCATCGCCTCGCAAAAGCGGCGAGTGATGCTTATCGTAGCGTAAAATCGACCGCTCCGCAGTGCCTCCGAGCACGGATTCTCACAACCCCAGGTCTGTCGCTCGCCGTTTCATGGCCGCAATGCAGAACGCGATATGGGCATCGAGGTCGACCCCCAGTTCTGCAGCGCCCTGGATTACGTCCTGGCGATTGACGCCCTTGGCGAAGGCCTTGTCCTTCATCTTCTTGCGCACGCTGGGAGCCTCCACATCGGCGATGGCTTTGGTCGGCTTGACCAGCGCACATGCAGTCAGGAAGCCGGCCAGCTCATCGCAGGCGAACAGGACCTTGTCAAGATGCGTGACCCGCGGCACGCCGGAATACTCCGCGTGCCCCAGGATGGCGGTTCGCAGTTCCGGAGCCCATCCTTGCCGCTCCAGTTCGCGCACGCCCACAAACGGGTGTTCCTCCCGCGATGGGTGACGCTCGTAATCGAAATCGTGGAGCAGGGCGGTCGTCGAGTAAAGCTGGAGCAGCGCCTCCCGCTCCGCTCCCGACAGGGCGAGCCTGTCTGCTTCGGCCTCCCCGTAGGCGGTCACGCACGCCTCCACCGCAAGCGCATGCTTGCGCAGGCTTTCGCTCCCGGTCCATTCCGTCAAAAGCTGCCATGCATGCTCGCGGCCAAACGGCTTACCACATTCCAGGTTTGTCGTCATCAAAAAAATCTCCGTGTTGCTGCATTTGGTTCGTGTTTCTTCGGGTTTTTCAGGGTATTATGTGGAAGACTTCGGGTTGACCCTAAGTCTCTACTTGACAATTATGGTTCATCCACCACAAAGTAGCACAAGTAGTGGTGCTGAAAAGCGCCCCGGTCGCCCTGCTCTGGCGCTCCGCGAACAACCGATGGCCACAGCTCTTGTGAGTGTTGAGACTCGCGAAGTCGTGCGCTGCGAATACTGCGCCCTGGTGCAGTATCGGACCAGCAATTCACTTTGCAGAAAATGCCATAAGCCTCTGGATATCGAGGAGCCGATCGTGCTCGGGCCGCAGGCGCTGCCCAGCCCCTCGGTTCACAGCCCGGCAGAAGCCGGGTTGCACGTGGCTGGTCAGGTAAGGGATATCCGCAAAGCACGCCATCTGAGCCAGCGGCAACTGGCCAGCCGCATGCAGGTCCCACGCACCTATATCTCCAAAATCGAAAACGGCAAAGCCATTCCCACCCTCGGTTCGCTCGAGCGGCTGGCGGACGCCCTGGAAGTCGACGTCTGCCACCTGGTGCGGGATGCGCGCAGCCGGCGCGATGAGGAGGTTGCGGCGATCCTGGCCGATCCGTTCCTGGCCGAGGTTGCCGCATTGCTGCCGCGTCTCGATTCGCTGCAGCGCACCCTGTTTTATGGGGCATTGCGGGACAAGGCTGCGGGCCAGCGCCGCACGGCTTAGTATCCGGGCGCGTGATGCCTAGCCGCGCGAAGGCAGGGAGACCTGTCGCCGGTTTGCCACCTCGCCGAGCGATGTCGCCAGCCGGTGGCGCGGTTCGTACAGGCCCAGCTGGGCTCCGCCCGGCAGCCGGATGCTGCTGGCGATGCCCCAACCCGCCTCCTGAATTTCGGTGTGATCGACGCCCTTGGACGCCAGCAGATCGATCGTTTCCCTCAGGTTGTCGCACATCAGGTAGAACGTGGCCGCGGCCAGGTTCTGTCCCGCGTGAGGATGAGTGAGATCCTTCTCGGCGGGGTGAATCCCCATCTCCGCAGGCGGAAGCGCAAAGATGAGCCATCCCTCTCCGGCATCGACATGCGGGAAGTTCAGCACGTCCCGGAAAAAGGCGCGATCGGCCTCCGGTTTGAGGCTGTTGAGCAACAGGTGCACGCCGTGAATCATGCAGGAATTCTATCCCCATGGCTCGCCAGACAGGGCCAAAACTTCGCCAATTTCCGCATCTAACAACTTGAATTGCGGCACCAAGACGGTTGTGCTAGGGTCGATAATGATTTCAGTCCTTCCGTCGGATTCATATCATTTGCGGCCGGGCGGAAGGAGTGACCCCACGCTGCAGTCGCGAAGAAGAGTCGCCGGATCCGGAGCAAAAGGCAGGTCATTTGTATTCTGCAGGCACGTTGCGCATTCATGAGCTCACACCGGAAGAGCGCGCCGTTTATGGGACGCTGAAACCGGAGTGCCTGCCCAAGCATGTGGCCATCATCATGGATGGCAACGGCCGCTGGGCCGGGAATCGTTCCCTGAAGCGCTTTCTCGGCCATCAGCAGGGGGCAAAGAGCGTGCAGCTGGTTACGGAGACAGCCTCGCGTATCGGCCTTCCCTGGCTCACCCTCTATGCATTTTCACTGGAAAATAACCTTCGCCGTCCCAAGGCGGAAGTCAATTTCCTCATGCGCCTGCTCAAGACATATCTCGAGAACAATGTGCAGCGCATGATGGACAATAATGTACGCATCCGCTATATCGGGCGCACTCACGAACTGCCGCGCGAAGTCCAGGACCGGATGCAATGGGCTGCCGACACCACCGTGCACAATTCGGGAACCACCCTGACCCTGGCTCTCAACTACGGCGGCCGCTCCGAGATTGTGGATGCCGTCCGCTGTCTGGCCGAAGAGGTTGCCGGTAAACACCTGACGCCGGAGCGGATCACCGAATCCGACATCAACCGCTATCTCTATACCGCCCATATGCCCGATCCCGATCTGCTGATCCGCACCTCGGGCGAGATGCGCATTTCCAACTATCTTCTGTGGCAGATCGCCTATACGGAGATCTACGTCACCGAGCGGCTGTGGCCCGATTTCAGAGGTATCCATCTGCTCGAAGCCATTGCCGACTTCCAGCGCCGCGAACGCCGGTTTGGAGGCCTGAGCGACAGCGTCGGCGCCACTGACGAAGAAGCCGAGCACGCGAGGATTGTGGCCAGCTGAGGCTGACCAAGGAAGTATTCGTTCAAATCGTTGAATCAATTCGATAGGGGACAACGCGCCCCTTCCCTCCGTACTGTATCCTCAACCCATCGATGAAACGTGTACTTACCGCTGCAGTCCTGATCCCCCTGGTTCTG
>Ga0207105_1145_pt1 | contig 17658 bp, 13 predicted proteins | sample Alteio_BWMinHeat_77_FD_153569 | JGI IMG/M metagenome (GOLD analysis project Ga0207105, IMG submission 153569) | Enriched cells from forest soil in Barre Woods Harvard Forest LTER site, Petersham, Massachusetts, United States -... | ecosystem: Environmental > Terrestrial > Soil > Temperate forest >... | reverse complement strand
GGATGGGCGGCTGCGATTGAAAACGCTAGAGCTAATATGAGCAGCATTTGCAGTAGGATTCAAGCCGTTGTCGCAAGATTTGATTGGATCGATCAGGAAATCAAAAGTTTCACACAGGAAAAGACAGAGGGGCAAAATTCCTTGCAAAGAGCTATTCTTCTTTTTCAATGGCAAGGGAAATTGTTGTTTAAAGAAGCAAACCATACAGAATGGGAATTGTGGCTGGAGAACCTTTTAAAAATCCAATACAAAGATATAGAAAATTTCACCTATAATTCCTTGCCTAAGGAGCAAATAGCGGAAAAAAAAGAGGTGTGCTTAGCCTCATCCTTGCAAGCTCTTAGCTTGAATCAAAACAATGCCTTAGGAAAAAATATTCTGAAACATATGCATGAATGCAAAACTTTGGAAGAAGAAACAATTGCCATGCGAGTCACTAACGTTTTCTTAGCTCAAACAAAAGAAGCTATGATTGAGGGATATTCCTTACGTTTAAGTGCTCTTAAAGATGTCATCAGAATATTGAATTATGATCAGATTCTTAAAGGAGCACGTGAATTTGATAAAGCGCTTGAAGATAAAACTACAGTCATTGCGGAAAAGATACCGCAAGAAAAAAGGCATCTTAAAGAAGTATATAAAGGAATCCTCGAAGAGATTGCTGTCATTAAAAAGCTTATGATACCTCTTCTTTCCACTGTTGAGGAATTTCAAACTGAATATAAAAACTTCAGTGCAGAGAAAAAAGAAAACTCCCTTTAAGAGAAGAAAAAAATCTACAGGACTCCTATGATCACGTTCACAACAACTTCGACAAATGTTGAAACTTTTTCAGCCCAGCCAGATAACATCGTGCAAGTTGCTTCATCTCCAAAGGCACCCACAGGGCCCCTCGCCATCATCATGGAATTTGGCGCTCTTCTCATTAAACATGGAGCAAATCAAGACCCTGTTTCGCAAAATCTTGTTGCTGCTGGTAAAACATTTTTAGTTTATGCCCTGCAAAATCATGCCAAACCCTTTGATGCTATTTTAAGAGGGGGTGTTGAAAAGATAGAAGAGATAAAAAAAATATTAATAAACCCACTCACAAAGTCGACATTCAAAAATCCATGGCTGGTTGAGTCTATCGTCACATGGGACGAAGCGACGCTTACGGAGCATCAGGGGTATGCTCGTCGCTTTTCAAATAATGGCATCGATGCTGTTCCCCACACATTTATAAGAGAGGCAATCAATTGGATAGATCGATTGCCTAAACACGCCCGAGGTCAACTTTTATTGGGTCAAGATAGCGTTCGAGAAACAAACCAAAGCTTAATGATATCCACGGTTCCCAAAGAAGTGCGCGACTATCAACGTTATCTGCTTTATGAACACATTATTGCTCAATCCAAAGAAAAACAGCAGGGATTGATGGTTCTTAAAGAATTTAAGGAAATGAACACAATCTTAGAAAAGGAAAATGTCGAGGGATTTAAGCGGCTGGAACAAATTGTTGAGCGGCGACAACAAAGCAATTTGGAAGAGACTGACGAATTGAAAAGAAATTTAAATGCGCTTGCGATACAGCAAGAGAAGACGCGTGCCCTCCTTAAAAAAGAAAATGGCCTGCAAAAAAAAGACTTAGATGAAGCCATGACTATCTTAAAAAAGGTGCAAACAGAACTTAATGAAGCGCATATCCAAATGAACAGACAGCAAGCACAGATAAACGATCTATGCAATCAGCTACACTCCTCTTGTTCTCAAGTAAATTACTTGCGCAATGAATTGAACAACGCCGATAGCGATAGCGGCTGCTCGATCATGTAAAGGGCACGGAGATGGACGGGTACGTCCTTAAAAAGTCATGGCACTTTTTATGAAAAAGTAACCAGGGCGTCCCGCCCTGATGCAGGCCGAGACGGCCTAGCTCCTTTTCATACTTACAGAGAATTAATTAAAAAAATAGTACAAATCATGTCAACAAACTTCCTAACATTTGAAAGTCAATTAATTAGAACTTTCCCAATTTTAGATGGTTTCAGCGATTTAGAATCCCTCATAAAAGATGCTAATGCTGAAAATAAAGAAATCAACAACGAAATCACAGAACAAATGCTTTTTGCCGCCTATAACATGGGGAAAAGGGAACAAGCTCTTATTGACGAAGGCCGTTTTTTGGCTTCTGAAGGCAAACGGTCAGATAATGAAATCTACAAATTGGAGTTGATGTACGATGCTGAATGGGAGGCGCTACTCTCTGCAGCCAGAGAGAAGTTGCTTTTTTTAAGTCAAAAGGTCAACGTCATCGTCAATTATATCCTAGCTGAAGTTAAAAAGGCTGATAGCGGTGAACTTTTTCCAGGCACTCCTGATCTGCTTACAAGTTTGGGAAGAAAGCTTGGAACGTATCGAGCCACAAGCTTGTATATTCAGAAATTCATACTCTCGGCTAAAACAATAAACGAAAGCTTCTTTTTTTATACCTCCGCGGCCTCATTTTTTGGAACAGGCGTAAGAGATCTTCTCCAAAAAAAAATTAAAGCGGAGCTCTCAACTCAAAAAATTAAAGAGGACGAAAAGCGAAATGATAATGAACAACATTTGCAAATAGTCAATATTGCAAATAATTCTATGACCGTTGGAAGTAGTCTGTCTCAATTTGTGGCTTTTGAAGAGAAAAGAGGCTTAGCAAAAATAGTCAAACTGTTGCAAGCGGAGAATGCAAAAAAAGAGACTGATAACGAAATATTAGAAAAACAAAAAAATGAAATAATGAAAGTTCATAAAGAGGCCATAAAGCGCTTTGACAAAGGGCATCGCGATTATTTTGAACATTGTCTTGATGTCTTTAGTACTAAGAAAGAATGGCATCTCTTTTTAATTCAGAAGTTTTCGAATATAAATGCTAGCCTAAAGAATGATTCATGTGACGCTGGGGAATGTCTACAATGGATCGATATGTCAAATGAAATTGTAAAAACTCTTGATGAGCTAATAGTCTTCTTGAAGGATACCTTAGGACGTTAAAATTATGACAGTTACATTAGTTAAAACACCTTATTCCTCGCATGTCATGATGCGACTTCAGTCTGATTCTATTGAGGCTCTACCGCCTTCTGATCCAGTGGATCTAAATCCGGTACAACAAGTACAGGAACTGATAGAACAAATGATAGAGGATAGATATACGCTTCCTCATGAGCATCAAGAAGAGGTTTTTCAAATCATTAGAAAATGGGAGGAGCTTTTCTTTAGTGATTATCAAATTGACTCCCCAGTAGATAGCAAACGAGAAGATGCAGCGCACGCCCTGTTATTTTTCCGTTTGAACAATATCGAATATATTATGCTCAACTATGCCAAAGGTGTTGACAACAAGGTCATCTGGCTGAAATCCTACAATAGATTGAAAACTATTGCGGCATCAATATTACCTACACATATCAACGTTGAGGCATTTGTTGAGATTGATAAGCAAAAACACCTGGTGTTTAAGTTTCGCTACAAAGCCAAACAAATAATCAAAGAAATTATCCAAAAAGCAAAGACCCTTATCGATCAATTGAAGCAGCAATTATATGATGAAGCCAATGTGGTCGCTAGCGATTTGCAAATTGAATTTGAGGCGATAAAAGAAATTCTTCGCAATTTAAATCGCGATAGTAAGGTTGCCACAGAAGAGTTTCATGGAGATATCGATGAGTTAACTAAAGAGGTATCTCAAATTCATCAAAATCTAGAAAAACAACTCAATGAATCCGATGTCATTGGCCAAAAAAAGAAGGCTGAAGAAGAAGCTTTAATGAATTTGCTAAAAACCTGCGAAGCCGTCGTTAATAGAATATAAACACCGAAAATATACTGAGACACATTCAAAATTTGGAGAAAAATAAATGCTGCCCTTGAGCATGATGAAAGATGTGGTTGCTTACCAGAGCGATAATAATGTCCTAAAATTGCCTTCTGTAGAAGAGATGGTTAGTGCTGCCGAAGCCTATCTTAAAGATATCGAGCAGAGTTATGCAAGTGATGAAGATGATGTAATGATGCATTTAACAGATCAATCAAAAGAGGCGCTAACGGTTCTTGACGACTACATAGAAGAAAAGACCGCTGAAGATCAAAACATGGCAGCTACTCCTCAGCTTGAAAATATTCAAAGATTGGTTGAAGGCATTAGAAAAATTTATGAAGAGGCGCGCAAGGTATGGGAAGAAACTAACGCAAAGCGAGATAGGGAAATACAAGAAAATCATTTATTAAGAAAAGAAATAAAAAATTTGCGGGGTCAAAAAGATGCCCCAAAAAGAAGTCCAGGGCTAGCTATGCTAAAAAAATGTGGCGAGCGCGTTGCTACTTATGCAGCCGATCCACACCACCCTAGAGTTAGAAGTTATGAATATTCTAACAAATGATGCAGCTCCTGCAGGCCGTATCTTGGCTAATCTTCTTGGCAACGATAATTTGCGTATGGCTGTGCTGGCTGAACTTAGAGAAGTTCAAGATCAATTGAAACGCTATTTTGCTGACAATGACTTTCGCATAAAATGCATCTCCGATTGGCACGCAAGTTTTTTGAAGGTCTTACTCGACCCAACTAAACCATTTCCAAACTTACGGGACGTCATTCGCGAATTTGTGCAAGAACTTGTGAACATATTGCGCAAGCCCGGCGAACCAGACGCTCCCTTTCCGGCAGAGCTTTTTAGTGACAAAGCTTTACCACTCATTCAGTTTGTCGTTGCCAAAATGAGAAATACAGACTCCCTTTTTTATTCAAAGCAATTTGATGAAGAAGCTTTTCGGATACTTGAAAAAGAGGCTCCAAATGAAGGTATTCCATTGGAACTCCTTGAGCAACTTCGCCAAATTGAAGAAATGAATGCGAAGAATCTAGAGGAGGAAGCCAAAAGCATGGTCAATTTAAATGCCTTGTTGGGACGATTGGAGAATAGAACGACTACTTTCCACGCCAAACTTGATCAAGGGCAACAGCACATTATGAAAGAGTTTCAGCAAATAAGAGCTAATACCAAACAATTACAAAAGCAAGATCTTGATCAAAGACCAATGATGAGAGAAGCTGCTGCGAACTTATTGCAAGAAGCGATTTATTTAAGAGGTGAAGCTCAAAATATGCAGCGTCAAATCGTCCTTGCGGGAACTCAAATTGATGAGATTAGAAGAGGAAACATGAACCTGCAAATCGAACTCAATTATTTAAGAGCAGATATTGCCGAAAAGAAATCCCGCTGGCTTGAAGATGCCTTTTGTGTGGTCGCTTCAATTGCCCTCAGTTGGATTTTTCAAACTCCTGTCGTTATTCCCCAAATAAGCTAAATCAAAAAACTTATATGACATTTTTTCCCACAACTTCATCGAAACCATATCCGCAGCCATCTTCATCTTTTCAATTAGATGAATGGGAAATGGCTCTTAATCAAGAGGAAAACTGCTGGATAGCCAAAGCTCAAAAAATGGCCCCCTTTGATGCCGATAAACTCCTGAAGCAAGTCCGCAGTGGAATCAAACGCATTCGCGATCATATCGTTCAAATGAAAGTGTTGGGAAGTTCGGCAGATGATATCCGTCAAATGGTGAAAAGATCCCGCGACGAGTTGCATGCCTTAGTTAAGCCATTTGAAAAGGGATGCGATCTTTATGAAAAAAATAAGCAAATTGTGAATCAAAGGTTTCACGATTCCGATGAAAAAATTAACAGGATGAATTTTTCATTTGCTCCGATCGTAAAAAAACCGGAAAAAGTTGAGCCTAACAATCCGTTCTTAAAGAAGCTTGTTGATGAGGAAATGCGCGAAGCTACAATTGAAAAAATGATCGACGCAAGGGTTGTGGTTGCAGCGGGAGAACCAATGGCTTATGTAATTTCAAAAGGTGCCAAAGCAATTTGTTCTAGTCATCCCCAAGTGAAAAAAGTATGCCATCAGATAAAAGGTGTTGTTCAGTCTTTAAAAGATTCGGTGCCGGAAGAAATGAAAAAAAATTACAGGGACAACTTGTCCTTTGAAATTAAAAATAATCAACGTCTAGGAATATCTAAGGAGATGACTAGTCAATATCAGCAAGATCGCGAAGGCATTGCAATAGGAAGTGCAATAGGTGCTGGAGGAATTATTTTAAAGGGCGCTTTTAAGGGTATAGCAAAGGCCTCTACGAAGGCGAAAAACACCTTCAGACAATGTAAGGGAACCAAAGGCTATTCTCAAGGCTTTGCTTCAAATGATAATCATGGCATGCCGGGAGTAAATGTGATTGTGCATGGCAACGGCAATTTGATTAGAGCAAATATAGATATGGGAAAAAACTCGAACAAATTAAAAGAAAAAGTTGCTTTTTTGCTAGGTTACAAGAATAAGATTAAAGCAGATAAACTCGAGGTTTGGGTAAATGAGGGCGGCAGATCTTTTAATTTTCTTGAATTTAATGAAATTTCATCGCCTTCCAATAACTTATGGATTAATCCCAATTCCTATGAAAATCTGATGAAAATAGGTTTCTTTCCTGCTAATCTTAGCCGCAACAGGTCTTTAAATCTTGTTTCAAAACAATCTGAGTACTCTGAGCAAATTGAAAACGAATCCATTGAAAAATCCATAAACGTCGTTGGCCAAAAAACCGATAGGGTTTATCGGACAATGAAATCCTTCTTAAAAGATGACAAAGGAGGTATTAAAAATCCATTAATCACGCACAAAGAAGGCTTTTCTAAAACAATAGAAAAAAATAAGAGCACGAAAAAAGAGCCATTAAACACTATAAAAATCGAAGATTTAAAAGTCTCCTATGAACCTGTTGCGATTAAGGTGAATGCCATTAGTGAAGGCACCATTCATATTCCGACTGTTGAGAAATTGCTCAATGCCAATACACGCGAGCTTCATTTTATTTGGGATGAGAACAACAAAACGCTGAGTGGAATCCTTTCTAAAGAAGGAGTTCCCTCTTCTGTTGGATTATTTGGCGCTGATCGCAGAACCTTTACAAAGATTCTTGAAGAGAAAACCTCATCGTTAAATCCGGCGCAAGAGGCTATATCAGCAGCTGGAATCCGCTATTCAGGTTCTAACTCCTTAGATCCTATGACATCTCTTGCCGATCTTTATACGATATCCATTTTATCAGAACGCAGGATGAATAATAGCGGCGGAAGGTTTATCGTAGATATCTCTTCAGGAAAGTGGATGGATAAACCGATTTCCTCTCCTCATATCCTTCATCTTTTGAAAGAAGACGATTTGAAGCATAAAGCCTTTTTAGATCTCATCGGAAGAGTCCATGTGTTTAATGCCGAGGAAAAGATCCTTAGGCAAAGAACACCTTATATAAGCGCTTCTGAAATACCCAATACTGACATCTTTAATCTTCAGATCACACCGCATAATTATGAATCTGTTGTCAAAGGAGTGATACCGATAGAGCAAACAATTCTTTCTATAAAAGGGCGTGTGCCGCCATTGAATAGCGCGACTCATCCAAGAACGATTTTAATGCAACGATTCAAACATCAAGAAGTGATCATAGAAATTTTTGAACAATTAAAGGTATTCGATATAGAAAATGCGCCTTGGCAGACCTATTTAAAAGAAGGCAAAAGGTTGATGAGCAATCAGGAATTAAACACCAAGATTCCCACACGGCGCTTTCAGGAGATCCATAAGCAATTCTTCATAAACTATCAAAAGGAAACATCTTTACCGACTTATCTTTCTGAGACTGCTGGATCGAGTAAAACTCTAAAGTATCCTAAACAGGGTGACATTTATTGGGTTGATCTGGATCCGGCCCTAGGCATGGAGATGGGCAAAAAAAGACCTTGCGTGGTGACGTCAGTGGTCCAAGAGGGAAATCCCCTTGTCACCGTAGCTCCAATCACCTCAAAAAGCAAACTCTTTCCAGTTGATGTTATATACGAAATAGATGGCAAGCCCGGCAAAATAAAAGTAGATCATTCTAGGGCTATCGATATCTCTCGTTTGATTCACAAAATCGGCGAAGTGGATTCTTTTACACTGGAAGCTATCCATAGAGCAAGGTCAGAGGTGTTTGACCCTCCTTCAAACTCCAGTATCATCAGTGAGGTTAAAATTGCTATTCCTTCTGAATCTATTTCAAATGTTAATTTCCCGATAAAACCATTGCAACAACCTCAAAGACCTTTAGTTCTGGAACAGGGGGATCTTTCATTTATTTCACAAGTGTTTGCCGGCCAAGTTCAAAATGCCCTCATCGTTAATAAAGTGACAAAAATTGCTATGGAGTCATTTGGAAGAAAAGATTCCTTCGGTCAGCTTTCAAGTTTTTTAAAGAGCTTTCCGGAAAGTGGATTTTTTAGAACGACATCAATTTCTTCAGAAAAAATTCAATCACATCGAAATTCTCATCTCGTTGTCAAAAAAATTGAGGAGGTATTGGATCCCGTGGAATTTGGCCGATCCGGCAGCAAAGTATTTATGGTTCAACACCCTCAGAAAGAAATGCCATTCGTCATCAAAGCTTTTGCATCGCCGGAACAATTTGTAATGGAGCTCGTCGCAACCAAAACATACCACCTCATGAATTTAAAAAATTCTGGTTTTCCGCAAATTGTAGCTTTAGGAAAACACTTGAATAAACGAGGGGAAGAAAGAGGAATGATCGCGATGAACCGCGTTCCTGGAGATTCGATGAGCCTCATGATAAAAATGGCGGGAAAGTTGCAACCTGGTAGCGAAGCGCGTTCACTATCGATCCATAAGCTTGAAGGGTCGTCTGAGATGATTGCCGACTTTCTTGCTGAACTCCATGAAAAAAGCATCCCATACAAAACCGCTCCCTCTCCTAGTTATCTTTCAAAAGAAATTGATCAGTTGAATAAACGGTGGCGGATTGCAAAAGAACTTGGCGTTAAACTGGACATTGGAGATAGAGATATCGAAAAAATAGTCTTGGGAATGAAGCAAAATCCTGGAATTGGAGGATTTGTTCATGGAGATGTGCATCCCGGCAATTTTTTTATTGATTCCAAGCGCTTATATGCCATTGACCTTCAGGCGCTCGCAAGGTCTATCGATCAATATGGAAATCCCATAGGAGTTTTTGCAAAGGATTATGAACAGGTTTTAACATCATTTAGATCATATGGAGTATCTAATGGCCTATCAACGCTAGAGATCGATGGTATCATTCGTTGTTTTGAAGAGCGTTATCACCTGAAATTTTCAGGATCGCAGACAAAAGCATCTAAGCTTTTCTATAAACTTTTCTGGTCTCTTGATACTTTGATTAAATCAAAAAATAATGCAAAGGTTTTCGAAGTGTTTGAAAAGATGTCCTATCATGAATTTTCTTCCATTGATTAGTTCGAACTTCTCTTGCACTTCAGAACCTCCTAATTGCCCAAATAAATTCAAATATGATATCTTTATCCAGAAAAATTGAGGTATTTATGAACGTTAGTCAATTAATTCGATTACCAAGTGAAATTTTTGTAGAAATTTTACATCATTTAGAATTCAAAGATTTGGCTGCCTTAGAGCAAAGCTGCAAAGAAATTCAAGCAATCATTTGCGAGAAAAAAATTTGGGGGAAATTAGGCGAGTCTTATGGCCTTTTTCATGATGGAAAAAATATCAAGGGATATCTCCGCAATCATACTATTTCCAATCCTGAAAAATTAAAAGAAAGGATCTCGAATTTTTTTTGGGGAATCTCTTCCGCTAATAACGTTTTCTTTAAGTGTCTCTTTAAAGAAAACTCAGGAATGCTTGAAATTGAAAGAATTCAAAATACGAAAGAGAAAAATTCACTGACCGTATTATATACAAGTCCGCTTGACGAGAATGCAAAAATCAAAATTAATCAAGATTCAGATGATATGCTCGAGCAGGCACAAATGCTTTTAGAGGAATCATTCAAAAAAAATCTCTCTTGGTCGCGAATAAAAATTTAAGAGGGAGAGTCTAGTTTTGATCCTTGATAACGCAAGTTGGATAAGCCTCGCTAGAGGCAGCAGCATGTAGCCATACGCGTGAGCGTGTGGACCTCAATAGTTTGGAAATTAAGCCGTGAATACGGCGACAGATGAGTTCATGAGACACATAACATCTGTCGCCGTATTCACGGCTCTCTTAATCTACGTATTTATTCCACACGCTCACGCGTGTGGCTACATGCTCCTGCCTCTAGCGAGGCTTATCCAACTTGCGTTGATTTACTAAAACAAGGTACTCATTTTTGCGATGAACCATTTAAAGGAGCACTAGTTTTGATCTTTGATAAATGAAAGTGCGATTTCAGCGTGATTTGGAAGATCTTTGGCTTTGAATAGAGCTGCCATTTTGCCAAGACACTCTACTTTATCTTCCAATTTCATCGCACAAATTTTATAAAGTTCTATGGCATCGTCATCATAACCCTCATCAATTAATCGCATAATGAGATTATGAAAATCATCGGTTTCACCAAAGGGAAAAAAACCATTTGAATATTTATTCGAATATTCCGCGATAGCGGGGTCGTTTTTAAACAATTGGTATAAATCATAAGAGATTTTCACTTGTTGTTTAGTTAGCAGACAACGCAAACATCTCGGTTCAGAATATTGTCCAGAGTTATATTCAGCATAAATCAATTTTGCTAATCTAATAATAGAAGTTTTATCATTGAGTTTTATGCATCTTGTTAAGATGTTTCCTACGCAGATTTCAAACCATGATGTCATAGATAAAATTGGATGTTTCTCAATAACATCGATGGCTTCATTGACCATGTTTTTATTGCAAAAATCGATGATTTTTTTACATTTGGAAAGATTAAGACAACTCAAAGAATTGTTTTCATAGATCTTATTGAAATTTTCCATCCGTGAGTCAAATAGCTTTGCTTTTACTAAAGATACGATTTGATTTTCAATAAATGCTTCTTTATGAAGAGAGCTAAGTTCCTTTAAAGCCCCTACGTATTTCACTGAACTCTTAAAAAATTTCTCATAAGAACCTAGACCAATTTGAGAGGCAGCAAATTCGATATCAATGAGTGCTTCATAAGAAATCTGCCGTTCAGTTAAAGAATTAGGTTTCAATGGATGTGTTTTTTCTTCCTGTTGTATTGTCTTTTTTAAGGCAGACATTTTTTTAAGATATTTTTTACCATTTAAATAGATATCATCATAAACTTGCGCTGTCGATTTATAAAGATTACTGATGTCATATTCAGAACGAATTTTATATTCATCATTGCTATGAAAAAACTTAGTGATTAAGAAATTGTTAAATGCGATAGCCTTCGGCACCCAAAGTTTCTTTTTATTTTGTTTTATAAAAAGATACCATTGTTTGCATGTAAGGGAGGAGCGAGTTAAATCTACCGCTGCCAACCACTGAAAGATTTCTAAGGCTGTTTCTTTGGGAACAATTTGAGCAAATGAAGCCTCACTTGAAAAATTAATTTTTTCCACGCGAGGCATCAGAAAAAAAAATTCTAGAGTTGGTTCGAACTCCACTGGAAGCTGAGATATAGATTGGGATGTCATAAATGTCATAGATGTCGTCATAGAAGTCATAGATGTCATAGAAGTCATAAAAAAATTACCTCAATATTTTGTCATTGGTGATAAGCAGTATTTATACCGAACGTGACTCAAAAATTGGCATTTGGGCGGTGCCAAAGCCACGGGATTAAGAGATCATAAACGAGTCAATATTGACTTAATATTGACTCGTTTATGATCTCTTAATCGCGAGAGCTTTCGCACTAGCCTAAATGCCAATTTTTGAATCACGTTCGGTATAGTTTAAAGCATCTTGCATCTTTTTTAAGAAAATAGGGTTCTTCCCATCTAAATAGGATTTTAATTCAAGATCATCTTCTATTTTAACAATTTTATTGCTTTTGACATATGCTTTTGCAATTAATTCAATCTGTTTTTCTCTATGTGCGGTATTTTCAAACATGTCACTTAGGTTAAATAGCATGAATCTTCTTAGCAGATGCAAAGAAATTTTATTTCCTTTAGTTAAAAAATGCTCAATTAAAATTTCGAATACATCAAAATCTTCAACACTTTTTACAAGTTTGTCCTCAGATACAGTTAAATCTGGGAATCGATGTAGCAAATCCTTAATATTAGCAAATTCTGTTTCCTCATTAAAGATTCTTTGATAGGTACTTAAATCGGTTTTTAGCTCAGGATTTTTTTGCAGGATGAGATCCAAAGCAAATTTATTTCCCTTTTTCACAGCTTCATTTAATAAAAATTCTTTAGGTATATCCAAGTTAGATTGTTGTAAAATCGTTGTTAAAGAATCTAAATGATTTCTTTCAATGATTGCTGTAAGGCATTCTTGTTGACAACTCTTTAGTTCATCAAATAGAGCAAGCAACACTTCTGAAGAAAATTGTGCAGCTAAAAATTCTTTAAAATGTTGTAAAGTAATCTTACCTTTAGCTAAAGATATTGCTTTAACGCAAGCTTCTGGGGACTGATTTTGAGAAATAAAGCGGGAGATAACCCCAGAGTTCATCCATTGAAAATCGGCAAAAGATAGAATCATCTTAACGTAACGTGAGGAAAGCCCTCCCCCGTGATTTTGAATTTTATTGGTCATAACCTGAGCTAAGGCTATTTTAGCAAGGTCGCTGATGACTTCACTTGATACAGTATGCCATTGTTTGCATACTTGAGAAGCATTATAAATGGCGACTTGCGATCTGCCATTTACTCGCGATTTATAGTAATACAGATCTGTTGTGACTGTAGATAAAATATCATATAAAACCTTGTTGGATAATTGTGATGGTTGCATAAAGATCCTGATAATTTAAATTACAAATTTATTTACTCATTTGATTGCTTAAGACAAACCTGATGCTCAGCATCTTGCTTCTTATTTCCCTAAGCTAAGTCTTAATCTAATGCAATCAGAGCCTCTTAAAAAACTTTGGGAAGATATCATATTTAATTCATACAATTCAAGGAGAATGGAACCCCAAATCCTTCAGTGATTTTTTTTTATAAAGTTCACCCGTGTCAATAAGCACACAATTTTCCTTCCCCCCATTTTCCAATTTTCTCAGGAGCAATTTGAACGATATGATGTAATTCCTCTACAGAATTCAACTTATTTGAAAATTTCAAAACATAATTTGCCATCATCCTTATTCTTGAAAAAAACTTTATCATTTTTTATTTGATTATTCACCCATCTTTATTTTTTTAGTAAACGCGTCTATCATTGCTCCTTATTAATAGTCATTAATAGTTAATATGTAAATAAATGCTATTTTGTTATAATAACCTGTTAGAGGTTCATTATGAAAATCGAAAGAAAAAGCGCTTTTAACGCTCATTTCTTTGAGAAGAAACATCCTCCAAAAAAAAACAAATATGACTCAGGTGTTGCCGAGGTTGGCAAGAATCGCTTTTCTTCCGATATTGAGACTATGCCTAAAACTGGAAAAAATAGAAAAGCTTTACAAGCTAAAACCAAAGGGAATTACTCCCCACTTATCATCAAAAAAATCTCTCAAATAAAGCAAAGATTATCCATAGGTGTAGATCTCATTGTAACCGGCTTAGTCCACACTTTTCATAATGTTGATGCAATTATCAGAAATCCCAAAATCTTGATTCCTACCCGCAACATCGCTCAATGGGAAGTGTTACGGACTAGAAAAGATTATAAAGAAGCTTGCAAGATGTTGGATGTTTATAAAAGCTATTTTAAAAATCATCCTCATCCTTTCATTTCGGTTAAAGATGAGCCACTTAAATCGGCCAAAATTGACGGCATTTGTTGGGCTTTTTGCATCGATTTAGCAAAACGCGATCTTCAAGCCGGTAATCAAAGCGACAAAAACTTCATTGAATTAGTACAGGGCTTTGAAAAAGGGGCTCCTGCAGAAGCTGCTGCGCTGCAATCTATCTATCACCTTTTGCGCTTTTTTAGTTTAGCCGCTTATTTGGAAGAAGAGAACTCTTTTTTAAGCGCTCTTAGTCAAATCGTTAAATTTAAAAAAGAGGAAATGCCCGATATCCTAAATGTCGATTTCTCAAAAGTTAGAAGTGCTTTAACAGGGTCTTTTTCTTTTGACGCATCTTCAACGCGTTTGGATATTTTAGAGATCATGGGCAAAGTAATTAACAAAGGGGAGCAAGCAAAACAGCCCGCAAAATGGCTTTCAGAGCCTAATGATCAAGGCATTCGTACAGTTGAAGATCTAGAGGGATTCAAGAAAGCGGTTATGAAGGAAGTAAATTTGCGCTTTGATAAAATTCCGGCGGGAAAATTAGACAATGCTTTACGTGAACGCACCGAAGCAGTCAAGACCTTGGAGTGGGTCATCGCCTTTTTAGAATTTAGAGAAGGTGTTTATAGAATCTCCAAAAAAAAGCCGCCGAAAAAAGAGACAACGCCTCCTGTAACAGATCAAGAAAAATTTTGGCAAAGATTGAAGGCTAGGGCTCTAAAAATCTTTAAAAAAAATGACGTCAGCAAAAACCCGATGGATGCTATTTCCAATCCTCAGATTAGGTATTTTCTTTCGGAAGTAGTAGATACATTTATAGCAAGAACGAAAGAGAATGAAATTCTCCGAGTTCAAGGACTTAAAACGGCCTTCACCGACGAGATTATTGGCCACCCAGCTATGTTTGCCAGTGATGAAGCGCGATTAAAGCATTTTAAAGATCTTAAACCCGGAGTTTACCAAATTAGCTTTCAAGTTAAGGGCGGAGGCCATGCCACTTTTTATAAAAAAACAGAAGGGGGAATGGGATATTACGTCGATCCCAACTATGGATTATTTCATCCTTTTCCTGCAAATGCCTCGCATGCTGAAATGATCAAAAAAATAGTCTGGAAATATGCTGAACACCATGGCGGGAAGCTTTATGGCATTAAAGGCAAACCCAATCATTTAATCGAAGTAGTAAAAATAGAGAACTCTTAAGTAACGCATTATAAAAAAGATTTAAAGTTGTGCGAAGGGCTGCAAGAGTTCTCTCATTGGGGTTTAAAGGGCTTGCCCCTTAAACCCCTACCGAAGACCTAGAACACGAGGCGTAGTGATGAAGAACTGATAAGGAAATGGCGTTGTTGCATAAATCTAATGCCGTTCTTTCAGAACTCAATCCTCCCTCTTGGATACCCAGGCCTCTCGCTGCGCTTCGGCCTGGGCTATGACATGAAGGCCTTTCAGGCCATGAAATCAGTACATTTTTAAAAAGATTGTGTTTTCAATGGTCTGAAGGACCATAATAACATAGCCCAGGCCGAAGCGAAAGCGAGAGGCCTGGGAAAAAGGATAAGCAAAAGCTGAGTTCTGAAAGAACGGCATCTTCTTTCACAGATTTATGCAACAACGCCTAAGGGAATCAAAAATGACTTTAGTTAAACTTATTTTGGTTAGATATATTTTAAATAATTTATTATATGTTTATATTTTCAGATTACAATGAAAATAAAGACGTATTTTGTTTATAATTGGTTTAAATCAGGAGCGGCAAAATGATTGAGAATATAGGTGTGGAAAGCAAGACCCCAGAACCGATTGTTGAGCTTCAGAATTTTAAGCAGCAATTAAAAAGCGCAAAGGCTAACTACTCGTTTAGAGGGCGGAAATTCACCATCCAAAATAAAGACTGCCTATCTTTCGTTCAACTTCTAGATCAGTATAAAGCTCTATGGAATCGGATGCTTGCAGAGCAGGGAAAATATTCTAGTGCAATAAATGAAGAAAGAATTAATTCTTTATTAGAGTGTAAAAAAACGCTATTAGATTTAAATACAAACTCCGATGCGGCTTTTTTTGGACAAGCTCCAAAAAAACTTACCACGCGTATTTTGGCTACATGGATTAAGTTCATCCGCATCGTGCGTTTTTTCTCTTCATCACACCGGGCAATCCATTTCTTTGACACCCCTCGAGCTCAAATAGAAGAAAGCAGCCTTTTATCAAAACATCATAGCAAAGTAATACAAAACAAACTCGATCATGTAAATGTTCTACTTACTCAACACAAAGATGACCTTTATGAAAAGCGACAAACTGGGACGATTAAAGGAGCTAAATTTTTTGCTAAAGAAGAGATTAATTTGGAAATGGAGCGCTATCGAGCCAATTATTTCGGGTTAACAAATCGTGAGACCATTGAGACTAAGCATACAGAAAACATGTCACAAATTTATAACACATTTGAAAATGGCGTAAAACGATATTTAGATCGCGATCAAGCAAAAAAAGCCTTTCAGGATATCGTTGATGGAAAAGATGCATCCATCCCCAAAGACTTTAATGAATTAACAAATAATTTATTTAAAGATAAGAATATATTACCTTAATTAACGAACATTCATAGAGGCTAGCAAGTATAACTTGTTTGAAGTGAGAGATCACGCTCATTAACCGCAATGCGGTCATTTGCGGCGAAGCCGCTGCAGAAGTTAGCCGTGGCGTGACGAAGGAACCCACGGATTATTTCAAGATAAGATATAGCCAGGAACTGGCAACAGGATCCTAACGAGAGTGTCGCCGCTGCCCTGGCTTGAAGATCATTTGCAACTCTCCGTGGGTTCCTTAGGTCACACCACGGCTATCATCTGTAGCGGCTTCGCCGCAAATGACCGCATTGCGGTTATGAGCGAGTGGAATAAAGCAGCCTTTTATCAAAATATCATTTTTCAGCTGCGTTCCGAGGTAACAACCTTTTTCTGAAAGGGATAGCAAAAAGCTTTGAGCACTCGTTTGATCAGCCTAAACAGCAAACAGCCTAAGCCGATGCCGATGATGGCGTAAACAAGCGCTTCAAAAGTTAATGAGATTTCAAAGTGGAAGGAGTGCAAAGCATCTTTGGCAATATCCCAATTGAGATGTGAAAGAAAAACAAACGGTTTATCATAGACTGTGGTGCTTTGCAGCGCAATAGATGCGTTTTGCATGTCGTAATAGCGATCAAGCATCCCCTGCATTAGATCGCCCTGCCTTGCAAAGTCGCTGTCTCCACTCGAAAGAAATTTTTGGATAAACTGCGGTAATGTTTTGCCAGATAGTTGTGCTGCTTGCCGCATGGTGTCGATTTGAAGTTTGAGTTCTGCCAGATGTCCCGATAACCTCAACGTATATTGCTGCATATAAGCAGGAGCCTGTAAGAAGAGCAAGCCGCCGGCTGCTGCAAAAGTTCTATCAATAAGTCCACCCATCCATTTTAGCATAAATTATCTCGGATTTTCATGATCGTTAACGTAAAAAGGCTCAACATGCACGATGACATCGCGCACTGCCGGCCAGACTTTTTGTATTTCAACGCGCACCTTTTGTGTAATTTCGTGCGCAAATTCTACAGTAAGCGTTGGATCGACTTCAATATCGATATTGACATGGGCATCAGGACCATACTGTTGAATGCGGATTTTTTCAGTGCCAAGAACGCCGGGAACGAGATAGGCGGCTTTGCGCACGCGCTCAAAATACTCTTCATCAGGAATGCGGTCGAGAATTTGATTAAGATTGCTTCGCGTAGCATATAGGCCAATCACGATCATCAAAAGCGATATGATGATGGCGCCGATATGATCGATAGCCAAGCTCCAAGCCGGGAAATAAGCGGCAAGAAGGAGCGCCACAGTAGCGAATAGACTTGTGAGGGCATCGATGCGGTAGTGGATGGCATCA
>Ga0207105_1142_pt1 | contig 17689 bp, 17 predicted proteins | sample Alteio_BWMinHeat_77_FD_153569 | JGI IMG/M metagenome (GOLD analysis project Ga0207105, IMG submission 153569) | Enriched cells from forest soil in Barre Woods Harvard Forest LTER site, Petersham, Massachusetts, United States -... | ecosystem: Environmental > Terrestrial > Soil > Temperate forest >... | reverse complement strand
ATGTCGGCGGAAATATCAAGCTCAACTTCTTCATTGAAATATCGTTGTCGAACTTCTCCTGTAAACACTCCATCGACCTTACCCTGTGTGTGAATTTCAATTTGACCCACTACCGCCAGTTCACAGATGGACGGCAAGTACAGCCAGGACGGCTGTTCCGGTAGAATAGCGCGGGGAAACTGGGGCTGTAGGCCAAACAGATCGGCGGGGGGGAGCCGAAGGCACGGCCTTACGCTGGGCTCCCCCAACTTGCTCGATGTTTGAGTACTATTGGTTCGGTAGCCGGGTTTGAACACGGGTTTGATAAAGGCCAGCCGGTGCGGCCCCTGCAGTGGTCGGGTTTTCCGCGACGTCTGTAATTGTGGTGGCGATCATCGCGCCGCTCCAAGTAGGTACTGCCGCAGTGGTGACGAAGTCGTCCACGAAGGTCTCTACTTGGCCGGTCGCCAGCGTGACAGTGCGGGTGATAACGCCGGTGCCGTCGCAATTGACGGTGTAAGTTCCCACCTGCGTACCTTTTGTGATAGTTCTGGCTCCAGTTGTTGATCCAGCCGTAGGTCCGTTCACGATGAAGGTTCCCGTCATGTTGCCGGCTCCATCGTAGGACCTCGTCCCGATTGCCATTGCCGCGAAAGTTGGCAAATAGGTGACGACAATCGCATATTTGCCCTGAAGGCTAGCAAGGGTGTACCTACACGACGAGTGGTCCTCCGCATTTGCGGCGGACACGCCAAGGAAGCTGGCGAGAAGTATCGCCACTGGAATACACAAACGTCTCGTTGTTTTGTTCATTGTGTTCCCTCCTGGGGGCTCAGTCGGGCACGTTGGCCACCTCTGACCCAGATTCAGATTTTCGATGAGGGTGCCACGAGTTCAGCGACTAAGGCAGCGTCAGTATATCGATATTACGATTCTTCGAGTGTATTATTTGAGGCCAATCCGGAAGTTGGGCAACAAATTGCCAAGCGTTGTCCCATCGAAATGTGCGGAACTGCCAAAGTTTGCGCGGGGTTGGCATCGTTGAATCCCGCCGATCAAGCAAATCACACATCTCCGCGATGCGGATGTGGACTTCGCCCGTAGCGTCAGAACCGAGCAAAGTGATGTCCAACATGTTGGTACCGGCCCGGTGAGAAGCGCCCTTGAACACTTCCCTCCCGCGTAAATCTGACCGACGGAGGACCGAGAGACTTCAGCCCATCTAAGATGCGTTTCATCTCCCTGTGGAGACAAACATATTTTCTTGGTCGTCCGAAACGAAATCGGTAAGTTCAACCTTGTGCAACCTGTGATCAGCATCAGGAACGACAAAGAAGTTAACCGGGTTCCTGAAATGGCTCTCCATATCGCCAAACCAGAAAAAGCTCAGCGCGGTTCTTCGGTTATCGAAGCATCCAGAAGGACGCCAAGGCTGCCCCCGCTGAGCGGCAATGGGCAGAGCCTTGGACGATTGCAGGTCGCGAATTTCAGCGAGGAGCTTTTGATTCTGGGCGGCGAGCTTTTGTTCGCCGACAACACGGGCGGTCAAGATTGCTTGAATTTCACTGAGTAGTCCAGCGTCATCCTTCCGCAAGGCTGAATGATCTTGAGCGTCAAAGATTCCGTCCATCTGGGGATTGTAGGCGATGTTGGCGGATGGTGGGACAATACTTCCTTACGCCAAGCATTCGCCCCGGCAACCATTCGAGGCAGGCCGCAGGTCTTGTGTGCCTGTTCGGCGAACTCGTGAACAAAAAACGGTGTGGCATTCCTACCGGCCACGTGGATGTTTCTGCAGACGCCGATCAGATCCCTTCATCTCTCTCGTCCGCCCTCCCCGTAACGTTTTCATGTCTCCTTGTCGCGAAGGGATTTCCATGGCTACGATTCGAAGCGATTGCGCTTTCAAAATCATTGAACCGTCAGATTAATTGCTCCTGTTTCCAAGATTGCTCTCGAAGTGCCCGTAACAGTTATTGTGTAGGATCCAACGGCAGTACCGGGATTTCCGATTGCGCCGCCGCTCCCTCGATTTCCGCATGCGACCATTCCACTGCCTAAACTCAGAAGCAGCATCAGCATCCCTACGAGGCTATGCCATCTCTGGCGACGATTAGGAAGTCCGAAGAGCAATAAGCAACCCAATGTCGCGCCCCCGCTGACATACCATGGGAGTCCCACAGGGTGGGGCTGCATCTCTGCGCTGGTGGATGCCGTTGTCGTGACGGTGAGGCTGACGGATTCGCTAGAGGTGCTGCTGATGTTGACCGAGTTCGTGGAGCCGAAGCTCACGACCGGCAGATATTTTGCGCCCGCTGGCGTGGTGGTGATTGCTGCCGTCAGGGTGACGATCCCTGTGAAATTCCCAGTGATCGTCGACATATTCCCAGTGGTAGCCCCCGGAACAAGACTGACTGCCTGTCCAGAGACCGTGAATGAAGGCTGAGGCGGCGCTGTTACAGTGACCGTGCTCGATCCCGAAGAACTTTCGTAGATAGCAGAACTGCCCGAATCGGGTGTGTATGTCGCCGTAAGAATGTCGCTTCCGGGCTCCAATGACCCACCTGGAACAATGATCGTTGCAAAGCCGTTCGCGAGGACGGTGGCGGGTGAGGCATAAGCGCCACTGACCAGAGCCACCGACCCGGTGGGCGTCTGAGCGCCTACGCCACCCGGCGGGCTTACGTTAATCGTCACAGACAAGGCTTGTGTCGCCGTAAGATTCGTCGATGACAGGACTACGCCGACCGTCGGTGCGGTCTTTACCGCTGCGGTCACGGTGACAGCCTCTGATCCCGCAGAGCCTTTGTAGATCGAGGAACTTAATGTATCCGGCGTGTATGTCGCGGTCACCGTATCGGTACCGACGGCCAACGTCTGTGCAGGGATCGTGATAAAGGTCAATCCACCGAATAATTTGGCAGCAGGCGAACTATAGGTTCCGCTTGTCAATATTACGGTACCCGTCGGAGCCTGATCGCCAACAGGCGCGTTGACAGAAATCTCAACCTGCAGAGATTCGGCTGTTGTAATACTCGAAGTGGGAGAAAAGACCGATAGGGTCGGAGTAATGGGACCGACCGCAGTCACGGCAATTGACGTTGAACCAGACGACGAATCGTAAAATCTCGCGCCCTCGGCATCCGGTGTGTAAGTAACCGTGAGGACATCGTTTCCTACAGCCAGTGATCCGGCAGCCAGATTAAAGACTGCGAACCCACTAAGCGCGACTGGGCCTGCAACGAAGCTACCACTAGTTAGGGTAACTGTTCCGGTGGGAGGGGTTGTAGCGCTTCCGTTCACAGCCACAGACACCGACAGAGACTGGGCGGTGGTGATATTAGCAGGCGCCGGAGTAATCACCACGTTTGGTTTGGTTTTTACTCCTACATAATTGGCAAGGAAAACAGAGACATCAAGCGATCCAAGGCCAGTGACCTCGTCGTATCCAGTGGTCAAAAGGTAACCTGCATCGCCACCGCTCAAGCCAGTGGGACCGGGGTTGCTGTTATTGCACATGCTGGGCGTGGATGCGCTGCAAATCGAAACGCCGCTTGTAGAGACAGTGGCGTCATGAAAAGCTGCTGGGGTGATAGCAGCCAAATCGTAAATCTCGGTATTGAGGTTGCCTTGCGCGATCCCGATTTGCTCATTCAGGAGCGCCGCAATACCTGCCATGCTGGGAGCGGCGGCTGAAGTGCCAAAAAAAATCTCGAACTGATAGGATCCGTCCGTTTTGTTGACACAATCCCCGAGTCCGGCTGCGAAGCACCCGAAATAGCCATCGTGCCCAGAAGAGGAGAATGCGAGATCAGGAGTGTACCTCCCCGATCGCGCAGCCGGAACGCCGGTTCCCGTTTGCCAACTCGGCGTAGCAATGATGCTGCTGACGCCTCCTCCTGATGCCGCCACTTGCGGGTGGGAATTCGAGTCGAGGGGCTCATTCCAGGCGCCCTCAGGAATGTAGCCTGTCGCCGTGCCGAGATTTGCCGGATTAGTAGTACCCCAATATTGCGACGGATTGGATGAGTCGTTGAATTCCGTACCGCTTACACAAGTGGCATATGAAGAGGAACAGATGTAATTAGGGCTGTTCGCTTGAGGGCTGGCGGGCGGAGTCGCGAACGGGGCGTCACACCCGCTTGCACCCGAATCCCCTGAGGAAACGAACACCGAGATCCCCTCACTGGCCGCCTGCTGAAAAAGCGTATCCCAGAAATCAACCCCGGACTTCCCTGCCGCAGATTCGCAGCCTCCAAAACTGATACTTATGACTTGCGCGGGTAAGGGTGAAGTTTGGACCAGGTATTGCGCGCCCGCGTCGATTCCGCCGCTGGATTCCGTGGCGACCACCAGCAACAGAGAAGCTCCAGGGGCGACGCTTCCGGCCCGCACTATATCTAGGGTCGCTTCGAGTTGAGTGCCCACCGAAGTATTCCCAGACGGTGGAGAGGTAAATGCCGGACCCGGATCTAGACCTCCGAATGCAGTCGGCACAATCTCGGTTGGATTGGGGAAACTAGTTTCCGTCTTAGCGCGAAAATTTGCGAAGTCGGCAAAGTCGGTGCGCGACTCACCCACGATTCCGATCGTTTGGCCGGAACCTGTCACGCCGCTCGGGAGGTCATAGATTGTCGCGAAGTCTGCTGGCGCCAGAAAGTGAAGTCCGCTTGCGGCATTCATAAGCGGCGAATCGAATTGCATCGGCGTGGCCGAGTGCAGAGGTTTGTCGTAGACGGTGTAGAGGCCTCGGATGGCTTTGATGGATGGGGCAAGGGCTACCGGAATCATCGGATCTGAAGCGACCGAAACGTGCCTGACGCCGTTCACTCGATAAGAATGCAATTCCGTCTGGAGAGCATGACCGATATTGGCTGCGGTACCGCCAAACCCGATGAACATGCGACTCGGCGGTATCCAGTTCACGTGCAGCCCATTCGATTGTAGCCATGCGGTCAGCGCTTGGATTTCTTCATCAGAGGGGCCGAATTTCTCTCCGACTTCGGTTGGAGACAGCCAACGGTGATAGTCGGCTGAGGCTGGATTCTGTTGGTCGGCCAGCAGTTTCTCGAATGCTCGTTCCCGTTCCCCCGACCGCGACAAGACAATCGCCCCATTTTCGATAGGCAGGGCAGCATCCACGATACCGAGGTCGTTGCTCTCGTTGGCCCATTGTGGATGATGGTTCGGTAACACTTGCCTTTGAAAAGAATCAGTCGTTGAAACACTGTGTTTGAGTGATTGAGCAACTATCGAGCCAGGTGCAGTTGTAAGGGCGATCAAGAGAGCCAAGATCGACGCTCTACGTAATCCAAGTCCCAAGGCAGCATATAGGTTTGCACAGTTTTTTGCGCAAGAAGATTCCTGCATTGTTGGATCTTTCCTTCTCCAGATTGAGGCGCACTCTGACAGAAAACCGAGAATGGTTTCAGCCAACAGCGGATTCTCATCTCAACTTCTATAAATTTTGGGGGGAACTGCCTTCAATCGTATCATAGCTCCCTTCCGAAGATAACGAGATGTTGGGCATAGCCGAAGGTCTTGAGTCTCTGAGGCGCTCGATCCCACGGCAGAACGTGTCCTTGGAGAGGAAAGTAGTAATTGACGGTGGGCGGTTACTCGACCACGATCGCGCCCCGACTAGAATTGACCCCATGAAAGCATGGGCAAAGGGTGTATGCGTATCGCTTCTCTTGGTCGTCATACTCCTCGCGATCCCGGTAACGTATTCGACCGCTCGTGGCTATACACAGTGGTGGCTCATGTCCGGCGGTCACGTTGTGGTTAACGGAGTTCGGAGCGGATACCTGCATAAAAACTGGTCGCGCTCTGCCGTGATCATCACGCGGACGGATTCAGAGAGGGGCCAGTCATATCTCGTGAGGATTTCTGGTGAAGAGTTCTCACAATCAATGATCTACGGCAGCGGTTGGCATGCACCGCGGCTCCCGGCCTTTCCAATCGGGGACGTGAATCCTCCCTGCATCGGTTTCCTCGACGATCACGATCCGCCCGACGCGGATCGCCCACAGCTTTCAACCTTGACGGCTAAAGGCTTCGTTGAGTTCTCCACTGTGCAAGGCAAGAAAGTGAAGGCCACATGGTGACGGTTGTATCGTGCACGATGCCTACATGACGCCAAGGTCATGTCCATAATGGCGGTCATTCGCTCACAACGTGGCAACGTACTATGTCTGCAAGCCACAAATCAGGCTCGTCACGTTTTCCCTCCTGGCAGCCGGGGTGTCTCAGATCCAGGGCCAGTTTCCCAATTTCCCTCAGTCTCAGGGTGAACCCGCCGGTCACCGCGTGCCAGTGCACGACCTCTTACCATATACTGATTGCCGTTGAAGAGCAGCTGTGACGCCGCTGCGCTCCCTTGGAAGGTTCTGAAGAAGTGACCAACCGAATCCTAGGATTCGCGCTCTTTCTGGGATGTCTCACAGAGCCCGTTCTGTCGATGGGCGAAGACTCAAAGACTGAACCTATTCACAACTCGGGTCCGGCTGATTTCAACACTGACATCTATTACCGAAACAAGCTCGAATTCTCCCAGGAAGTGGGGGTGCTCCCCTTCAACATCCCTTTCCCTTTCGACGTTTTGGTTGGTGTTGAATACACGCAAAGCCCTCTTCACTACACTCTTGTACCCATATTCACTTCTCTCCGATGGCATATGGGCAAGGTGAATGGCCCTTCGATTCTGCGCGGGAACACCGATCTGACTCTGACCCTGTCCTTCACTGCGATCCCGCGAGGACCGGAAACGAAATACGGGGCTTTCGATCTGGGTGTGAGGCGAAATTTCGTCTATCGAAACTGGAGGGCAGCACCCTACTTTGAGCTGCGCGGCGGAGCCGGGTTCATTGACGCACAGGGCCCTCATGGCAATACATTAGCGCAAGGGCAGGATTTCACCTTCACTCTCATGGTTGGCTTTGGCGCGCGCTACAACTTCAATCCTCGCTATAGCATTGCCCTTGGTAACACTTACATGCACGTGTCCAATGCCTTTCTATCCGAACCGAGGCACCGCGACAATGGAATCAATGTCTATGGTCCCGTGGTGGGCTTCAATATGCGGATAGGCAAGGCGAAGCACAGACCTCCGACCATTTAAACCAAAATCATTGCCGTCCAAAACACCGCGACTGCTTTGGACGGCAATCAACCACAGTGTAATTTCTCCATAGGCGGTGATTCAGGATCATCGCCTATGGCTGAGGACCAAGCAGAACATTCAACACGGTCGAGGGTGACGGCTGGCGATTAAAACGCAATTGCCCTCCATGCTTGAGGGCTATGCAAGAGCGGCTGAAGGTGAGGCGCGGCAAATTCGCAGAGTCTTCCAGTACCACCAAGCAAACACGAGGATCGGAGACAGAATGAGAACCGCGAAGAGCCACCCTAGCCGTGCCTTGGCGACAGACTCTGTCAACGCATCTTGTACCGGATGCAAATGGAAATCCAGACCTAATGACGCTGCGGCAGAGTGCAATTCCGCCATCGACCGAAATGCGCGGACCGATCCGTTTGAAGTGTCAATGATGAAAAACTGATCGGCCCCGAGTAGGTCACTCCCCAGATACTTCCGTTCTAGAGTCCTTTAGCTGCTCGGGACTGGCTGTTCTTCTTGTAGGGGCGAAAGCTCCGATTAAGATGAAGGCAAATCCCATAAAGCTCACAATGAGCGGTGCCTTCCTCTTCGGTTCGGCAGTCCCAACCCAGCCAGCATGTCCCGTTTCTACGTGCCGAGGAAATTGATTGTCGCTTAGGATTTCAATTCTGACAACGCTTGCCATGTACCAGCCATCGTCCACGTAGGTCGCGCGAACAGGCTGGTCTGCCCAAGGGCCGTCGATCACAGTGGTATACAAGATGCGGCGGTCAGTGCCTTCCTCTACAAGCATGAAGATCGAATGGGAATGATCAAACCATTGGAAGCTTCTATTCGTGGCAAGTCCCGTGATCGTGCGTAGACGGGAGCGTAGAGATGTAGGTGCAGGTCAAGTGGACGCAGATTCCAGCCGAGCCGATTAAACCTAAAATCGTCCCGACGCGGCCATATCCTCTGCGATCCTTCCAAAATCCACGCAAGATAAGCCAGCGCCAAACCTATTGAGAGCAAGAATCGCCAACTCATAAGGATCAGACCGCCCGTGTGTGTCTAAAAGCCAAAATTCTGATTTCAGTGATAAACGCGAATTGTACAACGGGCTGGTCCCGAGAGGTTTGTGGCCTACTCGGACCTTTGACGTGTCTTCGCCCCAGTCCCGGTGGGTCGGAAAAAATGGGATTGGGGAAGAGTCGGCGGTCAGAACGAAGCCGCAGGCGCCGCGGTCGCTGCGGTTGTGGCTGTCGAGTAGTTTTGCGGCTGGTTTAGGGTGTGGTGCACAGGAGGTAACCCACTGTGACCCACCTACGCAAAATGATGCTCGAAGAGCTCGAGCGTCGCAACTACTCTGAGAGGACGATCCGGTACTATCTACGGTTCGTCGAGCGGTTCGCACAGCACTTCGGCAAGTCGCCCGACAAGCTTGGTCCGGAACACTTGCGCAGCTACCAGGTGTATCTGCTCAAGGAGCGAAAACTCTGCCCGGGATCGGTCGAGCACCACGTGGCCGCGTTGCGGTTCTTCTACTTACGGACGCTCCATCGCCCTGAGTTCCGCGAGTTCCTGCCCTATCCCAAGGTTCCGCGAAAGCTGCCCAACGTCCTCAGCCAGGAGGAAGTAGCGCGTCTGATCGAGGCCAGCAGCAGCCTCTTCCAGCGCGCCCTGCTGACGGTTCTCTACGGCACCGGCATGCGCCGCGCCGAGATTGCGCGGCTGAAGATCGCCGACATCGACAGCCAGCGCATGATCATTCACGTAGTCGATGGAAAGGGCCACAAGGATCGCGACCTGCCCCTGAGCCCTGCGCTGCTGGAGACGCTGCGTGCCTACTGGCGCTGGCTCAAGCCCCGCATCTACCTGTTTCCCTCCCGCATGCATCGCGATTGCGAGCGGCCCATCAGCGACAAGGCGGTGTGGCTGGCCTGCATCCAGGCCGCGAAAAGGGCCGGTATTCGTAAGCCCACAGGCCCGCACCTGGTTCGTCACAGTTATGCCACACACTTACTGGAAGCCGGTACAGACCTGCGTACCATCCAGCTTCTGCTCGGTCATGAGGATCTGGAGACCACGGCGCGGTATCTGCATCTTTCCAAAAAGCACCTGCACCAGGTCGTCAACCCCCTTGAAGAACTGAAGCTGTCAAGCGTCGACCAGACTGGCCGCCTCTACCACCGTCCGCGTTCATGACCCGGCCGGCCTTCGAAATGGCCGACATCGTCCGTCGCAAGGGCAGGCAGTTTCTCCAGCGCTTCAAGGCTGTTCTCAACTATCAACAGCTGAAGGCATATCGGGCCGTGAAGCGTTGCCGCACTGCTGCCCTTGGCGGGCATCGGGATAAGTGTGAGGACTGTACGTACGAAGCACCCTTCTCCTACAACTCATGCCGATCGAGATGCTGTCCGAAGTGTCAGGCGCAGGCTCGCAGGCGATGGCTCCAGATCCAGCAACGCGATCTGCTGAACACCAACTACTTCCACGTTGTCTTCACCGTACCCCACGAACTGAACCCTTTGGCACTGACTTCACGCAGGCCATTTCTCGACCTGTTATTCGACGCCAGTTCCCAGACCCTGCTCGAAGTCGCTCGAGATCCCAAACGTCTCGGTGCAGAGATCGGGTTCCTCTCCATCCTGCACACGTGGAGTTCCAACCTGCTGCCCCATTATCATATCCACGCTGTGGTTCCCGGCGGCGGACTGTCAGCCGATCACCAGCGATGGATTCATACCAGTCATCCCATGTTCCTCCTGCCGGTTCCCGTTCTGCGCACCGTCTTCCGTAAGAAGTTCCTCGCAGGACTCTGCCACCTCTACCGCAAGGGCCTGCTTAACCTCAGAGGTTCTGCTGCTGCTCTCGGCGATCCTGCGTCGTTCGAACAACTGATCAACAAGCTCGGCAAAAAGAAATGGTACGTCCATGCCGAGCCGCCCTTCGGCGGACCGGAACACGTGCTGCGTTACCTCGGCCGCTACACCCATCGCATGGCCATCAGCAACCACCGCATCACCGCCTTCGACGGAGAGCGCGTCAGCTTCCTCTGGCGCGATTATGCGCATGGCGGCAAGCAGCGCGTCATGACTCTCGACGCCGTGAACTTCCTCTGCCGCTTCTTCCTCCATGTACTGCCAAAAGGCTTCGTCCGCATCCGCCGCTATGGCCTGCTCTCCAACCGCTTCCGCAAACAACTGCTGCCCCTGGCGCGCACACTGCTGGCCGAACAGGGACGCCAACCGTTGCCTCTTCCGTCGCTGCCTGACTGCGCTCCCTGGCACTGCCCCCGTTGCGGAAAGGCCATGCGCGTCGTTGAGCGCTTCACCGCCGCAGAACTCCATTTCGCAGGCTTCGATTCCTCATGAACACCGTCCCCAAAACGCTCCGACGGCTTGCTCTCTGCACGTCTCTGCGGCGGTGTGCGCACCGCGCTCAGAACAGCTCCATCGCTACGCTCAATCACATCCTGAAATCGCCGCATCGCAAATCGCGCTGCCGCCGGCTCAACGTTGTCCATCCTCAACGACGAAAAACCAGCCCAAAGAATCACTCACCGGAAGTCCAGATCATATTCAATATCCATAATCCCAGTCAGGATCACCGCGACCGCGGCGCCTGCGGCTTCCTTCTTACCTCCTAATCGAAAACGCCTCGCAACCACATCTCAGCCTCCTCGAAGCTGTCGTGCGCGAGACGTTTCCGATGTAGGCTAGCGGTGACACACCAACAATAACCCCGAAAGGGCTTACGGCGTGTCAGCTTAGTGCTTTAGAACCTCTGCTTCCGCCTGTTGCTTGACGTGCTCAAGCACGCGAATGTGAACGCGATGCACAATAGCATCTGACAATGCGCGCCAATAGGCTTGCGGCCAAAAATAGTCCTGATACCACGTGGCTCCTTCCAGTAAGGTATGCGTGCCGTCCAAGGCCACCAGCCGAAACTGGCCGTGTTGTGAACGCATGTAATCGCCCTCTATGTGCGGTGTCGTTATCTTCCCGAACCCTATCTCTCGGAGGGAAGGCGGCTGCGAAAAGACATTGAACGCAAGCAGATGGTTTTCATCCCATAGTGTGATTGGCTCAACGAAGTCACCGGTCGAAAAGCTGCATCGGCGAATTGCACCCGGTCCTGATCCGGTGATGATGGCACCGATGGGGTACGCAATGCCGGTGTGAAATATCCATTCCTTGGGCGCGGCGAGCGGAGGAAATGCGATAACGTTCTTCCACACAATGTTGACGGGAGCGTTGACGACAATCGACGTCACAACGGGCTGCACTGGAGGCTGGAGTTGCACCGCATGCTCGGCAAACATCAAAAAAGGAACGATTGCGACACACGCCGTTGCAGCAGGGGGTGTCAATGGCACCCGGCGGGAGCCGAGACAATAATGTGCGACCAAGCCTCCGGCAATGGAAAAGGGCAGTGCAAGAGGCAAAGCCATCAGCAGACACACCAGCCCCTCCAACCGGAATCCTATAAGAAAAAGGCCGATGAGGATTGGCGTAAGCGCACATAAGCCGATCGTCTGCTTACGCGAATGCAGGCCACCGGCATTCAGGAACCAGGAAGTCACGAATCCTGTGATGAACGGAACTCCGAGGAAAAGGCCCCAAGCATATTGCGCGAGGTAGTTTGCACTGAGCAGTTCGAGTGCGAGTCCCAGTACGGCCGCGATAACGACACCGAGGGTCCCACCAATCGGCATCTTTCTGTTCGGCGACGGGTCGGCGTTGACGGCTCGCTGAGCTTTGGACGGAACAAGCGAGAGGTACACGAACAGGAGCAAATTGGCGATGGGTACAAAGAACAGAAAGATCCATCCAGGCCGATATCCGGCGTCGCGCAGCCGTCTGAGAGTAAGAGATATGCCAATCCAGAAGAACGGAATGGCAATTGCCCACAGAGTGAGGTAGAGAGATCGATTCTGTCGCGTCAATCCAAAGAGAACACTGTCGGAAGGGGGAAAGATGTAATTCGTGGCCTTCCACGACTCACCAAAGCGCGAGGCTACGAATGAATCGATCGAGTATTTGATGGCTACAAGGACGAGGCCGGACAGGAAGTATTGTCGGCGGTTGACCCTACCCTCAAACGTGAGCAGCCAAATGAGCGCGGACATTGTTGTCCCTCCGACGATTCTGTGCAGGGAATCATAGGCAACATTTTCTGTGGATTGTCGCCAACGTCATTATGAATGATTGGTCGTGGTCGAATTGTGGCCGACTCGGACCTTTGCCAGCCCTTCGCCTTCCTGACCGGCTTGGCAGCAGCTCGACCGCAATGCGACGAATCAGGTGGTGTCACGGAGGGAATTGCTGAGAGAATAGTAGGAATTCAGAAACAGAGGGCGCTTTGCGAGGGGTACGAGTGAAACTGCGTCTCTTCTACCGGATTGCGATCAGTTGTTTTCTCTTCACCGTTGCGTTAATGGTTGTTTTGAATATCGTGGAAGCAGTTATCGGTGCAGAGCACCTTGCAAGCGCGATGGATCGACTGCCCTTCATCCTTCGCGTTCTTTTCGGCATTCTCGGAGCATTCAGCGCCGTCGGCATCATCTTTCTCTGGTATGGCATGATTTGGGATTGCTGGTTCACAAGCAAAATGCCAAAAGAATCGAAGATTCGATGGACACTCTTGCTCGTGATCACCAACATGCTTGGTGCCCTGATCTACTACTATCGGATTTTCAATAAGCGAGACCTTGCCATCCGCTGAATTCCGGTCGTATCGTGGGCGATACTTCGCTATGCCATTTCTTCGCATGCCGACTGGTTGGGCGGGAGACTCCTAACCGGGTTAGGTAAGGGTGCGCGGTGATTGGACAGCTACCCGTCGTTTGCTCTCACAATCGATTAGAGTGATCCCATGATTAAACTTGGCCTCTATGAGTCAGCCAAGCACCTTACCCCATGAACAACACACGGAATCTCGTTATCTCCATTCTTGCTCTGTTGGTCACGACGGGCACCTTAATCGGCCTGACTCTCTTCTCGTTCGCGAATTTCAACTATCGTGGCTCTGGATTGGACTGGATTTATCCAGCAAGTGGTTTCCTCATGCTTGGATTGATCGGTAGCATCGCAGCCGTCTTCGCGAACGGTTTAAAGGTGATGGCACAACGCAAGAGAGTCAAGCAAATCAAGCGAGCTTCCGACTCAACTCGGCCCTGAATCAAGGTGCGGGGCTAGTGGTGGACAATTCGGAAGTATGCCGTCTTTTCGCCCCGGTCCCGCAAACCAGATGGGGATGCCGAACCGGTGTAGTGCCGGCTGGACTCTTGTCGCGGATGGCACGGACTGTGCCTCACGAGGAAGGTCAGAGACTATTCGCGACTGCCCTGCTCCCTCTCCATTTCCCGTCCCTCGCCCACTGCCATGCGCATAAAGACCTTCTCTATGTACCCGCCACCGTTGAACGCGTCCGTCGGAATCATTCCGATGAACCTTACGACTCCGCGATTATCGACCGCAACCGCCGTGGGAAAATCCATGGCGCCCATTGCCTTCGCTGTCTCTGCAGGAACCACGAACGTCTGCGTGCCCGCCAGATCCTTGTAAAGCGCCGCGCGCTCCGCCCCGCCTGTTTTATCGCCATCTTCGGTAAACATCAGTCCATAGGCATGCAGCGGTGTGCCAGCATTCACGCGCGCAAACTGCGTCATGGTTTTCATCATGCCGCGGCACTGCGTGCACCAGTCGGGAAACAGCACCAGCACTGTTCCCGCGCCAAGGTCACCCTCAATAGCGGCCTTCGCCGCAGGTGACTCCAGAGCCTTGAGTACTGTAAACTGCGGCAGGCTGATGCCTACTGTCGTGAACTGCACACGAACAGATTCAATGCGCCGCATGTCGTCCGGCGCAATCAGTACCTTCTTGAGCGAATCGTCGCAATCTCCCGCCGCTTCAGACGCGTACATATCCCGCCCCGCAAACTTATGGAAGAACGCCAACTCCATCGCCGAGTCGTACAGCAGCCCCAGGCTCATCACCGCATCCCCGTGCGTCGCTTTGAGCGCCGTTCCCACCTTCAATGCTTGGATAATCGCGGTGTGCTCGGCCTCGGCCAGCGTTACCGCCTGCGGATTCCCCGCTTGCTCCAGATAGTCTTTCAGGTATCGAACCGCGTACGCCACTTCTGCGTCGTAGGGCAGCACGCGCAGCATTGTTTCGGCTGTCTGCACTGCCAAGTCCGCACCGTTAAGGTGCACCATGGCGTTTATGCTCAGCGCGTAGGACTGCGCCCGCCAGGGCTCGGCCTTGCTGTCGATATAGCGCGTCGCCGCCATGTTGGCATCGTTCCAGTCCTGCCCAAACGAGCAAAGGTGCGCCAGCTCATACAAATCGTCCCCGGAGTAGGCTTCGGCTTTCCGCGCTTGGCAAGACTCGCGCGCCCGCTTCATTCCCACAGACAGCGCGCTCAGTTCTGCATCGCCCCAGTTCTCCAGTGACTGCCTGACCACCTCCAGCGGGTGGGTCGCGTCTTTGTACTCCGCGCCTGGGCTCTGCAACGCGCTCGCCGCAGGAGCAGTGATTCCGCTCTCTCCCAGCCCCGGAGTTGGCTTTTGAGTTGCCACGCCCTCCCTCGCCGGCCCACTCTGCCCCATCATTCCGGCCGCCGACAGGCATCCCGTCAATAACCAACCTCGCAACCACTTTGTCACAGGCATTCCTCCCTAGGGGATCTCAGGATGTCCTTTATTAGACACCGCCCGTCTAAGTTCCGTTCCCTGAAGCTTCTATCCGAGTCCGCTATTTCTACCCTCAGCAAGCCCGCCAACTCCTCGAAGTACGTCTTGAACTTTGTATGGCCACGGTTCTGACGGACAAGGAGCTAAATCCTGTGTTTACGTGAATGTGTCGGTTCATTCATTCGCAATGATTCTAGTTGGGCGTGGGCTGATTCGCGGTTGCGGTCGAGTCGTGGCCAATGCGGAGATTTGGCCGGAGCGACGCCGAATCTAGCTGGCCCCGCCCGTCGAACTTCACCATAGGCGGTGACCCGCTCAGAACGCCGCTCGACGCAGTTTTCAGGACCGATCAAAGTAGACCAGTAGCAGGAAAAGGCCGAAGCAGATCAAGAACCACAACCCGATAGGCAGAGCCATTTCCCCAATCCGATTGTGAGCCAAGATGCGGCTCGTGGGCATTCTGGATCGCAGCCAAACCCATAAAGCCCCAAGAAGTCCGCCTACAACAAACATGCACGGGGCTAGGACAACGAGGACTATCCCACCCTGTCCGTCGTAGCATCCACGATTCGAGTGCGAGCAATCCCAACGGAGTTGGGCGACGACAGCGACAATCATCGAAACGGCTCCCGAAAAGCCTCCGAGGATGATCGCCACCAGATAGCGCCGCATTATTCGGGCTTCTGATATGTCTGCCTCGTCCATGCAATGAATGTTAACTCTCCGATTGTGGTCAATTTCGCGCGGCGACTTGCTCTGGTCGAGTGGTGGACGACTCTGACCCTACGGTGAGCCAAATCACAACGCCGCCAGCCGGCCCCACCGGGAAAGGCGAAGGAATTTCAAAGGGAAGCATCGGCGGTCACTCGACAACAAACTTGACGGTCCTGATTTCTTCGCTATACTTGAGCAAATGACGCGGCGAGGCTATCTCGGTGAGATGGAATTGATGGTTCTGCTTGCAGTCGTGCGGCTGGGCGACGAGGCCTATGGAGTCCCCGTCTCCAAAGAGTTGCTGATCCTTGCCAAGAGAGAAGTCAGCGTTGGCAGCATTTACGCAGCTCTAGAGAGGCTCGAACGCAAAGGGTTTGTTTCGTCGTCAGTGGGAGATCCGACACCTGAGCGCGGAGGACGCGCGAAACGATATTTCCGTGCGACTCCAAACGGAGTACGAGCACTAAAGACTACCCGTGCGGCCCTCACGAAATTGTGGAGCGGTATACCACTGCTGAAGGGAGGGAACTTATGACTGGCAAGGAATCAAGTCCGCCGGGCTTGGCGCTTTGGCTATTACGTCACACGTGTCCAGGTGAACACAAGGAAGCGTTAGCGGGTGATCTCGTCGAGAGATTTCGAGAAGGACAAACACGCAGTTGGTTTTGGAAGCAAGTTTTTATTGCCTCTACGGTCAGTGTCGTGGGCTCGATTCGCCGCCGTTGGCCATTGTTCTGCTATGCAATTGCCGGAACCATCGCAATGGGCTTCGAGCCGCTAAGACAAGTTTCGGCCTCGCTACATTCCTTGCTACATTGGAGTGATCTTCCCTGGCCATGGAGCCAGCTAATTTTCGAATTGAGCAGTCCTGCTATCGTAGCTTTGACGAGTTTGTCTATCTTGGCGGTCGGACTAGAGATTACGCGTTCGTTCCGCTGGGCGTATTTGCTTCGAACCTGGATTATCAATTTGACCCTGATCGCAATTGGCCACTATTCGATCGATATGTTTCCTTGGCTGCTCCGCTCAGTTCCGGGAGATCCGTATCACAAGGCCCTCATAGTCCCTGGTGCCATGCAAATATCATTGCTCGTTTCCACGTTCCTCGTCGCCGCATGGCTGGGCTGTCCGATGGTTGAGCACGTCGACAAGTCTGAACGACGCACAGCAGAACGTTAATAGGCTCGTCTGTCGCTTGAGGGAGACGGAAGGCTGGTCCAATCCTTGTCGCATGGATATGACATGATTCGATTCTGGTTCGTCAAGACACCTGAAGCGGCGCTTAGGATGCAGCACCTAGCACTCTGGTCGTAGTTGTCGAATCGTGGCCCACTCTTCCCTTGACGTATGTTCGCCTTTCCCGGGAAGCCGTCCTGCCTGGTCCTAGATCGTAGGGGACCCGGTAGGGACGCTCATCACTGAGCGCCCCCCGGACAGATCCGTACGTGCGCGTCTACGCATACGGCTCTTATGAAGGATGAGTAGCGTAAAAGCGGGTGTCGGGATAAGGATGCAGAACGCGAGGTGGTGGTATCCACCGGTCGAAGACCGGAGCGAACTTCTCCCACTTCTTCCGCCCGCGTTGACTACGACGTACCAGTACGTTACGCCACAGTCGATTGACGCGTCTTTGGAAGATGCGCAGTTGATCGATGTTGCCGGGGACAGCATGGTATTGGTAGTAGCCGGTGACCACACTCCGAAGCCATACACCGACCTGACTGGTACGATCATGCTTACGGCGTTGAAGCTCAGCCTTGATGATCTTAAGCTTCGCAACCATACGCTTCTTCGCAGTGATCCGCCAGACGGTGAAGGTTTCGGTCTTGTGGCGTTGCCCACAGAAGTGGGTAAAGCCCAAGAAGTTGAAGGTCTCCGGTTTCCCTTCCCCACGCCGCTTCCGTTCACGGGCCGCGTAGCGCCCGAACTCGATCAGCCGTGTCTTGTCAGGATGTAATTCCAAGCCGAACTTTGCCAGCCGTTCCTTGAACGCTTCAAGGAAGCGTACGGCATCCGCTCGCTGCTGAAAACCCAGCACAACATCGTCGGCGTAACGAACGATGATGACATCGCCCTTCGCCGCTTTCCTGCGCCAGACATCAGCCCACAGGTCAAAGAGGTAATGAAGATACACGTTAGCGATCAGTGGCGAAGCCACTGATCCCTGCGGCGTACCTTTATCTGTCTCCGACCATTGGCCG
>Ga0207105_1140_pt1 | contig 17799 bp, 17 predicted proteins | sample Alteio_BWMinHeat_77_FD_153569 | JGI IMG/M metagenome (GOLD analysis project Ga0207105, IMG submission 153569) | Enriched cells from forest soil in Barre Woods Harvard Forest LTER site, Petersham, Massachusetts, United States -... | ecosystem: Environmental > Terrestrial > Soil > Temperate forest >... | reverse complement strand
CAAGAAAATAAAAACAAGATGGATTTTTCATTGAATTAATTATTGTTGATTAATTCATCCACATATATAGAGATAATTATGACGGATGAAGTAGCTGCTATCGTTCTGGCCGGCGGCCAGGGAACGCGTCTATTCCCCTTGACGCAGTCCCGCTGCAAGCCAGCAGTCTCCTTTGGAGGGCGTTATTGCCTTGTCGATATTCCCATCTCCAATGCTCTCAATTCAGACATCCGGGAAATCTATGTCATCGCTCAATATTTCGCCTCCGACCTAAACGCCCATATTGCGGCCACCTACCAAGCCGATCTCAAGTATTTGTGCCCAGAAGAAACAACGGGCAAAAAAGTCTGGTTTCAAGGGACCGCCGACGCAGTGCGGCAAAATTGTGACCATTTAGCCAAATCGTCCGCCCGCTACTTCCTCATTCTTTCGGGAGATCAGCTCTATAATATCGATTTTCGCACTATCCTCTCCTTTGCCAAAAAGAAAGATGCCGATCTCGTCATCGCCTCCCTCCTTGTCGATGAGCCGGAGGCCAAACGAATGGGGATCATGAAAATGGATGCGGAGGGACGCATCCTCGATTTTGTGGAAAAACCCAAGGAGAAGGCCGTCTTAGACCGCTTACGCAGCCCTGAGAACAAGTATGTGGGCTCGATGGGGATCTACGTCTTTAAAAGAGAAGCGCTTTTCCACCTTCTTCAGCAAGAGGGCAACGACTTTGGGCACCATCTCATCCCATGCGCCTGTAAAAATGGAAAAACCTTTTGTTTCCTTTACGACGGATATTGGGAGGATATTGGGACCGTCGCCTCCTATTACAACGCAAGCCTGGCCCTGATCGAACAAAACTATTGCCTTAACACCTACGATGAAAAAAATCCGATCCGCCAAGAACCCGATTTCCTTCCGAGCCCCAAAATTAAAAATACACGTATCGTCGATGCGCTCATCGGGGATGGGTCGCTGATTGAAGCGGAGGAAATTTCCCATAGTGTGATCGGCGTTCGCTGCTCCATTAAAAAGGGGACGGTCATCCGCGACTCGATCGTTTTAGGGAACACCTCCTACAAACCCTCCTTTTCAATTGGGAAAAACTGCCTGATCCAAAAAGCGATCATCGACCAGCACACCACGATCGGCAATCAGGTCCGGCTCGTCAATGAAAAGGATTTAAGCACCTTCGATGGAGATGGCATTTATATCCGCGATGGGATTATCATTGTGACCACCGGCACGGAGCTTCCCGACGGCTTTGTCCTATGACGAGGTCAGCTGGTGAAGTGTGACTTCTAGGCAGTCTCTCCCTTTATAGATCGACCTTATCTTTTCTCTTTGTTGTTTATATTTCTCTAGCAACTTGTTATTTTCCTCGGAAGCATAGTGCCTAAAAACGGGGATCGCAAAATTTTCTACAGTTGCCGTTCCATAAAATGGATTTTTGTCACTGATGTTATACAAGAGGGACTGCTCAATGAATTGTTCCTCTTTCTCAGAATTGCCTTCAGCCATCCACTGAAATAAGTAGGCATTCCTTTTTCCAAAACCGAGCAAAATTCCTTGCAATGCGTGATTTTTCAAAACTTTATCCCAAAATACGGAACTTTCGTCTCCAATATTAAGCACTTCTTGCAAAGGATGAAAATCCGTGCCGACGACTCTGCGAAAATCCTCGTAGTTTTCCTGTATAGCCAAGGCCGTTTCCGCAATGTTGACAAAACAACCAAGGAACAATTTTCTATCAGGACTAATGCAACGCTTTGCAAAAAGGTATTTTTCAATCGGAAATAATTCTTTTGTTCTTTCCCATTTATCCCAGTTTTCCGCGTAATCGTATACCGCTGACTGCGTTTCCTTTTTGACGGATTCAGGAAGCGCATCATAAAAGGTCTGCATCTCTTCTTTTGTATAGTAGTAGAGAAGAGTCATCACCATGGGCTTATCTTCAAACAGAGTGAAAACACCCTGTTCTTCGAAAAGAAGATCTGAAAAAAACTTACCCATCCACTTTCTATCTTCTACCGAAATCTCTACTTTTTTAGTTGTCTCTGTTGTCGTTGTATTACAACCTCCGAGAATAAAAATTACTGTGACAAAAAAAGACAGAGGGCTTAGCTTGGTGGAGCAATGCAATTTTAACCTAAAAAGGGAGGTTTTTATGTTGTACGGAATTCTCACCATGTTGTTTGTCTCGCTGAGTTCCATAGCTACGCTCCATGCTGAAGGACCCCTCTACCATACTCAAGATTCCAGTCAAATGGAAGAGATTTTAGCAAACGGAGACTTTTGCATCGAAAAGATTTCTCCAATGAAAGTGTACCTAAAAGCAGATAAAATAACTCCCACCCAAAAGGGAATTTTTATCGAGATTTCCCCTAATACTTACCTCTCATTGCCTGCCTTGCAGGCGGACTCAGAAGGCTGCTACTTAAGCATGAACTCCGATACAAGGAATGGCGAATTTAATCCTTTGCCCTGTCCCCGCTGCCAGAAAGTATTTACGCCACTGCCTAGTAATCCTAAGTGTCCCTCTTGTGGATACAGATATCCTGGAGTATAGCCTTGAAAATTTCGGACGCTGCTGAGACAAACGCTCCTTTAGAGCGTTTGTCTCACCCCACCATTTGGGCCCTTTCAGATCCGCACCTTTTCTTTAGCACTCCCGACAAGAATATGGATATTTTTGGTCCGGCATGGCAGGGCTATACCGACAGAATGGAAAAAAACTGGAGAGCGCTTGTGGGCAAAGACGACCTCGTCTTGATCCCCGGCGACATCTCTTGGGCAATGCACCTTGAAGAGGCCTTGGTCGATCTTCGTTGGATCGACAGCCTCCCCGGCACGAAGGTGATCCTGCGCGGCAACCACGATTATTGGTGGAGCTCGAACCAAAAAATGGCAAAAGCAATGCCGCCTAGTATCCATTTCATCCACAACAACGCCTTTTTATGGAAAGATGTCGCGATCGGCGGCTCCCGCCTCTGGGACTCAAGATCGGAATACACCTTCGACGATTACGTCCACTTTCAAGCAAATCCCAAAGCGAAAAAGAAAGAGAAAGATGAAACGATCGACAGCGAAAAGATTTTTCTTCGTGAGCTCGACCGCTTGAAATTGAGTTTGAGCCAGATGAGCGGCACTGCCAAGGTACGCATTGCGCTGACCCACTACCCGCCCATTTCTGCCGATATGCGCCCCTCGCGGGCTTCGGCCATTTTAGAATCTTATCATATCGATTATTGCGTCTTCGGCCACCTGCACAATCTAAAAAAGGGAGTCCCGATGTTCGGCGAGGCGCGCGGGGTCCGTTATTTTCTCACCTCGTGCGACTATTTAGACTTCACTCCGATCAAAATTCTTGAGACATGACAAGTCAGGATCCGAGCGGCTTAAAGATTTTGACAAATCCTTTTTAGCTCGCTTTTCAATGATGGCAAGAATTTTTTTCTCCTCCTCCTCCTGATCGAGGAAATGGTAGTAATCGGCCGCCACCGCAAGGAGCTCTTGGAAATCTTCTTCAGTTTTCAGCGAGGCGCGCGCTTGGGTGACCGTTTCTGCAAAGAGGTTGGGTTCGCCCTGCCGGATCAGGACCATCCCAATTTCTAAAAGCAGCTCAAAATCGGGGGCGTCTTGCAAATCATCGAGCAAACTGCGGATCAGGCCGGTCGCCTTCTCCACATCGGTCACGATAAAAAGCTCGGCGCGCAAAAGATCGAACCAATGCTTTTTGGCCATGAATTCATAGAACCCGTCGAGAAGCTCGGAGGCATACAGCTCATTGTCCGATCGGATATGCTCGGCGATAAAATCATATAGAAAATCTTCCAGTTCATGGGCGCAGAACGAGGAGACCATTTTAAAGACTTCTTGGGGATTGTCCCCATGGTCGGCATTCTCATCGAGAATATCCTCAAGCTCCGTCAATGACTCTTGGATTTTTTCCCCATTTTGCTTTTCAATTCTATAATCGAGCTCATCGCAAAAAATGGAGAGCGATTGCTTGTCGGGAAACAGACGCCGCCACAACTCAAAGATCAGCAAATAGCTCTTGTCGTATCCCTCGAGGTCCTCATCCCGGATCCACAAACATTCAGCGAGCTCCTCAGGGCTATCGCAATTTTCCGCATAAGCTGAAAAATTTTTTTGGCTGAGGTTTAGCCCCAGAGCTTGCAGCCTGGAGAACAGCTCCTCTGTGGAGAATTTCCGGTAGTCTTCCACCTGCCACGACTTCACCTCGAGACCTGGATTCTCGAGCCAGTTCATTCTCAGAAGATTATAAAGTGCTTTGTCTTGAAATTTCATGGAGTTAATAGTACACTATCCGAATATTTATGAAAAATAAAACTATTCATTCGACCTCACGAAAGTGCAAACGCCCCTTCATTCTCCTAGAGGTTTTGATCGCTTTGGCCCTCATTTCTCTCTTCGCCCTCCCCTTGGTGCGCGCCCCTTTGGAAACAATCCACGAAGAGACAAAAGCCCTCTGCAAACTGGAGGTAGAAAGAAATGCCGATCTGGCGTTTGCCGAAATCAAGGAACTTTTTTACAAACAGGCCATTCCGTGGGATTCTTTTTCCAAAGAGCGCCCCATTTCCTATTCTCTCAGTCCGCAGACGATCGGGACCCGCACCTTTGAAAGGACCGCCCATATTTACGTCTCGTACGAAAAAGAGATCGAGGGAGAGCTGACCTTACGGCAGCTGCGCGTGATGATGAACTTTGCCTCTTCGGGGCTTATAGAGAATTTCAAATATAAAATGGTCATCGCGCGATGAATAACCACAAAAAACGCCCGTTTACCTTGATAGAACTGATGATCGGCCTCGCGCTCTCTGCCATCCTCCTCGGCTTTCTGTTCCATTTTTATACCACCCTCTCGACAGCGCACATCGATCTGGCAAAGAACAAGGAGGGGGTCCTTTCCAAGCAGCGTGTGCAGCTCCGCTTAAATCAGGTGCTCTCTCTTGCCTCCGAACCCTTTTATGTAAAAGAAGGCGCCCTCATTTTTAAATATGATAACGGCATCGACCCCCATCCTCAGTTCTGCGGTCCCCTCACCGGCATGCTCTACGTCAACGAAAAGAAGCAGCTTTCTCTCGTGACCTGGTCCAAGGAAAAAGAGCCGCGCAAGGAGGTGCTTTTCCCCAACGTCTCTAGCTACGCAATGAGTTTTTTTGACCCTATCGAAAAAAAAACGTGGACTAGCCATTGGGAAAAAAAACTTCCCGCCATGACAAAGCTTGCCATCAACGATTTCACGCTCCTTTTTTTCATGCCGGACAGCACCGAAATCCTCCACTATGATAAAAAGCTATGAACCTACTGCCCTTTGTCTGCGCCCTCCTTGTAATCTTCGGTCTTTTGTCCACCTCCCTATTTCGGGAACGCATCTCTCTTAGCAATCTGAAAACCGCCTGCCAAGGCAGTTTGCGCGCCGAGCGGAAGTCCAGAAATTATTTGGAATCTGCACTCTATATAAAAAACAAAAAGGTCCAATCAGCAAAAGAAAAAAAAGAGATATCCGCTGCAAAGCCTAATCCGCAACCTCAGAAAAATCCAGACAGCGACAAGCTGCCTGAGCACCGCGACGAAAAAATATTCACAACAAACACCAAGCTCAATCTCACCCCCCTTTTTACCGAAAAGAACCCGCTCCTTTACGACACCACCCTGCATTATATCCGCGCTTTATACGGCAAGGCCTCCTTCTACAGGGAGGGGCTTGAAAAACAAATCCTCGATCAGATCATGGCCTCGGGGATCGCCTTAAAACAGCGCGCCTCCTTCACCGAACTGTTTCCTGAAGATCCTGCGCTGCGGACGATTTTCTACAAAATGCTCAAAGGGACAGGGTCGTATGATTTGGACACAGGGATGGGTTATCCTGCCTTCGACAATTACTTTCAATTGGGGGAAAACCCCAAGAGCCCTGCCATCTGTTTCCGCGAGGCGCCCACGCGCCTGCTCCGCTCCCTCTTCGGGGAGGCAGCGGCTGAAGAAATTTTAAAAGAGGAAAGCACAATAAAAAATCGTTTGACAAAAGATCAACTCACCGCAGTCTTGATGCAAAAGAACCTCAACGTGCAAACCTATGAGGGCCTCCTTTCGTTCCACGGGGAGAAGATAGAGTCGCAGCTAGTGACAATCAGCGACAAAAAAAGCGGCATCAGCGTCCAAAAATGGGAAGATTTAGAGTGACGGCAACAGATATCAACGCAAAAGCGCAGACATATTTTTATGCATAAGTTTTTCTTGCTACGTTTTCAGATTGAGGGAGCATGGCAATGCAACGCAAAGGCGCAAAGACGCGGAGACGCAAAGAATATGGGAAATGGCGCGCGCGGCTTTCCTCCTGCGCCTTTGCGTCTTTGCGTCTTTGCGTTTAATCTTTTTACCCAACACTGCTGGAGAAAAAATGATTAGAAAACTAAACGACCTCGTTTCGGTAGGCCCCGAGACCATGAAAGATTTTGCCAAGCTCAAGATTAAAACTGTGCGTCAGCTCGCCAAACAGCAGCCGCACCTTCTGTACAAAAAACTGTGCGCCCTCACCTGCGCGCGCCACGACCCATGCGTCGAAGATGTGTTTGCCGCCGCGATTGCGCAAGCGAGGAATCCTGATCTGCCGGAAAAAGAAAAGCAGTGGCCCTACTGGAGCCGGTTGCGCAAGGCCCGCCCGATCCGCTGCGCCTGGGTCCCCGTCGGCAATGAACTGTACGAGCGCTATCACGACACCGAGTGGGGAGTTCCCGTACACGAAGACCGAATCCATTTTGAGTTCCTCATTTTAGAAGCAGCGCAGGCGGGCCTCAGTTGGCTCACTGTTCTGAAGAAACGGGCCGCTTATGCAAAAGCTTTTGCAAATTTCGACTGGAAAAAAGTGGCCGCTTTCGATGAATCAGATGTAGAAAGGTTGATGAAAAATCCCGGCATCATTAGGAACCGCGCTAAAATCCTCGCCGCCATCAACAATGCTAAACAGTTTATCGAGGTCCGCAAAGAATTCGGAACTTTTGACACCTACATTTGGAAATTTGTGAAGGGAAAACCCCTGCAGCCCAAACGAAAATCGATCGCCGAATTACCTTCTGTCTCCGAAGAGGCGGTCACTCTCAGCCAAGATCTAAAACGGCGCGGTTTTAAGTTTTTGGGCCCGACTGTGGTGTATGCCCATATGCAGGCGACAGGTCTTGTCAACGATCATACTGTTGATTGTTTTTGCCACACGAGATAAAGATCCTGAGCAGTAATACACTTTATCGCCAAAAATAAACGCAAAGGCGAAAACATATCCTTACGCATAAGTTTTGCTTGCTACGTTTTCAGGTTGAAGGAGTGAGACAATTCAACGCAAAGACGCGAAGACGCAAAGGCGCGAAGAAGAGAGATCCGAATCAATTCCAGTTTCTTCATTGCGGCTTTGCGTCTTTGCGCCTTTGCGTTGAACCGTCCTAATCACCCTGAGTCGTTAGCCATATAACATTGCAAGCAAAACTTATGCGTAAAGATATGTTTGCGCCTTCGCGTTGAACTGTTGAATTCACATCAGTCTGAAAACTTATGCAAACAAAAGTCCAATCAAACAGCGCTGCGCGGAAGAAAGAGCGTAAACGTCGTTCCTTGGCCCGGCACAGACGCCGCAGAGATGGAGCCATCATGTTTTTCGATGATGGTCTTGACAATCGAAAGGCCCAGCCCTGCTCCGCCAAGGCGCCGCGAATGGGCCTTGTTCACGGTATAGAACCGCTCAAAGATATGTGCAAGATTTTCAGGCGGGATGCCAATGCCGTTGTCGCTAATTTCTATCTTCACTTCGTCGACGAGCTCCTGAATATGGATTACAATCTGTGCCGGCGGGCGAGAATATTTTGCTGCATTGTCGATCAAGTTCTTGATCGCAAGTTCAAGAAGGTCGGGATCGGCAGGAATAAGGACCTCCGGGTGATCTTTGTGGATCTTGACTTGCGCATCGGGGTAGACGGTTAACAGAGTTTGGACACAGTTTTCAATCAGCGAGACCACATCGCATTCGTGAAAACGGGATTTGGGAATGTTCTCGATATCGGCGAGCAGGAGAAGATTTTTGACAAGCCCCTCCATCCTCTCGCAGTTGCGGACAATCTTCTCTGTGATATCGCCAAGCATTTCCGGAGAAATCTCCGGAAGGTCTTGGAGCGTTTCGGCAAATCCTTTAATGATGGTGATCGGCGTGCGGAGTTCGTGGGAAGCGTTGGATACAAAATCTTTGCCCATCTCGAGGACCCGATATTGGCTCGATTTATCCTGCAGCACAATGATGGCCTCTTTCTCTGGGATGATCGGCGCCGCGATCAGATCGAGATACACTTTGCTCGCCTCCCCGAGCGAGATAGAATCGGTTACAATCGTTCCATTCTCGAGACACGCGCGCAGCAGGAGCCGGCATTTTTTCTGCAGCGGAGTGCTAATGGGAAAAACCTTGCCGAGAAGATGCCGCTTAGGCGCCTGGAGCATTTTACTCCCCACAGTGTTGACATACTTAACCTTTCCATTTTCATCGATGGCAACGACTCCTTCCGCCAAAGATTCTAAAATAGCCTCCCGCTCGTTGCGCTCGAGAAGGGCAGCCTTGATCTGGCCGCGGATCTTTTCCGAGAGCGAATTTAATGTTTTCGCAAGGCGGGCAAAATCATCTTCTTCATTTAGAGAGGGAGGCAGAAGAATTTCCGGGATCGCATCCACCTGGCCCGTTTGATAGGGGCGGACCGCTTGAATAATGGTTTGGATCGGCTTGCTAAAACGGGTGAATATCCACCACGTCGTTGCAGAAAAAAAGAGGAGAAGGACCGAGGCAAAGGTTAAAAAGAAGAGTTCTAAATAGTGGGCGAAAGCATGAATATGCTGATAAGGCAGCTCAATTTTTAACACATAGCTCTTCCCGTGAAATTCGAAAGGGGTCGCGACCTCAATCAATTTTTTGGGATCAAAGTGATCTAAATAGTTGACTTCGTAGATCGACTCTCCTTCTCCATTTTGGAGCTGGAGCCGAATGAACATAAACACTTCCTGAGTTTTTAAGTATTCGATCATTTCCGCTTCATTTTTTTTCTCCGTCATCAGCTCAATGAGCTGCTTCTCATCTCCGCCGATCGACCAGCGGATCATGCGGTGGATCGTCCCTTGAACATAGCCGATTAAAACAAGAAGAAAAATGACAAAGAGGACAATTTGGGAAAGAAGAATTTTCCTGCGAAAGGTCATCGTTTTTTGGCCAACGTTGGATCCAGCTTATCAACAGGATACAGATTGACGGCGCCTTTCGGCGTGACAATCACCGTATCTTCATACCGCACGCCGCCGACACCCGGAATGTAGAGCCCCGGCTCCAAGGTCACCGCCATCCCCGGCTTTAAGACTGCATTTTTATCCTCGCCCGCAGCCGTAAGGCTCGGAAATTCATGGGTCTCGAGCCCGATGCCGTGCCCTAAGCGGTGGAGCAGCAGATGCTCCATCCCCGCATCGCGGATCACGTTCAGCGACACCTGTTCCAGTTCTCCGGCAGTGATCCCCGGACGGCATGCGTCAAAGGCCGCCTTTTGCGATTTACGGACCACCGCATAGATCTCCTTCAGCCGCAGATCGACAGCGCCAAAGAAAACGATCCGCGTCATATCGGAATGGTAATTTTCCACATCGACGCCAATGTCGCAAAGGACAATCATGTTTTTTTTCAGCTTCACCTTTCCGGGGCGGTAATGGGGTTTAGCGGTATTCTCGCCGAACGCGATGATCGCCTTGAAGGCCAGCCCTTGAGCGCCATGGCGCAAACAAAAGATCTCAAATTCTTTGGCCACGTCGAGCTCGGTCATCCCTACCTTCAAGATCGACTTAATATGTTCAAACCCCTTCCAGAGGCACTGCGCGCTTTTTTTCATCAGGGCGATCTCTTTGGCATCTTTGATCGCACGGATCTGCTTCAGAATTTTCGGGACCGGCTGCCATTGGACTTTGGGAAAAGTTTGTTTTAAGACCTGATAGCGATCGTAGCTTGTTGCTTGACTGTCAAAGGCGACCTCTTTGAGTTTCTCCTTCTGAATAAACTCCAAGATCGCTTTGTCGCTGACTAAAACGGCAGGAAAAGGACAAGTTTCCTGGCACGCCTGAATATATCTTCCGTCGACAAAGAGGCACGCCTTTGCAGGAGAGACCCACAGTTTTCCCAAAGAGAGCTGCAAGCCCGTGAGATAAAAAAGGGCCATCGGCTCTTCGATCAAACAGCCGCTCACCTGCAGCTGTTTGAGCCTCTGCTGGAGTTTTTTTAACCGTTCCTTAAACTGAGCGAGCGAAGATGCGGGCGATTTCTTCATGGTTTACCTGTGCCGTTGTGGGTTTTCCTTGGGGACAGCGATCGGGGGTTTTCGACCTCAAAAGCTCCTTGTATAATGCTATAGCCTCTTGTAACAGAAATCTTTTTTTATGTACTCCTGCAATTTGAGCCATCGTCCCGATCAAAGACTCTTCAGGGCCTCCTGCCGCGATTTTTCGGACCGCTTGCGCCGCCTCCGCTTCATTCAAGGAAGCCGGAATGGCATCGACGATCCAGTGGTTCTTGCCAAACAGCCGGAGAGAAAATCCGCACGCCGTCAGCTCGCCGAGGCGCGCGTCTAGGGCCAAGCTTTCTGCAGGGGAGAGCGCCAAAGTCACCGGGATGGCCAGCCCCTGAGACTGGTAGCTTGCAGCATCGCTGAGCGCATCAAACGTAAGGCGGGCTGAGGCAGCAACCAGATCGACCAATAGAAGATGCTCCTTTTCATTAATGAGAAGATAATGGCTAAAAACGCCTAATACGTCGGGCTCCTCTAGCAGGAGCGGCAAAGCAACTTCCTCCTCTTCCCGCGCGCGAAAAGTAAATTCTTCAGGGGGACTGTGTGTAAAAAACGGCTGGGCGAAGGTTGGCTGCTCCGAAAAACTCAAAGATTCTTTACCCAAACTTGCCGCAACTGCCCCATAAACTTTTGCGCGCATCTCTTTTTCGTCGCAGAAGCGGACCTCTTTTTTTTGAGGATGGACGTTCACATCGACCCCTTCAGGGTCCACTTCAAGATAGAGCACGTAGAGAGGATGCCGATCAGAAGAGAGCCGTCCTCCAAACGCATCGCGGACGGCGAAGGAGATCAATGGAGCTTGGACGAAGCGGCTGTTGACAAAAAGATACTGTCCGGTCCGGTTATGCCGCGTCTCTTCATGCGAAGCGACAAAACCATACACTCCTTCTCGATCGACCTTTAACGAGAGAAATTCTTTACCGAGCACATGCTCCACCCTTTTCTCTAGCGGCTCCTCATCCACCTTGAAAACGACAGCGTCGTTATGTACAAGCTCAAAGGCAACCTCCGGATGCGAAAGACTGAGCACCGAAACCGCTTTTGTCACCTCGGCAGCATTGACTGGGGCCGATTTCTGAAACTTTTTGCGCGCCGGAACGTTAAAAAAAAGAGAGCCTACCTCAATCGTTGCGCCCCGGGTCCGTGCGCAGGGTCCCACAGATAAAATCTTTCCCCCCTCGACCTCAATCTTTGTCCCCGCCCCGAGTTCTGATGAATCGGCAGTTATCAGTGTAAAGCGAGAGATCGCCGCAATCGAAGCCAGCGCCTCCCCACGAAATCCCATGGTCTGTAAAGAAAAAAGATCCTCGGCCGACCGGATTTTAGAGGTTGCATGCCTCTCCAAAGAGAGTAGAGCGTCATCGCGCCCCATGCCGGACCCGTTGTCGCTCACACGGATCAACTGCTGCCCGCCTGCTTTGATCTCAATCTTTATGGACCTAGCCCCTGCGTCGAGGGCATTTTCAACGAGCTCCTTCACGACAGAGGCGGAATTTTCAATCACCTCTCCGGCAGCGATCTGATTGATCGTCGCCTCAGAGAGCACACGAATTTTTGAAGCTGCAGTCATACCTTGCGATTCTACCAACTCAAGACGCAAAGACGCAATGAAGAAACTGATTCGTCTCTCTTCTTTGCGTCTCCGCGTCTTTGCGCCTTTGCGCCTTTGCGTTGAACTGCCATACCCCTTCAACCTGAAAACGCAGCAAGAAAAACTTATGCGTAAAATTATGTTTGCGCCTTCGCGTTAAATAGTGGATTTCACATCAGCCTGTAAACTTATTGGAATAAACATCTATAATCCCGTTTATGTCCATGCTCCAGTTCGCCACATCCGTCGTGCAGCGGCTCGTTGATGCCGGATTCACCGCCTATTTTGCCGGCGGGTGGGTGCGCGATTTTTTGATGCACCACCCCTCCGACGACATCGACATCGCCACAAACGCCACCGTGGAGCAGGTCCAAGCTCTCTTTCCAAAAACAGTTCCGGTCGGCGCCGCTTTCGGGATCATCCTCGTTATTGAAGGAGGGCATCCTTTCGAGGTCGCCACCTTCCGCAAAGATCGGGGCTACGCCGATGGCAGGCGCCCCACCGGCATTGATCCGGCAGGCCCTGAAGAAGATGCCAAACGGCGCGACTTCACCATCAATGGCATGTTTTACGATCCTTTGAAAAAGCAGCTCTTTGATTACGTCGGCGGCCAGCAGGATATTAAAAACAGGCTCATTCGGGCCATCGGCAATCCCCACGACCGCTTTTTAGAAGATCGGCTCCGGATGATGCGCGCGGTCCGGTATGCGACCCGGTTCGATTTTCCTATTGAGTCCAAGACTGTCCAAGCGATCCTGGACCACGCCTCTACACTGCTGCCCTCCGTGGCAATGGAGAGAGTTTGGCAGGAATTTAAAAAAATGGCTCAGTTCGCCCATTTCAACCGCGGACTTGTGATGCTCCAGGAGCTTCAACTGCTGCCTGCGATTTTCCCCGAGTTGAAAGATCTCGCCCCCGAAGAGGTCCAAAAGAGGACCGAGGCGATTCCCCATTTTCCCAAGCACACGCCTCCCATTGCGGAACTGCTGGAACTTTTCCCAAACACTTCCCTTACATGCCTTCTAGAGCTTTGCGAAAAACTGAAACTCAGCCGGCAAGAACAAGATTTTATCCGCTTCTATCACCGTGCCAGAGAGCTTCTCCACATGCCCGCTTCATGGCAAAACCAACTCGAGCTCATCGAGTGGGCCCAATTTTATGCAGAGCCCTCTGCACCGATTTGCATCGAGATCTTTGCCGCCCATTATCCCAAGGAAAAAAAGGAACATTTTCTGCATGAACATAGCGCGCGGCGGGAGCGTTTGAAAAAAGCCATTGAAAGGCTACAGACAAACCGGCCCGTTGTGCGCGCCAAGCATCTCATCCAAGCAGGGATCGCGCCGGGAAAAAAAATGGGGGTCTTGCTCAAAGAGGCGGAACGGATCGCCGTGAATGCCTTCCTAGAGAATCCCGATCAGGTCATTGAAAAGTTGAAACTTTCTTCCCTGTGGTAGGATATACCGCAACGTTCTCTATATAAGCGAGTTAAGTCATTTTGCAACACTTATTGGAACGAATAAATGGGAATATTCACACTTTTTGGAACCAATAAGTGTTATAAATCACACTTTTTGGAACCAATAAATGTTAACTTTGGGTAAGATAAGGCTATGAAACGAAAAATCATGCAACACCTCCGCGCATGGAAAAACCAGCCGAAACGGAAACCCTTGATCCTCATGGGCGCCAGGCAGGTGGGAAAAACCTTTGCCCTTAAGAAATTTGGCGCGGAGGAATATACGTCGACCGTTTATCTCAACTTCGAAGACAATCCGCGGCTCTGCAAACTCTTTGACTCCAGCTTAGATCCTAAAGTGATTTTGAAAGCTTTGACAATTGAAATGAATGCGGAAATCATCCCAGGAGATACGCTGATTATTTTTGATGAGATCCAAGAATGTCCGAATGCGCTCAATAGTCTCAAATATTTCTGCGAAAATGCTCCCGAGCAGCACGTCATTGCAGCCGTTTCTCTTTTGGGGGTAAAGTTGGCCCATGTCAAGGGCTTCCCTGTGGGCAAAGTCCAGTTTTTGGAACTGTATCCTTTGAGCTTTTTGGAGTTTCTCGACGCGCTCAAAGAAGCCCGCTTGAAGACTTTTGTCGAAGAACTGAAGGCGATAGAACCTTTACCCTCCAACTTGCACGACAAATTGCTCATGTACTTCAAAGAGTATTTATTCGTCGGGGGAATGCCTGAAGCGGTCGCTGAATATGTCGATTCGCAAAATGTTGCCAAAGTACGAGAAATTCAACTCGCAATCCTGAATGCTTATAGCCTAGATTTCGCCAAGCATGCTCCGAAAGAGCAGATTATGAAAATCAATCAGGTTTGGGACTCCATTCCGAGCCAGCTGGCGAAAGAGAATAAAAAATTTATCTATTCCGCTGTGCGAGAAGGAGGGCGAGCGAAGGAATTTGAAGGAGCGTTGCAATGGCTGAAAGAGGCTGGATTGATCTACAGGGTCCCGTTGATCAGCACCCCAAAAATCCCTTTATCCGCCTATGCGGATCTGAATGCTTTCAAGGTTTATCTCGTCGATGTAGGACTCCTGGGAGCCATGTCAAACCTCTCCGCGAAAACAATTCTGCATGAAAATGAATTGTTTCAAGAATTTAAAGGGGCCATGACAGAAAATTATATCGCGCAAGAGTTAATGCACAGCCGCTATCCTGTTTATTATTGGGCAAGCGAAGGGAAAGCGGAACTTGATTTTATTATCGAGCAGGATGACTTCATTTATCCTCTGGAGGTCAAATCGGGGAACTCTTCGAAGAAGAAAAGCCTTCGCATTTATGGAGAAATCCACCAACCAGAAATGCTCATTCGGGCCTCTCCAATGAACCTGAAAAAAAATGGCGCTATCCTCAATTGTCCGCTTTATCTCATTGAGGAATTACGAGCTTTGATTGGGTTTACGAGTGATCAAAAAAATACTTAACTTCGTCCTGCACATCCTGGGTAAATTCGGGAGCGCGGTGCATGATCCAATACTCGAGCTTTTTAGAGATCCGGAGGACCTCGCGCTGCACATTGGAAGGATCTTTTAAAAGTTCGTCAAAGACAATCTCTCCGATATCGATCTGGATCGCCGTCTCCCCCACGAAACCGTAATTGCCGACAATCACTTTGTTTTTGTCCGCAAAGCCCTTTTTACACCGCTGGGCTACAAGGTTTAAAAGAGAACGGACTGCGTCTCGCATTTCCGCATGATCCCCTCTCTCTTTGATCTTTGCCAATCGGACAAAAAAAAGCTCTGCTCGCTTTTGGATGGCAAAGGGAATCCGATCAAGCTCGATTTTATGCTCTTTGTCCTTGTCGTCGATGAGAAGGACTTTTTTCCTAAATTCGCGCGTCGGGTTGAGATGGACATACAGAAGCCCCGATTCTTTCTGAAGCTCCTCGAACGCCAGCCTATAGCTGGTGAATGTTTCATACCGCCGCAAAATCCGCTGGTCCACTTTTCTAAAGCGATAATCTTCCAATGACTCGGGCAGGGGAAGGTAATTGAGCCATAAATTAGGGAGGAGATTCCGCATTTTAAAAAACTTGAGCACATACTTCTTGTCTTGGCTCTCAAATATATAAGACTGAGCCCCTTGTGCTAAGTATTTAAATTTTTGAGATAAGATCTGCCTGACCACCTGTTTATCTTCTAAACGCAAGGGATCTACATCCCAATCTTGTTCATAATTCAATGGACAGCTAATTTTATGAATGGAAAACCCTTTGTTTTTCTGCCGCAGTCCATAGGCCAATCCAAAGAGCATAAAGGGGATCAAAGCAAGGGCGATCAGCTTTAAATAGACTCGACTTCTCATTATTTCCCCATCAATTTATTGCTTAATTTAAAGTAATTATTTTAATTTACCATTCACATTTGTTTTATATACAGCAAATCTGTATAATAGGGAGGACATTGCATCTGCCTTTGATGGCCCTTAAATTCGTATTATGATAACAAAAGAGATCACAAGTTTACAACATCCGATCGTTAAGCACCTCGTTCTTCTTCGTAAAGACCGGGACTACCGTAAGGAAAAAAATCGGGCGCTCATCGCGGGGCGTAAATTAATTTCTGAGTGCGCTTCACTCGTTGCTCAAGTGTTTCTAGAAAGGGGAACTCCGGTCCCTTCCTCGATCGGGGCTGCTGAGATCGTCTACGTCACGTCGGAAATTTTAAAAAAGGTTACGGGGCTGGAAAATCCGGAGCCTCTCGCTGCGGAAGTTTCTCTACCCGAACCAAAAGCTTTAGAAGGAAAACAAAGGATCTTGGCTCTCGACGGCATTTCTGATCCGGGCAACTTAGGGACGCTGCTCCGCAGCGCGCTTGCCTTAGGATGGGAAGGGGTTTTTATCACGACAAATAGCACCGACCCCTTTAATGAAAAAGCTGTGCGCGCCGCTAAAGGCGCCTCATTCCGGATTCCTCTGCAAATCGGCACGCGCGAGGAGCTTTGCTCTTTGATTGAGCGCAATCGAATGCAGGCGGTCGTTGCCGACACCGCGGGAGAGCTATTATCTTCTTTGAAGGTCCATGCGCCGCTTTTGCTCATTCTCGGCAACGAATCCCATGGCGTGTGCCAAGAGATGAAAGACCGCTTTGCTTCCGTGAAAATCCCCATGGACCAGATGGAGTCGCTCAATGTCGCCAGCGCGGGCGCTATTCTCATGTTCGCGTTAAGGAATGCTTGCCTATGAACCATGATGTTTATGGTATAGAAGAGGAGTTCCACTCCCGCGGCGAGAGGAAACGATGCCGGAAAGAAAGGCAAGTCGCGACATCGACAGACCGCTCCAAATTTAAAAAAACAGACCAAAACCTCCACAAGAAAAAAATCCCTTCTTTAGAAAACCTCAAGCGGGGGCAGGTGATTGCTATTCTCTCTGAAGGCATCCTGGTGGACGCTGAAGGAGCGCACACCCTCTGCTCGCTCAAAGGGACGCTGAAGCAGGAAAATAGTTTAGTCAAAAATCTTGTCGCCGTCGGCGATTTTGTCCATTTTTCAGAAGCAGGCAGCATTGCCCATGTGGAAGAGAGACGTTCGATCCTTTCCCGCGCAGACAACCTCTCAAGGAAAAAACAACAGCTCATCGCAGTCAATATTGACCAGGTCCTGATCACTGCCTCTCTCTGTTTCCCTGCCTTGAAGCCTTTTTTAGTCGACCGTTATATCATCGCAGCCCGAAAAGGGAATATGGACCCGATCGTCGTCGTCAATAAAGTCGATCTTTTCTCTGAGGCCGCTGAAGAGGAAAAAATGCTCTACTTAGAATTCGTGAAAGCCTATGGCGCTTTAGGCATTCCTATCATTTGTGTCAGCACAACAACAGGAGAAGGCTTCGAAGCGCTGAAAACGGTCATGCACCAAAAAACATCGGTATTTTCGGGACAGTCGGGAGTCGGAAAATCCTCCCTCATCAATGCAGTGACCGGAACGCGGCAGAGCGTAGGGGAGCTTGTCGAAAGAACCAATAAAGGCTCTCATACCACAACAACCACCCATCTTCTCCCTGTGGAAGGCGGGGGATTTTGCATCGACACGCCGGGGATTAAAAGTTTTGGCGTCTGGGACCTCACTAAAGAAGATGTCATCGGCTATTTTCCCGAAATGCAGGGCGAATGCAAATACCCCGACTGCCGGCATTCACAAGAGCCGGGCTGCGTGATCCCTAAAAAAGTAGAAAATCAGGAAATTTCCCCCTTGCGCTTTGCTTCCTATTTAGCTTTAATGGCTAGTATCTCTCAAGAACACCGCAATAGGTAGTATGTCTTCTATCAAGTCTGTTGTCGCACAAGAAATCCTCGATTCCCGAGGAACTCCCACGCTCAAGGTCTGCATCGA
>Ga0207105_1139_pt1 | contig 17807 bp, 16 predicted proteins | sample Alteio_BWMinHeat_77_FD_153569 | JGI IMG/M metagenome (GOLD analysis project Ga0207105, IMG submission 153569) | Enriched cells from forest soil in Barre Woods Harvard Forest LTER site, Petersham, Massachusetts, United States -... | ecosystem: Environmental > Terrestrial > Soil > Temperate forest >... | reverse complement strand
GATTCTATATTCTCAATTTATAATTTCAGGTGCTTAAAAATGATTGACATTTTAACTTTTGGGGCACATCCCGACGACATTGAGTTTGGCTGCGGCGGCATTTTGGTTAAGATGGCAAAGCAGGGTAAGAGCATTGTCATGGTCGATCTTACTCTTGGCGAAAAAGGAACGCATGGATCTCCGGAAGAGCGAAGGCGGGAAGGAGAGGAGTCATCACGCATCATTGGCGCTGAGAGGGTGTTTTTGGATTTTGTCGATTGTGAAATCATCGATTCTTATGAAGGCAGGCTGAAGCTTGTCGCAGTCATTCGAAAATATCGTCCGCGTTTAATCTTAGCCCCTCTTTGGAAGGGGGAGCAGAACCATCCGGATCATTTGGCATGCGGCTTAATGGTGCGCTATGCCTGCCGTTACAGCAGATTTGCAAAGATTCTGCCTTCAATGCCGATTCATCAACCCGAAGGAGTCTTGCACTATCTCTATCCCACCTATGAGGATGCCGATTTCATTATCGATGTTACAGAAGAAGTTTCTACGTGGAAAAAGATGTTAGAGTGTCATCAAAGTCAGATGCGCACGTTTCAATATAGCGAATGGGTGTTAAGGATGGCTTCAAAATTAGGGTTATTGATAGGAAAGCCTTATGCTCAGGGCCTTGTCAAAGGCAATCCCATTGAAGTTGATGACCTCATGTCCTTGGCAAAAGGCACCCGAGAGATTTGAGGTCATAGAATGATTTTTTTGAATTTGTATCGCTGCTTTTGCATAAATCTATGAAAGAACGGCATTAGATTTATGCAACAAAGTCAATTTGTCTTGTAAAATTTAAATGACCATGGTAACATGACTATAGATATTAGTAACGAGGATTTTATGAAAGAGGAAATGAAAGCGGGAAAATTTAAGGCGGAATGTCTTAAAATCATGGAGCTAGTAAAGAAAACAGGTCGAAAAATCGTCATTACTAAAAGAAATGTGCCCATCGCCAAACTAGTCCCTATCGAAGAAGAGGAGCGAAAAGCCTTTGGCAAGCTTAAAGGAACAATACATTTCAAAGGCGATGTCATAAGCTCCATGGACGAGGTGTGGGATGCCGCACCTTAAAAAATTAAAAAAACACAAAATTCTTTTGGATACGCATGTCTGGCTATGGTCGATGGTTGGAAGCTCTACATTAAGCAAAGATTTCAGTAACGCGTTTGAGAATATCCTCGAAACGCAACAGGTACTGATCTCTCCTATGTCTATTTGGGAAATTGGGATGCTAGTCGATAAAAAACGCATTGAAATAAGCATGGATGTATCTGACTGGGTTGATCAGGCCCTTGATGTGCCGGGAATTCAACTTTGTCCGATTACACCGCGCATTGCAATTCAAAGCACAAGGCTACCTGGAAATGTTCATGGAGATCCAGTTGATCGGTTATTAATTGCGACAGCTTTTGAAGAAAATGCTGTTTTAGTTTCTTGTGATAAAAAAATTTTAGAATTTGGATCGGACAAATTTATCACTGTCTTTAATCCGGCTAATACTTGATAAAATCAACTATAAGCAAGAATAAGAGCTTTGGCCATATTGGAAATGGAGGGATCAGGCTCGTTTTTCAAGATATGGGCAAGTTTAAGACCCTCTTCTTTTTTTCCTAACATAAATAAGGCCTTAGTAACATTCAGAAGGGTTGGGGCGTGTTCTGCTTCGAGCTTTAAGGCTTTATCGAAGCATTTTAATGCCTTGGCGGGTTGGTTTAGTTCAAGGTAAAGAGCGCCAAGAGTTTGGGCGTCATAGGCATTGCCGGTATTGACAACTACCAGAGCTTCAAAGAAGGGGAGGGCGATGTCGTATTTGCCCTGACGCAGGTAGGCATATCCAGTGTAGCGCAAATCATCGAGCTGATCTTCATCCCATCCAAGAGTTTCCTGCCAGTTGATTCTGCTCATGTTAACCTTGCAAAAACTGGCCAACGCGCCCGATGATAAAGCTTAGCCAGCCATTGATCTTTTCAATAGTAGCAAAGCATGCGACGATGGCAGCTTTCTCCTCTTCCTCCTCGGGGCTATGGCATTCGACTGCGTTCAATTTTTCGGTATCTTCAGCTTGTTCTTCGATAGATCCCAGGGTTGGGGCGACGCGATAAAAAGCGAAGGGAGAGCGGCGTCGGCGCTTAAATTCCTTTGGAGGAAAGAAATAGGCCCAAGGGGTATGTAAGGGGACAATTCCAAGGAGAATATCGAGTTCGGTCATTTTGGGAAAGATATCAACAATTTGCAGTTGAGGAGGGATGCTAGAGGCTTCTTCCAAATGCAATTGCTGATTGATCTGTTCGATCATTTTGGTGCGAATCGCATAGAGATTATAAACGCTTAAATCGAGCTTATCAATGGTAGCCATAGGATCCTCGGGATCACAGTAAATTTTTAAATAATCAATAAATTAATATTCTCTATACTTCTATTTTAACAAGGCTTCCTATTTTTTAGTAAACTTTATCGCTATAAAGAGAAGAAAATCCTCTTTTTTTGATTTTTTTAAGCCTTTCTTTGAGTCGCGTACAGTTCTAGGTATAAATCTTTCTTTTTCTAAAAGTTTCTTTTGCGGATACGGAAAAACTCATATAATGCTTGAATTTAGGAAATAGAACGCAAAACTTATATTTACAATGTCAAAACCACATATTTCAGTATTATTACGTGAAGTTTTAGAGTCCTTTGAGGGGCTTACCTTACGCCATTTCATCGACGCAACCCTAGGGGCAGGAGGTCACTCTGAGGCTATCTTGCAGGCTCATCCGGAGATAAAGCTTTTAGCAGGCATCGATCAAGATTTACAGGCATTAGAGTATGCAAAAGGGCGCCTTAGCCCTTGGAAAGATAAGGTGGAAATTTTTTCCGGTAATTTTGCCGAATTAAATTCGCTTCTTTCCCCTTTAAAAATTGACTCCTATGACGGAATTTTGGTCGATTTAGGGGTGTCATCGATGCAGCTTGACCAAGCCATGCGCGGGTTTAGTTTTATGAGGGAAGGACCTTTGGACATGCGCATGAATGAAAAAGCCGATTTAACCGCCGAAGAGATTGTGAATACTTGGTCTGAAGGTCAGCTTGGGCGTATATTTCGAGATTACGGTGAGGAAAAGAAGTGGAGAGCTGCAGCAAGAGCAATTATTCACGCAAGGCAGCAAAAAGCAATCCGCACGACTTTAGAGCTTTCAAATATCTTGGATCCTGTGCTTCGAACCAGAAAAAAAGGGATTCATCCGCTGACATTGGTTTTTCAGGCGTTAAGGATCTGTGTCAACAAAGAGTTAGAAGTATTGGAGGCATTCTTACCTAAGGCATTGGAGAAATTGAACATAGGCGGCAGGCTGGCAATCATCAGTTTTCATAGCTTGGAAGACCGCATTGTGAAAAACTTCTTCCGATTTGAAGCCAGTGATAAATTGGATACTTCTGGAATAGGAGGCCTTTTTTTAGATAAAAAACCTACTGTTCGCCTTGTGACAAGAAAGCCTCTTTCTGCTACAGAGGAAGAGATTTTAAGCAATCCTCGCAGCAGAAGCGCCAAATTAAGAGTAATTGAAAAACTATGAAAGTTTCAAATCCAAAAATTATGTCGCTTTGGCTGTTCATCTGCATCGCCTCTGCCGGATTGTTTTTATATGCCTTTATCGACAAGCAGAATGAGTTGACGGAGTTGCGTCTTGCAATTCCTGCCTTGTCAAAAGATGTCAAGGCAATCCAAGATGAAAATGTTCGATTGCAATATGAAGTCGATCGATTTGAAAGCCCGATCCATTTAATGGAGCTTTCTAGGAAACCTGAATTTGGTCATTTGAGATATCCCTATATTCGCGATGTATTAATTCTTGCTGAAAAACCTCCTTTGGCTCAACCCATGGAAGAAAAATAATGCAGCCTTCGAATCAAGATCCTGTCGGCGCTTCCGACCGCAAACGCTTGGTGTTTATTTCCCTCGGAATCTTTTCTTTTTTTGCGATTCTGATCGCTCAATTTTACAGAATTCAAATTCTCGAAGGCGATAAATGGACAAAAGAAGCTAAGCGGCAGCATTTTTTCATCGTTAAAGAGCCTTTTTTACGTGGAACATTTTTTTCCAATGCCTCGATCAAACGAGGTCACCCTGAGACGCCTCAACGTTTTGTCATCGATATCCAAAAATTTCACCTCTATATCGATCCTCTTTCCATCCCAGCCGAGCACCGCAGCACTATTGCAAAGAAACTCTTGTCTTTAGTGAGTTTTTCCCTAACAGAACAGTTGGAGCTTCGTCCACAATTTGACCTCAAAAGCCGCAGCCGCAAACTTGCCATGTGGCTAGACCGCGAACAACGCGATCTTATCATGCAATGGTGGCTGCCTTATGCGCGCCAGCATAAAATCCCACGCAACTCTTTATTTTTTGTGAACGATTATCAAAGATCTTACCCTTTTGGCAAGCTTTTAGGACAGGTATTGCATACGATCCAAAACAATAAAGATGAAGTCACCAACCAGGGCGTGCCGACGGGAGGGCTGGAGTTATATTTCAATAAATATCTGAAAGGCAAACAAGGCAAAAGATCTTTAATGCGATCTCCACGCAACTCTTTTGAAACGGATTCAGTGATTGCCTCTCCTCAAAACGGCGCCGATATTTATTTGACGATCAATCACTGTTTGCAAACTATTGCTGAAGAAGAGATTGCTAAAGGAGTGAAGAAATGCAAGGCGAAAAGTGGTTGGGCTGTGATGATGGATCCAAAAACAGGGGAGATTTTGGCTTTGGCGCAATACCCCTTTTTTCATCCTGCCGACTACCAGCGCTATTTTAACGACCCGTTGCTCATCGAGGTTACTCGGTTGCAGGCAATTACGGACGCCAACGAGCCCGGCTCAATTATGAAGCCATTTACAATTGCTGTTGCTCTTAAAGCCAATGAGGTGTTGCGTCAGCGCAACGAAGCTCCTATTTTCGATCCTGACGAAAAGATGGCGACTTCAAATTCACACTTTAGAGGGCGCTCCAAGCCCTTAAAAGATACACATCTTCATCACTTTTGCAACTTGGAGATGGCGTTGCAGAAGTCTTCGAATATTTATATGGCACGCTTGGTAGAGAAAGTGGTAGATCGGCTAGGCAATAATTGGTATCGGCAGATGCTCTTTGAGGCATTTGGCTTTGGTAGAAAAACCGGAATCGAACTTTCCTCAGAAAGTCCGGGTTTGCTGCCAACACCTGGAAAAAAACATCCAAATGGCACTTTGGAGTGGTCTGTTTCGTCACCCTATTCCATGGCGATGGGACATAACATTCAAGTGAGTAGCCTGCAAGTGGCCAGGGCTTACTGCATTTTGGCCAACGGCGGTTTTTTGGTACAGCCCACCCTTGTAAAAAAAATTGTGAGAACGAATTCAGATGGAACCCAGGATATTCTTCTCGACAATACAAAACCTGAACGAATAGCTAAGTTTCCACGAGTATTGAGTCAGGAGATGGTTGAAAGAGTTGTCAAAGGGATGAAATATACGACAAAGCCGGGAGGGACAGCGCGGCGTGCCGATGTATGGGGATATACAGAAGCTGGCAAAACGGGTACTGCTGATAAGATTGTCAAGGGAACCTATTCTCCGGCACATTGCTGTTCAAGCTTTGTGGGGATTACGCCTTTGAGTGATCCCGCTTTTGTTTTAGTAGTTACGATGGATGAGCCCGAATATGGTTATATTCCGGGGATTGGCAAAAATCATCATGGGGGTACCTGTTCAGCGCCTGTATTTCGCGAAATCGCCCAGCGTTCTTTAGAGTATTTAGGTATTGCTCCGGATGATCCATTTGGCTATCCTGTCGGCGATCCAAGGTACGATAAAAATAAAGCAGATTGGATGCCGGAAACACGCCGGTTGCAAGAAATGTATGAAAAGTGGAATAACATGTCAGGAAAAGCGAGCAAGAAATAAGAACACATGAAATTAAAAAAATTAATTAAAGACATTCCTGTAACTGAAATTAAAGGATCTAAAGAAGTTGAAATTACCGGCGTTTGCGCCAATTCCAAACTCATAGCTCCCGGCAATCTTTTTATTGCGCGCAAAGGACGCATCGAAGACGGCGCGCGCTTCATTCCAGAAGCCGTTGCCGCCGGAGCTGCTGCCATTTTGACAGACATCTATGATCCATCCTTAAAGAGCGTAACCCAAGTCATCCATCCGCAAGTTTCTTTAATCGAAGGATTGATAGCAGCGCAATATTATCAATCTCCTAGTCATGAGCTTTATATGGTTGGCGTGACGGGGACAAATGGGAAAACGACCACCTCTTTTTTGATAAAATACCTTTTAGATAAAATCGACCTTCCCTGTGGATTAATCGGAACTATCGAATATATCATCGGACAAAACCGCTATCAAGCCACTCGGACAACACCGGATGTATCGACGAATCACAAGATGTTAAGGGAGATGGTTTTACAAGGATGCAAATCGGCAGTGATGGAAGTCACCTCACATGCGCTTGATCAAGGTCGTGTGATGGGCATTGAATATGATGTGGCGATTTTTACTAATTTGACTTTGGATCATCTCGATTACCATCAGACGATGGAAAATTATTGCCTGGCAAAGAATAAGCTTTTTTGCGCCTTAGATTCAAAAAAAGCGAAAAAGACATTTCCCAAGACTGCCATTGTCAACGCTGACAGTCCTTGGCATATGAAAATGATCGAGGGGTGCCCTGCGAAAATTTTTACCTACGGCATCGAAAATGCTGCGGACCTCCAAGCCACAAACATGACTCTCACATCCACGGGAACTCGGTGTCTGATCAGCTATCAAGGGAAATCCATCGCATGCCATTGGCCTCTCATTGGACGTTTTAATGTCTACAATTGCCTTGCAGCTCTAGCCACAGGACTTACTCGCGGCGTTGCTTTGGAAAAGCTAGCTAAGCTGATTCAAGCATTTCCTCCGGTATCTGGCCGATTAGAGCCAATCGCCAACAGCCTTGGATTGAAAATTTACGTTGACTTTGCTCACTCTGATGATGCCCTAAGCAATGTCTTTGAATGCCTGAAAGAATTGAAGGAGGGGCGCATCATCGTCGTCTTTGGATGCGGTGGAGATCGCGACCGTTCAAAACGCGCTAAAATGGCGCAAGCGTGCGAAGAGTTTGCTGATATCAGCATCGTGACTGCTGATAACCCCCGCTCAGAGGACCCTGCGGACATCGCCAAAGAAATCATCAAAGGGTTTAGCAGAAAAGAAAGTTATATTATCGAGCTTGATCGCAAACGAGCTATTGAAAAGGCCATCGATATGGCCACACCAAAAGATATTGTTTTGATTGCAGGAAAGGGTCATGAGCCTTATCAAATTTTTGCTCATAAAACGATAGAATTTGACGATCGCAAAGTAGCCGGGCAAATTTGTCGAAGTAAAAGTCTAATTTGTAGTTCGACTTAATCTAAGGAAAAAGATCAGAATGTGTAGTTTATCTTGTACAACATGGCTTAAAGGGCAAAAGTTTACGCTAGTAGTATTGCTCTTTATTATGTTGAGCGCTTGCGGCGGACGTCAGATCAATACTCGGGAATACCCTTACAGTGCAAAAGTAAAGCCTAAAATTTCCGTACCTGTAAAGGCCAAGCCCGTTGCCGCACCGATTCCTTTTTCACCGCCTTTTCAAGCGACACCTTTGATCGTTATTGATGCTGGCCACGGCGGCCAAGACTTTGGCACACACTCTTTAAGCAAGCCTAAGTATCAGGAAAAAAATCTCAATCTGATGACAGCGCGTTTTTTGCGAAATTTTCTTGAACAAATGGGCTATAGGATCTATATGACCCGTGCCAAAGATGTTTTTCTTACCCTCGATGAGCGCGCAGAAATTGCCAACGATAAAAACCCCCAGCTCTTTGTCAGCGTGCATTATAACTCAGCGCCGAGCAAACAAGCGGAAGGCATCGAAGTTTATTACTATCTTTCTGAAGAAGAAAAAATGCGCAGCAAAGAATCCCGCCTCTTAGCGCAATCCATTTTAGATAAGGTGCTTAATAGCACCCAGGCCAAGTCGCGTGGAGTTAAACATGGCAACTTTGCCGTGATCCGCAAAACCACGATGCCGGCCGTTCTTGTTGAAGGGGGATTTTTGACCAATGAGGATGAAATGCAGAAGATCAAAGATGCCAAATATTTGAAGCAATTGGCTTGGGGCATCGCCGAAGGGATCAAATCCTATCTAGATAAAGATCAGAAAAATTAAAAACGTCCTCGGCGCGAATCGAACGCGCGACCTGTTGCTTAGGAGGCAACCGCTCTATCCCCTGAGCTACGAGAACAAAAATAGCTGAATCAGAAAAGAGTATTCAAGAAGACGTTTTCCCTCAATAAAAATCGCATCGACGACGATATCATTATCTTGTGAAAATGGGAGATTTTACCTAGAGAATGGTATACTTCCTTTATTTGCAATTCTCAAATCGTGTATACAAAGGAAAGTTAATGAAGACAAAGGAAGGTATCTATGGCTGAAGCAGATATTGGATTAATTGGCCTAGCTGTGATGGGGCAAAATCTAGCGCTGAATATGAACGATCACGGATTTAAAGTTGCCGTATTCAATCGCACGACATCAAAAGTGGATGATTTTCTTGCAGGTCCTGCTGAAGGAACCCAAATTATTGGAACTCATTCTATTGAAGAGCTATGTCGCAATCTCAAAAGACCGCGAAGAATAATGTTGATGGTAAAAGCCGGCGCTCCTGTCGATGAATTTATTGAGCTCTTGCTCCCTTACTTAGAAAAAGGGGATATCATCATCGATGGCGGCAACAGTTTATTTACTGATACCACCCGGCGTTGCCAGGAACTTAAGAAAAAAGGCATCTTTTTCATAGGCGCTGGCGTATCGGGAGGGGAAGAAGGTGCACGGCATGGCCCTTCCATCATGCCAGGCGGCGATATCGAAGCATGGCCGCATGTTAAAGATATCTTTCAAAGCATAGCGGCCAAAGCGGAGAATGGAGAGCCTTGCTGCGACTGGGTTGGAGCAGAGGGCGCTGGACATTATGTTAAAATGGTGCACAACGGCATCGAATATGGCGATATGCAGCTGATAGGGGAAGCCTATAACTTAATGAAGACCAGCTTAGCTTTGAATGCGCAAGAACTTCATGAGGTATTCAGCAACTGGAACAAAACAGAATTGGATAGCTATCTTATCGAAATTACCTCCGACATCTTTTTAATGAATGATGAAGATGGAAAACCCTTGGTGGATAAAATCTTGGATGTAGCCGGGCAGAAAGGGACAGGGAAATGGACGGTCATTAACGCCCTAGACACTGGCATGCCTTTGACTTTGATAAGCGAAGCTGTCTTTGCCCGCTGCCTATCTGCTCTGAAAGATGAAAGGGTAGAAGCTAGCCGCGTTCTAAAGGGGCCCCAAGCAAAGTTTTCCGGCAATAAGCAAGAATTCATTGAATCAATAAGGCTGGCTCTCTATGCCTCTAAAATCATCAGCTATGCTCAAGGATTCATGCTCATGCGCCAAGCTGCTTTGGAATATCACTGGCAGCTCAATTTCGGTGCTATTGCTTTAATGTGGCGCGGCGGATGCATTATTCGCAGCCGTTTCCTCGGAAAAATTAAAGAGGCTTTTAGCAAAAATCCCAATTTAAAGAATCTTCTTTTAGATGGTTTCTTTTTTGGAGAAATTAATAAAGCCCAAAATGGATGGCGAAAAGTCATTGCCGCTTCAGCCGAATTGGGTATTCCTATCCCTTGCTTCAGTACGGCCCTTTCTTTTTATGACGGATATCGCTCCGAGCGCTTGCCGGCAAATCTTCTGCAGGCTCAGCGCGATTATTTTGGCGCCCATACCTATGAGCGTGTCGATAAGCCTCGCGGTCAGTTTTTTCACACCAATTGGACCGGCACGGGCGGCAAAGTGAGCTCTGGCTCCTATAATGCGTAGGAAGAGAATTAGGAATTCAAAGGACCAAAAGGACATAAAGGACATAAGGGACTCAAAGCCTGAACAAAAGTCCCTTGGGTCCTTTTAGTCCTTTTGGTCTTTTTAAGAGGTTGAATTATTCTGGATTCTGAATTCTGTATTCTGTATTCTTTTTCATTATGAAACGAATCGTCATTTTAGGAAGCACAGGATCGATTGGCGAAAGCACCTTACAGGTTGCCCGTCATCTGCCAGAAGAGATTAAGGTCGTCGGATTGGCCGCGCGATCAAGCATCGACCTTCTTGAGAAGCAGGCGCGTGAATTTCATCCCGAGATCATCGCCGTTTATGATCAAGATAAGGCGATAGAGCTGCAGAAGCGTTTGCCCCACATCACGGTATTAGGAGGCATGCAAGGCCTTGAAGCCGTTGCAGCTTTTGCTCAAGCTGACTTTGTCGTTTCTGCAATGACAGGGACATTGGGGTTAATCCCCACTGTTACTGCTATTAAAGCAGGAAAAGATATCGGCCTTGCTAATAAAGAAGCCCTTATTTCCGGGGGATCATTAGTGATGTCCTTAGTCCGGGAAAAAGGCGTCAATTTAATCCCTATCGATAGTGAGCACAGCGCCATTTTTCAATGCTTAAAAGGCGAAAAAAGCTCAAATGTTCATCGAATAGTTCTCACGGCTTCAGGAGGACCTTTCCGCAATTTTACTGACGAACAGTTAGAGCATGTTGATGCTTCTCAAGCACTAGCTCATCCCACCTGGCGCATGGGTCCAAAAATTACAGTGGATTGTTCTACCCTGATGAATAAAGGGCTGGAGATGATCGAAGCTCATTGGTTATTTAATGTCCCTCCAGACAAAATAGAAATAATTATCCATCCACAAAGCATCATCCACAGCCTTGTCGAATTTGTTGATAACTCAATGCTTGCTCAGATGAGCATTCCCAACATGCTTGTTCCCATTCAATATGCTTTGACTTACCCTAAACGGCTTTCTGGCTGTTGGCAATATTTTGATTTCACAAAGCATGCGACATTGCAGTTTTTGGCTCCCGATGTAGAAAAGTTTCGCTGTCTTGCTTTAGCTTCTGCTGCTCTAAAAGAGGGCAAAAGCCTATCATGCTATATGAATGCAGCCAATGAAATCTTAGTGAATCGCTTCTTGGAGAAAAAAATTTCCTGGAAAGAGATAGGGGTAAAATTAGAAAAACTCATGCTTCAGCATAAGGCTATTAACATCAATTCCTTAGATGATGTCATCGCCGTTGATGGCCTAGCGCGTCAAGAAGCAGCAATTTACTAGTCATGCGCATTTTAAAGTAGCGATTTACCATCCTTTATGACATAATCTGATCTCGATTCATGATAAGTTATCAATAAGGTCATTGAACATGATTGTCAGTTTAATCTATATAGCTCTTGCATTATTTGGATTGAGCATCCTCATTTTTATCCACGAACTCGGCCACTATTTTATGGCTCGCAGAGTGGGTATGCGTGTCGAAACCTTTGCCATCGGCTTTGGCAAGCCAATCTTTTCTTGGATAAAAAATGGCGTCAAATGGCAGATAGGATGGCTTCCTTTTGGAGGATATGTCAAAATTGCCGGCACAGAAACCGACAATGATCAAGATCCTTATGCTATCCACGATGGCTTTTTTGGCAAACCACCTATTGATCGAATTAAAGTGGCTATCATGGGCCCTCTCGTCAACCTCCTTTTCGCTTTTTTATTATTTGCCTTGTTATGGGCCTCCGGAGGCCGAGAAAAGAATTTTTCCGAGTTTACTCCTAAAATCGGCTGGCTCGATCCCCACTCTGAGCTCTATGCTGCGGGAATCCGCCCCGGCGATGAGATCACTGCGTACGATGACCGCCCTTTCCAAGGGTTGCAGTCACACCTTTATGCTTTGATTAGAAGTTCATCGGAAGTCGATGTCAAAGGATATAAAGTCAATTATGCTACGGGTGAAAAAAAGCCTTTCGAATACCGCGTCAGTCTTTACTCCAATCCCGTTTCTCTTGATAAAGGCACAAAAACGATAGGGATTCTTCAGCCCGCTAATTATCTTGTTTATGATCGTCTTCCAAATGGAAAAGACAACTCCCTGCTAGAGGGATCGCCATTGGAAGGCAGCGGCATTCAATATGGCGATCGCATCGTCTCGGTAGACGGCGAACCAATTTTTTCCCGCATGGAACTCGATGCAATGTTAAATGACAAACGTTCTCTTCTGACGATTGAGCGAGGAGGGAAAACCTTGCTCGTTCGCGTTCCAAGAGTCCCTGTCAAGGAACTTAAGCTCGATGCTACCTTCAAAGAAGAGTTGTCCGATTGGCAGTTTGAAGCCCAACTCAATAATGTTAAAACCGCAAATTTGTATGTGATTCCTTATAATCTTACAAATGACTGCGTCGTTGAAAATGAAGTCAAATTCATCGATAAGGAAAATCAAGAAGAAATCTTTGCCCAACATCCTTTTTCTGCATTGGAAGCGCCATTATTGCCTGATGATAAAATCTTGGCCGTGGATGGAATTGCCGTCGAACACTCTTATCAGCTGCTTTCAAACCTGCAGCATCATCAAGTCAATGTCATCGTTGAAAGAGCACCTAACACAACTGGCGCCCTAAAAGGCGATGCGGAATGGGAGTTTCTCTCTCCAAGCGATTCTGCCGATTTAGCGACGTTATCACAAACAATAGGCACAGCCAATCATAACACTTCCCTTGGAAATTTCCATTTGCTTAAGCCTATTGTGCCAAAGATGCGAAGTGAATACACCCTGTCTCCTGATAAGCAAGCTCTATTGGCTGCTGAGATGGCTGAACAAAAGAAAGTTATTGAAGCCATCGAAGATCCTGAAAAAAGAACTCAGGCCTTGCATATGCTGGAGCATCAAGAAAAGCAGCTCAGCCTTGGCGTGATGGTGCAAGACCGCAAAATCAATTATAACCCTTCACCTTTTACGCTTTTTAGAAATGTTTCCACAGAGATTTGGTTTACACTTAAAGGCTTATTTTCGGGGGCTTTAAGTCCAAAAGGGCTTATGGGTCCTGTTGGCATCGTTCAGGTGGTCTATGATACTTGGATGATCAGCGTGAAAGAAGCCTTATTTTGGCTTGCTGCCATCAGCTTAAACTTAGGTGTCATTAATTTGCTGCCGATTCCTGTTCTTGATGGCGGAACAATCATGCTTTCCCTCTTTGAAATGATTAGCGGACGCCATATCAAACCAAAAACGATGGAGAGATTGATCGTTCCCTTTGCGGTTCTGCTGATCGTATTTTTCATTTTCCTGACCTATAATGATCTTACGCGCATCTTTGGAGGATTCCTCCACTAGAAGAGAAAGGATAAACGCTAAAGGCTAAATGATAGACTGAGCAAATTTAGCTGTTATTTGAGTTCTTTGATTTATTGCATGAGAATGCTTTGAGATTGTGTCGCCGACACAATCTCAAAGCATTCGATAGATGTTAACGGCGTTGTTGCATTGTGCGTTTTTCCCGATGGGGAATAGATTTATGTGACAACGGCGATATTAACTTAGATTATTAAAATTACTCTTCAATATCATCACCTTCATCAAGGTCTTTGTCGAGTTGGGCTTTTAAGAGCTTATAAGCCATGTAGGCGCGATAGTAGCCGATGTTTTCTTTTTCGATAGCAAAGTCCCATGAGCCATCTTCCTTACGTTTGTCTCTGGCGATGCGTTCGCCGAAGCGGCACATAAAAGCTCCGCAATCATAGCCGTTCTTTTGTTGAGGAGCTGGCATATCTTGAGTTGTAAAATTCGGGTATGGCTTATTTGCACGTTTATATTGAGATTTGAGCCAGGACTCCACGTTCTTTAAAATTCCTTCATTACCGGGAATCTTTCCTAATAGTTTCGGGTCATCAACCAGAGAGTCATAATGTTCAATTTTTTGCTTCTCAAAATCGATGACGGCCAGCGTCCAGTGGGCTTGATGGTAGACGGGTAGAAGAATCTGCTTTTTAGCAATGGTTTGTTTAAATTGATCTGGTTTAAGATTAAGTATAGTATTTTCTTTAGAGATTTTTCCCTTTTTAGCTAATTCTTGTTCAATGGAAGAATAAAAATAGCTTGAATAGATTCCGACTTTCTTAGATTGAAATTTTTCTAAGAAAGCATTGACTATTGGATCATTAATCCATTTTCTGTTTGATAAATTTATAAGATGACAATACATCAAAGATGCCTGTCCTTTCAGATAAATATAATCTTTATTATTTTCAGTGACTTTCGTTTCCCATGTTCTTCTCATATCTCTAAAATAATTGGATTCCATGGAATGGACGATGCCCGGATGAGAAGGTAGTGCTCGATTTTGCAAGAATGTCTTCTCAAACCAAGGTACAGTTTTCTTGCTGTTTTCTGGCACATTAAATAGATCTTCATTCCATTTTTTTTCGGTTGACCGAACTTCTTTTTGCTTAGCTTTTGGCTCAGGAGTCTCAACTTTTGGCAAGCTTGGTTCTACATTTGGTTCCCCCCCAATTTTGTCATTATCATCAACCTGAAAAAATTGAATATCATCTTCGTTTTCAATTTCAATATCGTTGTCTTCTAAAAAAAGAGCGGGTTCTTCCATTTTTCTGGGTGGCTCTTCGTTTAAATCTATTACAGAAGATGACTGAGAAGGCAAGGAGGTTGTAATGCCTGATGCTATTGAAGATGGTTGTTTGCTTGCATCAAGTTTTTTCAATTGATGATGGGGGAAAAGGGCGTTAAAATGTTCAATGGCATTGTTAAAGAGCAAAGAGAGATCTTTTGGGTCTCCAGCTTGTGTTTGATGCCGTTTTTTGATCTGATCGCCTAGTTCCTGTAGAACAGTTGAGGTTTGGTTTAAGTTAATTTTGAAGAAAACATCGCGTAAAAAGGGGATATTTTTGACGAATACCCAAAGAAAACGTCCAGGACCGCTAGAAGGCGTAACTGTAATGTCGCGTTGAATCCACTGTTTTTTTCGATCAGCCCCCGCTAGGGACTGCAATTTTTTTTCCACTGCAGTTTCATTCCAACTGACTTGCTTATGATTAATGGTCACATTAAAATTTAAACTCATACTTCCTGCACGATTTAAGAGTCGAAGATTAATAAATCTTTTAAAAAACTATTATAACATATTTCTTTTCTTTAGTCAATTTGAATATATGATTTAAAAAAATGATGTTATATAACTAAATAGCCCCATTAAAATGATCCTATGGTTATTTTCTGTGGCTTTCAGGACTAGTAAAAAAACACACAAGATGATACATGCTAGAGGATAAACTTAAGTTTTATCGATATGAGCAAAAGCAAATGATCAAAGTCTTTATTGGAACAGAGCCTGCGCAATGGCTGCCTACCGAAGTTTTGAAGTGGAGCGTCCTGAAGCGCACTCAATCACCGGTAGAATTTCGCGAACTCAAAGATATTCCCTTAAAATTGAAAATCAAGATGTATACGGGATTTTCCTTCTACCGGTTTTCCATTCCTGACGCCTGCCATTTTGAAGGAAGAGCTATCTACCTTGATGCAGATATTGTCGTTCTTTGCGACCTTTTGGAGCTATTTCAGCTTGACATGCAAGACAAAGGCGCCTTAGCGCGCCCTGTCAATGAACGCTCTTGGTTAACTAGCGTGATGCTGTTAGATTGTGCAAGGCTAAAACACTGGAAAATTCACGACTGGGTCACTCTGATCAACTCAGGCATGGCCTCATACAAAGGGACCATGCGTGCTGATCCAACGGGATTAAACCATCGCGATTTTGGCAATCTGGCCGAATATTGGAATCATCTAGACTTCGTTGATGAAAAAACCAAAATCGTCCATTACACCGATGTTCCTAGGCAGCCTTGGAAAACACCGGGACACCCCTTTGCCAATACTTTCCTTAAAGAGCTAAAAGCAGCAATTGATGCAGGCGCAATTACAACAAAAGCAATTGAAGACGAAATCAAAGCAGGCCATGTTTATCCTACCCTTCTTCAAGATGTAATGAATTGCTGAAAAATATCTTTGGGACTAAAAACATTTCATGGAAAAAGACCTATTTTCGAATCTCAAAGCAATCTTAATTGAGTATCGTTGGCGTTTTTTGAAAGCCTTTCTGATGGTTTTAACCTCAAATATTCTGCTTATCGCCAATCCTGTCGTCTTAAGACAAGCGGTCATGGCTTTAGATCCGCATTTAGAAAAACCTGCTTTTGCGACTTTTCTTACATATTTTTTTGGCAATAGGGGCACCTTCTTATCAACATGGGTTTTTCTTTTACTCACTATCACCGTCATTTCAGCCTACTTTAAATATCAGATGCGCGTAGCTTTTATCTCAGTTAGCCGCGATGTAGAGATGCAAGTGCGCGACAAACTCTTTGATCGCATCCAATCACAGTCGATGGAGTTTTTTGATCGACATGGAATTGGAGAATTATTAAGCCGTCTTACTAACGATATCTCTGCTTATCGCGATGTTTTGGGTCCTGGGATCATGTATCCTTTATTTTTTCTAACCTTGGTTGTTCCGGGTCTTGCGGCTCTGTTTTATATCTCTTTCAAGCTAACGCTGCTATCTTTGATCCCCTTAATCGCCATTCCTCTTTTAAATAGAGTTTTGCGAGGGCATATTTTTACGCTCTCTCTTGCAGTCCAACGCGGGCTTGCTGAGATGAGCAACGCAACTCAAGAATATTACTCAGGCATTAGAATTATCAAAGGCTATGCAGTTGAAGAGGTTTTCTTTCAAAAATTTCGCAGTATCTGTCAAAAGTTAATCGGCCTCAACATACGCTTAGCTTCCATGCAGGGGCTTATTTTTCCTTTTTTGACTTTTTTAACAAGAATTGTCACGGCTTTGCTGGTGCTGTTTTCCGGATTCATCATCCTAAAAGCGTGGAGCGAACTTAATTCGGCCGATTTTGTTTCGTTCATGTGGATCCAATCATATATCTTTTTTCCGGTTCTTATGCTGGGGTGGGTTTTGCCGCTATACCAACGCGGCAAAGCGGCATATAGCCGCCTTGTAGAAATTTATGAGGAACCTAATGCTGTCAATGACGATGCTGCATCGCAACTAAAGATCACTCCTCAAGCAGATATTGCTTTATGCAATTTGACCTTTTCTTATCCTCATTCTGATAGAAAAACCTTATCAAACATCAATATCACCATAGAGGGAGGAAGCTTTGTCGGCATCACAGGGCCAGTAGGCGCCGGAAAAACAACGCTTTTTCGCTTATTGAACCGTGAGTATGAGATTCCAAAGGGTATGATTTTTATTGGAGGCAAGGATATCCACGATTATTCCCTTGAAGCTCTGCGGCAAGAGATCGTCACAGTAGAGCAGATTCCTTTTTTATTTTCTAAGACGTTGGCTGAGAATGTGAGCTTTGGCAAAGAAAACGCCTCTTTGCAAGAAATTGAGCTTGCAGCTCAATATGCTGATCTGCACGACACTGTGATCGAGTTTCCTGAGCAATACAGCACCTTAGTCGGAGAAAGAGGCGTGACTTTGTCCGGGGGCCAGAAACAGCGTGTCGCTATGGCCAGAGCCTTTTTAGTCAAACGCTCTATTCTGTTGTTGGATGATATCTTCGCTGCTGTCGATATCAAAACAGAAAATAGAATTTTTACTGCGATGCGAAAAAACTTCTCGGAGAAAACCGTTTTATTAATCACCCATCGCGTTTCTTTGTTGGAACAAATGGATCGGGTCATTTATTTGAAAGGGGGCCTTGTTTTAGAAGATGGAGAACCCGATGTGCTAAAGGGTAAGCATGGGGCCTATGCCGCTTTAGTCGATCTATTCAAGGAAAGCCGTCGATGAGGCAATTTC
>Ga0207105_1138_pt1 | contig 17849 bp, 19 predicted proteins | sample Alteio_BWMinHeat_77_FD_153569 | JGI IMG/M metagenome (GOLD analysis project Ga0207105, IMG submission 153569) | Enriched cells from forest soil in Barre Woods Harvard Forest LTER site, Petersham, Massachusetts, United States -... | ecosystem: Environmental > Terrestrial > Soil > Temperate forest >... | reverse complement strand
CTATGCTGGATCGGTCAATCGGGATCATGTTCATATGCTGATCGGAATCCCGCCACAGATATCCGTGTCGCGGGCGGTCCAGTACCTGAAAGGGAAGAGTTCGCACAAGCTGTTGAGCGAGTATGCAGGATTGCGGAAGCGGTATTGGGGCCAGCACCTGTGGGCGCGTGGGTATTGGGTGGCTACGAGCGGCAACGTGACTGACGAAGTCTGGAAACGGTATATCGAGGAACAAAAGCCACCGGAGCCAGACGATGACTTCAAGGTGGTGTAATCGGCCGCACGGCCGATCAATCCGGCTTCCAGCCGTAACCGAAGCCACCGCCTGTCAGGCGGTGGAGAATTCACAGAGGGTCATGGAGACAGCGGCATCATGCGAAGCCCGCTCCGCGCCATGACTCTACTCGACAATTTTAGAGGGGATGGAGGAAACGGCGGCATCATTCGAAGCCCGCTCAGCGTCTCCATCCTACTCGACCATGGCGACAGACATGCGGAACCCGCCCGGCGTAATCATGTTGCGGAACGGTGACTGTCCCACAACGAGTTTGAGTGAGGAGAACAGTTCGTCCTCTCGATCAAGCGCGAATCCGGCGAGAACCGCAGTTCCGGTGCCGAGGACATCTTTCGGCAGCGCGGGAGGCGTTTCGTTATCGAAAAGAGGCGTGCCCATGCCATCTATTTTGCATCGTGAAAGATGATGCCGGCTGTGTAACGTCGTCCTGAAAGCAGCCGGCTTACGCCATGCCGCATATTGACCCGGTAGAAGCCGCGTGTTCCTTGCACCGGACGATGATGAACAGCAAAGGCAACGGCGTCTCCCTGGCGTAAGGGCACCACCTCCGGCCGGGATTGCATCCTGGGACGCTGTTCGGTCAGCACAAACTCACCGCCTGTGAAGTCCCTTTCAGGTTCAGTGAGGAGGAACGCCACCTGAATCGGAAAGACATGTTCGCCATAGAGGTCCTGATGCAGGCAGTTGTAGTCCCCGGGCCGTACTGAAGAAGCAGCGGTGTTGGACGCACCTGTCCTGCCTTGTGGCAACGCTGGATGAAGTCCGCGTGTGTCTCCGGGTAGCGAGTATCGATTCCCAAGGCGTGATTCCATTGGTTGGCAATCGGCGCCAACCTCTGGTACAGCGCAGTGCGCAATTGCTGAAGAAGGGTCGGCAATGGGTATCGGAAGTACTGGTATTCTCCCCGTCCGAAACCGTGCCGCGCCATCACAACGCGACTGCGAAAATGCTCGTCGCTCGCATACAAGCTCGCGAGAGCCTCGCATTCGCTTGATGTAAGAACTTCTTTCAGCAAGGCGTTGCCCGATTCGTTGACGTCGTTGGCAACGGCATGCCAATCGAACGATGCAATGCGTGAAACTGCGGGCGCTGCATCTGGAATGGGCAAATGGGTTTGTAGGATCGAAACCGCTTCAGTATCGTATAGCTTGTTCATGTTCGCCTCTGTTTTTAGAAAAGAGCCGTTCCAGTCCACTCCGCAGGTTTGCCGTAACGGCTCATCGGTCATTGCACATAGGTTTAGACTCCTCGAACTCGGGCCTCATCACAACCCGGTTCTTGCTACAAATTCGAATGGCGCCATCTGAGATCGCCCACGAGCGGGTGTCGTAGTGCGCCTTCTCGCATGATGCGCTGCGATGAGCCCGTTTAGAGCTGCAGCGTTTGTGACCGTTCTCGGTCTCAGCTTCGCATAGCGCATGAACTTGCCGGTGCCCAGCAACAAGCGGGCCGGATCCGGCAGCCCTGTGCCGTGAAAGAACCACGTCTACGTGCGATGTGAATACATTCACCCAGCCGAAGGGCGCGACTCCCAACGTGCAACCGGACAGCCGTCATGCAAAAGCTCCCGGACTCCGTCCCCGCATTTTTGCATCGCTTCAAACCACTGATGGCCCCCAATCGGCGTGCATGCTTATTCATGCACGCGTCGATTCCGGGCTCTTTGTGTGTCCTCTTATGGACTCGCGGACGGCTATCCTGAATAAATGCGAACTGTGTTGTTGAACGGTTTTGGTGGAACAGACGTCCTGACGATGGGTGAAGTTGAGACGCCCGAACTCGGCGAGGGAGGAGTGTTAACCCGTGTGGCAGCTGCCGTGGTCAACCGGGCGGATCTTTTGCGGCGGCGAGGGGCATTACCCTCCGCCGGCAAGCGCTTCCGAGATTCTTGGAACTCTTGATCTCTCGATTATCGATCGAGTGCTTTGAACCAACTAGGCTACTCTGCAATGGAGCCGAAGAGCGGTTCGAAACTGGCGGCGAGCATTCGATTCGAACGAAATCCCGTAAAAAATTCCCAAAAAACGGCCGCGAAATGCCGCCCATGGATCCGCGCGGATCAGGACAGATCTGAAGAGCCGTCATCCGCGTAACCCTGTATGGTTGGCATCATCCAGTGGTTGTTACTGCGGTTGTTTGCGTGCTTCAAGCGCCGGATCATTCAGTTCCGATGCCAGCTTGCGGAGCGCTTCCAGCTTACCGGTCTTGTCCGCGGATTGCCATTCCGCATCGGAAAATTCGGTGTTCGCATACCGGCGGGTGACATAGGAGTGCGTGCTGTACTCGAAATAGATTCGCTGTGGTTCCAGGGGTGCTTTGTGGTTCTTCTGAAAAGACTCCAGCTGGGGCTGGTGGGCCTGGCTGTCCATGAACCACTCGGGCGGGTAGTGGAGGTTTTCACACTGGGCCTTCAAGTCCTGGAGCCGGAATGCCCCTTGCTCTCCGTAGTCGCGGAATATCTTTCCGAAGAAGGTCAAGGGGATGGATTTCATGGACGGATCCACGATCAGACGGCGCTGCACAGATTGAAGCGGAGCCTCATTGTCGGCTGAATAAAGATTTGCGCTGACGAAGCAGAACATTCGGCGCTGGGCTTCGACCCCGGAATCGATGACCAGCGCGCCGTTGTCGAGGCGCTCGGAGAAGTCGCCGGTGAAACGACCGGCCACCATCGGAGACGAATAGAAGGCCTGGAGGGCCTGTAACTCGCCAGCCATGCCTTCAACGCTTAACGTAACCTGGAGTTCCAGCGAGCCCCAGTACTTCTTCTCCTCGGATGGAGCTTGCCAGGGGAAGGTACAACTGGAGCTGGCAAACTCACAGGTAAAGGGCACCGCGCCCAGCGATGGCGAGCCAAATAGTCGTCACCGACGAGTTCGACGCGCGTGATCTGAAAGCGAACCGGCTCTGTCGAGCCGGGAGCCGACAATACAGTCAGCTTTGCCTGGGGCTCACCCTGCGTGCCCGCAAGGATGATCTTATTGACATCAAACTGGTATTGACGTAACGCCGGCGGCATGGTAACCCTCTGCGAAATCTCCTGTTCCGACAAACCCGCCTTCTGGAGCGTTTCCATCTGCCGGAAGACTTCAACGGGAACGAGCGCGGTGTGGATGTTGTCGGTCAGCCAGGGGTGAAGCAGGTCCCAGTTCGACGCTGCGGTGTGGCCTCCGAGTAGTGTGGTCGCCAGTTCGATGACTGTCACGTTCGGACTACGATAAGAGTTCTCTTGTCTCGGTCATATCGTCCATGGCAGCCACAGTGATGTGGTAGAGCCTTCCACGGTGCGGATGGAAGACGAGAGCCGGCCGGAAGCAGGCAATGCACGTTCCGCCCGCACGGCGGACACTCGGGTACACGATACCGCTTGATCCGGAATACAGGAGCGAGCCGGCAAGAGCCTGCGATGGACCGTAACACCCGGGAATCGGACCGGGCTGAAGACACTGCTGACGTTCTGCATCATCAAGGAAGTGGAACTGCCCTGAGAAGTCAGCGAGGAAATCTGCATAATCGAAGCTGAGTGGCTCCGATATTCGGCTATCTTTGAGCAAGCGTCGCTTGTGAAACGCCACTTCGTGGATTGACGTATCGAGTTCAATCCCCGCATACCAGGCGCCACGGCGCGAGTCATTGAAGCGGCCACCAAATGGACCCGGATGGGTGAAGGCAGCGTTCACGATGTGCGCTTCCGGAACCCCGTAAAGCAATTCGCCAGGACTGATCGCAGCGTTTCCCCCGTGCTCCGAAATTTTGCGTTCATTGGTCGCAGCATCTAGCTCGGTCAGGTCGCTAATGACGTTTGCTGGAAGAGACAAAGTTTCAAGAACGCTCTTGGTGGTGTAAGCCGTCGGGATCAGCCGGTGAGTGCCCTGCTGATCGAAAACGCCGAGCCGTGCCACCTACCGCCCGCCCCTCACTGCATCAAGGAGGCTACGAATTTGCTGGAGGCCCGGGATGCCGTGCCGAATGGCGTACTCAACTGGAGGTTGACCGCCAAACAGCACGTTGTCGTTAGGCTGGCTCATCCACCGGTCCGCATGTTCTGGGGGAAGCAGGATGTGAAGCGCTTTGTAGATTCCGACGAGATAGGAGATCCGGGTCAGCTCATCCTGACGAAGCGCTCCGGCAGATGCCTTCATCTTGTAGAGGGATGAGCGCGGGATACCCCCCAGCAGCTCACCTAGTTTCTCGATCGGGAGTTCCCACTTCTCCCCAATCGCAAACAGACCGTCCATTGCGGACTGGCTCAAGCGTTCGCGTGTCTCAAGCTTGCTCAGATCGGGCGTAGCTTCGAACTGGTACCCGGCTGCAGCAAACGCCGGTAAAGTCGTCATGCGGTCCTCCGAACTTCACTTATCATCTTAAGTCTCATGTAAGACAATATCAAGTCTATCTTGAGACCAAAGGCGGAATTAGATCCCATAAAATTGTTCCAAATTCGTAACAACTTCGATGACGGGACCTTGGCCTATGATGGCCTGGTGGACAATGCCCGCGCCAACAGAATCAGCTGAAGGTCCCCCTCGTCCATACGCACTTCACAAATAATTACTTACGGACAAATACGTAGCCCCAATGGGTTTCGACCCCACTTTGACCCCAAGCTATGTGTTGCGCTGGCCTCTAAACCCTTCCGAATCAGCGCCAACCGTTCCTGTGTATGTCGTTTACTATCATCAGCTTAACTACTCATAGCCCAAGGTCGCTGGTTCAAATTCAACCCCCGCAACGATTTACGGACTTCAACCCTAAAGTCCAACCCAAAGAAACCGGGCGCCATTTGCGCCCGATTCGGTGTTTTTGGGCCTCACCGTGAGGATCTATGCCCCAGGATTTCCCGAACCACATTGCTGTTGGCCTCGCGCCGATTCTCATCGACCCTCGTGAAAACTGGCGCCAAGCCGAGATGAACGAAGCCGCTGCCACGGCGGACGCATATGCGTGTTCCTGAACCGAGATTGACGACTAGCTTTGGTCACTGGGCAGGAGGTCCGCGCGCCCGCGGTCGAGAGGTCGGTGCAACGGTGTTTTCGGGAATCGTCACCAGCGAATGAGTCCGTGGGAGTCATCGATGAGGACGACGCCATACCGGTCGATCATGGGGATGAGCACAGACTCGAGTTCCTGTTTCCAGAGCTTGCCTTCGTAGAGCTTTGCCTTCATGGGTTCGCGAGAGGGTAGGTCGGGGAAGCCGCGCATGAAGAAGAATTTGTCGGGATCGTCGATTGCGAGCCAGGGGCCGAGGATCTTCATGCCGATTTTGGTGTGCGCGGGTATGGAGCGGGTGCGGAAGATTTCAAAGAATTCGGCGCGCTTGCCTGGCTTGAGCTTGTAGGTGCGCATTTCGATGATCATGGGTTCTCCTTAAAAGGCCGGCTCGGTGTTGGGTGAAGAATCCGGGGGTTAAAATCCGGGCTGCGTAGTCTTGGAGCCCTAAAGGCACGGCCGAAAGAGTGTCCCTCAGCGGTCTTCCGGGTTTTGGAATCGCAAAGAGAGCGTTTCATTGGCGTATCATTGCGCGGTGCTGTCGTTGGGGAGGCGCGCGAACTTCTCCCTGAAGTTGACTTCCCAGGTGCGGCCCCATCGGCTGAGAAGGATTGTTCAAAGTGTGCGGAATCGGGACCGGAATGGGTGAGGATGCCGCGGACCAGGATTGCCCGACCCTCGTAAGTTTCCTGATCGTAGAACTCGCCGCGGCCGTCGCGAAACTCGCCGATGGACGGCGTCGTGAGTCCGCCGTTGGTGCTGCTGGCATAGTGGAGGCTCCACTGGCGCGATCGCGGATCGTAGAGGCGCAGGGAAGGAACTCGATATGGCCGGAGGGGCCGTCGGCTTCGAGCTCGACGAGATTGGCTTTTCCGTTCCAGACTTTCCGCACGTGGGAGACCCCGTCCCAGTGCTTCCACGTGGTCGAGCTGGCCAGAGGGTTCGCGAGCCGTTCGACGTGGACTTTCCAATTGCCCAGCTCGAAGTCGAAATCGTGCGCGCCGTCCTGTCGGGGCGGCGGGGCTGGTTGCTGTGCGCGCGCCGCGGGCATTAACAGAGAGCCGACGCAGAGGAAGAGGAGCATACTCGGCAATGCGCGCCGCTGTTTTTGGTTCATCATTCCCGGCCTCCTCTTCCATGGTTGCGGCGGGCGCTGGCTGCGCGCAAGAATGCACTTTCCGGTAATCTGGTTACCGGATGGAAACCGTCACCACAACCGCGAGCCTTGTTGTCCGGCGCGGGTCGATTACGGATTGCCCGTTGACGGCGGCCGTGAATGCCATCGACGGCAAGTGGAACCTGATTTGCCTTTACTGGCTCGATTCCGGGACGCGGCGGTTCAATCACCTGCGGCGGCTGATGCCGGATATTTCGCACAAGGTGTTGACGGAGACGCTGCGGAGCCTGGAAGAGGAAGGGCTGATCACGCGCACGGTATATGCCGAGGTGCCGTCACGGGTGGAGTACAGCATTTCAGAGCATGGGCAGAGCCTGCGGCCGCTGATCGAAGTGGTGCTGGTTTGGGGGCATGGGCATATTCAGTGGCTGACGGGAGCGCAGGAGCGGGTTTGAATCGGGGAATGCGTGCTGGCTAGGAGACATCCCCGCGGGGGTTGAAGCCCGGGTTTCTTCAAAAAGAAGACATTACTTTGCACGGTCGAGAAATGCATGGCTGACGCCGTTATCTTAAGGGGCTGTTTGCGGCAGAGCGATCCCTTGGGCTTCCGGAATTCCGGAATTCCTGGACACGGGCCGGCTTGCCAGCACGCCACCGTTAGGGCAGCCGTTGCGATTTGCCTCTCTGCATCTTCTCTCTCTGGGTCGAAAATCGTGCTGTTCAAGCATGGACCTCCAGGGGTTCGACTCGGTAACCGAGGTTTCGGAGGGTACGGATCATTCGCTGTGTGCGCGTTCGCCTTGACTGCTCGGATACTGCCGGGCCGTGCTCCTCGTAGCGAAGTCCACGGTGCAGGATGAGCCAGATGAGGTTACATAGGCGGTGGACAATTGCGCCGATGGTTTTGTTGTGCCCCAAGCGAGGTACCAGACGACGGTACAGGATTTCGAAGATGCTGCCTTTGTGTCGGACGGCAGCATTGGCACACTGGTTGAGAATACGGCGCATGTGGCGGTTGCCTTTGGGCGAGCGCTTGCTGCGGTTTACGCCTGCACTCTCTTCCTCGCCCGGGCATGCCCCAACCCAGGAGACCAGATTCTTGGCTGCGGCGAACGTCGCGGCCTTGGCACCCACTTCGGCCATGATCTGTTGCGCCGACTCCACCCCTAAACCGGGGATTTCGGCCAGCCGCCGGACTGCATCTTGATACTCGCCGAGCAGAGCAGCGATCTCCCGGTCCAGTTGGCTGATCTGCTCCTCGATGAATTTGAGGTCCGCAAGAGCCATCTTCATGAGTCTGCAATAGACCGGGTTGAGTTCAGTGCAGGCACCCAGCGCGTCCTGCAACTGTTCCGGCGTAGCACGCAAGCGCTGATGGGCCAAGGCAGCCAATGCGGCCGGATCGGTTTCTCCGTCCGCCAGTGCCTGCAACATCCGCCGTGCACTGACGCCCAACATATCCGAAACCAAGCTGGACAACTTGATGTGGGCTTCTTCCAGCAGCGATTCCAATTGATTCTGCAGGCGTACTCTGTCACGGGTCCGTTGATACCTGGTGCGCGTCAGCGTCCTCCACAGACGCTGTTCGGCATCGGGCACGAAGCTCAGGATCAGCTCCTGGGAAAGCAACCGCTTCACTAAACGCTCGGCATCGCGAAAGTCGTTCTTGCGCCCGCGCCGGCCGCGATTGGACAGGGCTTGCGCCAGGTGCAGGATTCCGGATTTCGGACCTGCACCTTCCCGGCTCTGGCAAGCCGGCTTCCAGTACCGCTCCAGTGCCCCCCAAACAGGCTTCCAGTATTGGGCCGTCGATTCCATCACCGCTTCCTCGACTTGCTGCCCGGCCAGCCATTCCGACAACTGTCGCAACTGTTCGGGGTTGCTGCCGAACCAGCGGCGTTCGAATTGGAATTCGTCCTCGACTTCGACATCGGCCATCACCACGGCCAGCTTCTTTTTATGCACGTCAATTCCCGCTATCCTGTATGGCATGGACCTTCCTCCTTGGCGGGGAGCGGGGAGCACGCTGGAGATTACACAAAGCAGGGTCTCGGGCTATCGCCGCTCCCACGAGGGGGAGAGACAACGCTCCACTCATTCGCTCTATCACGCACGCTCCGGATCAGACTCATAGACGGCCTCGACCTATCCACTGAGAGGTCGACCTCTCCGCTCCAGGCCACTTCGATGTTACCTCGAAGTAATTTTCATGGGTTTTCGCGGGCCGAAGGCCCTAAACGACTCATAGATCAGTGCTCCCAAGTGTGGAAGGAGGCACTATGGGCCAGGTCTTACACTCGGGCGCCACCACGACAGCGGCGATCCGTCGAGCGATACAACATAGTCAAGAGAGCCTGAGACCGCTGGCTCGCCGGCACGGCCCGCCTCGATAGTCAACCCGCGCACGGCGTCGCTGACGGCATTCACCGCCAGTAGCGTGACCGCAAGCCCTCAGCCCCACCAAGTCCCAACCCACAGGCCGAGCGCGGTGGCGACCTTCCGTCGCGTCTGTATTACCTGGTTGCGAGACGTCCTGTGAGAAGACTAGCTATCGAACGGTTTACAAGGTTCGGTGGGGTCTACCCATGGAAGCCGCACCTGAAAGCGGGTGTCACCCGGCTTTGAACTAACGTGAATATTGCCACCGAACTTTCTGACAATCGTCTGTACGGTATTCAGCCCGAGGCCCGTCCCCTCACCAACTCCTTTTGTCGTGAAAAAGGGATCAAAGATATAGGGTTTTATCTCGGGAGGAATTCCAGGGCCGCTATCGCCGATTTCAACCACGACATAGTGGTCCTCGCAGAAGGTTCGCACCCGAAGTTCGCCCTCGCCCTGCATGGCGTCTATGGCGTTTTCGATGAGGTTGGCCCAGACCTGATTCAACTCAGTTCCCGATGCGTTAACGAGGAGTGGGACCGGTTCGTAGGCGCGCTGCACCTTGACCTTGGGTTGCAGAATGTGAACCAAAGTGCCAAGCGTGGTTTCCAAGCTTCGCGCGACATCAACATTCTGTACCGGCCCCTGGTTCACATTGGTATATTCGTTAATCGTTCGAACCAGATTCGATATCCGCTCTGTTCCGCTCTCTATTGTGCCTAGAAGAGTCGACAATTCTGCAGAAGCGGCGATGCGCGCAAGCGCATCCCGAGCCGTGCTTGGATCGAGGTGTGACAGCAGGGAGGTAAGTGTGTCCGGAGGCATATTGCGCCTCGCCAGGGCAGCCGACAGTTCCCATGAATCAGCGTGGCCGTAACTCTGTAGTATCGAGCCGAGTGTTTCTTCCAGGTCGCTGAGAGTGAGTCCTTGTGATGGGGTCGCCTCTGATTGCAGCAGCAAGGCTTCGACTTCTTCGATTCTGGCTTTGTCCGAGTCATCGAGCGGGCGCCGCCACAATCCGGAGTTTGCGCTTCGCATTTTCGTCAGCGTATAGCGCATTTGACCGGCCGCACGCTTGGCGGCGGACGCAGGGTTATTCAACTCGTGAGCAAGCCCGGCTGACAGTTTGCCCAATGAGATCAACCGGTCGCGTTGCTGCTCTATTCGGGTTCCTTCACGGATTCTGTCGGACATCATGGCTACTAATCTGGTCGTCAATGCCGGCATTCTTTGTATAAGTTCTGGAAAAAGTGCAGCCGGAAATCTGGCGAGACGCCCATCCGTCAGAGCTCGTCCGGTTACAGTGAACCGTTTCATCCTGGAAAAGGGAAACACCCCGCTGACATCACAAGCTTGCGCCGGGAGAGAAACAGTGTCGCCACCAAATTCCCCTCTCCACTGAAAGAGTCCCTCAAGGAAAATGAACATCCAGTCTGCTGGATCGCCTTGCCGCACGAACGCCTCTCCGGCATGGACAGAGACCTCCTGTACATGACTCAGAAACCACTCAATTTGGTCGACCGGCAAGTCCAAAAATGCCTCGACACGTCGCAATTCAGCTGAACTGATCAAGATCAAGCCTTCCTGTGATTACGCATGCTCGGTGTAACGCTTTTAAGAGGCACGTCTCGTCTTCAATTGCGTTTTTTCATCGCGACATCTTTCAGCAGATATCTTATTCCGTACGCAGTGCCGGGTCTTCCGAACACTTGGATTCCAGGGTCTGTGCAACTGCTTTCCGAAAACGTCCGCTGGTACAGCGGGATGCTCGAGTCCCCAAGCTATTCATGGGCCTTGGTTTTCGCGCTCATGGAAAGATAGTTCCTCGGAAACGGGGGCTCAGTCCCGCGAGCAAAACCGCAGAGTCTTGCCTTGCGGCTTTGGAACAGTGGCAGTTTCCCCGGCCCTTCCATGCTGCAACCAAATGGGGGGGGTAGTCTCGACTCTACCTGTGCCCATCCGTCGTGCAATATCGGACAACGTGCCCTGTCAAAGGGTAGAATTTATGACAATCGTGGAAGTGTGTTTTCTGTAACTTAGGGATGATGAAGGACCGATCCAAGTTCGATCCCAGCAGCGGCCCCCCAGCTAGAAACCATACCCGGCGTTCTGAAAATCGAAGCGCAATTCCACTCTATCTGCAGTCCCCTTCCGTTCCATGTGGGGGTAAGTGACCGGCGATCTACGACTCATCGGGAACCAATAGCGTGGCGGAGCAGAGATTAACTCAAACAACAACGCTCGAACATTACGTTTCCAGTGCCATGCAGGGGCCCAGAGCGTAGAACGCGATGGCTCGATCAGCTAGATCTCTTCACAAAAAATGAGGGAAGTGCCGATCGGCCTTCCTTCTGGTTTCGCATCCACGAACGGCAATCTACTTTCGCACGCCCATCTTGTAATTTGCGGGCGGTTCAAACAGCGACCGCGCCGGCTCACTGAGTTGCACGTTTGTGAGTTGATAGGTCGTTTTCCCGTAGCGAGGATCGTCCGTGGTCGATTCCACGACCGCGGCGATGGCGGGCGCGTACCACGTCTCCCTCACAATCGAGATGGGCTTCTCATTCCCAACCGCACCCGCAGGAATTGTGATGGTCTGCCGCGTGCCGCTGCAGTCCACGCCCTCGATGTTCCTGGTTCCCAGATCCTCCTTCGCCACGTCCCGCTTTTCGTCCGGCATGATCTGCGCCACGACGGTGCTGGGATCGCCAGAATGCTCATCGCGGAACTTGATCACCATGGGCCCGGGCCCGCTCTGCTCTCCCTCCTCGCCGTCGTTGACAACCTTCGCCATGGTCCGCTTCGCGTCATCCTCGCCATTTCGCTCGTCGAGAAATTTGCGCGTTCGCTGCAGCTTATCCGCCGACTTCGAAGCCGGGTCCAGCACAAAGGCCAACCCGCTCGGCGGGTCGTCGACGAACACCTTCACCTCGTGCGGCGACGGATGTTCGGGGTCCACATTACCGAAGGTCTGCTCGCGCCGTGTCCGGCCCTCGCTGTCGCGGTAAAACTTGCTCACGGTTCGATGGACGATGCGATTGCCGTCAACCAGGGTCTGCACTGTCTCTGTCGTCGTGTCCGCCGAATACGGCTTGCCCTTCACCACCTGGGTGTCGGCCGCAACCAACTGCAGCGTTACATTTTGCTGTGCCTCCTGTCCCTCGCCTGTTTCATTGTTCGGCTGCATAAAAATCGCTACGTCCGGTGCATGTTTTTCCTGCGGACCCATGTCCTGCTGGCCCTCAGCCATCGGTTTCTCTGCCCGGCCAACCAGGGCCGAACCCATCGCAGCCGAAAGCAGCAACGCCGCGGCCACCCGGAACCTTCGTATAGTCTTCATCAGAAACTCCTCTCCGAATTTCTTGAACGCTTACCGAACAATGCGGATGGCGCGCGGAAGCCCATCTTCGCCGACCGCGAACTCCGCCAACATCGTTCGCGCGACCGCATCGGGCGGGGCGTCCAAACCGTACTGCTGAAGATCGCTTCCCCGCAGCTTGATCCGCACCACGCTCAACTCCGCCGCGGGCGGCAGCCCTTCGCTCGCCGGCAGCGGCACAAACTCGTCCAGTGAATTCGCGGTTGCCTGCTTCGTGGAGGCCTCCTGGAGGCGAGCGCGGTCTGCGCCAGCCTTGCGCGCCCGCGCCGAAACGGCCGCAGCATCATCGCGCGTTGTGGTCCTCGCCGAAGGGCGCGGATCGCCGGTGGCCTCGGGCGCCGGCACGGACCGCGCCTGCTGATGCTGAGGGCTCTCACCTTTGCGCGTCTGCCAAATGACCCCGCTGGCCGCGATCATCGCCAGCAAGATCGCCGCGGTGGCCCAGGCCCAAGTCAACCTCGGCTTTCGCGCGCCGATCGCATCTTTCCGACTGTCTGCCGCGGCGCGCAGTGCTGCCTCAAGCCTTTGCGGGGCGCCCATCGCCCGATGCTCGCGCCCAATCTCCGCCAGGATTTCTTCCAGTTCCCGATCCGTCGTCATCGACGCTTCCTCTCAATGTCTGCCATCTCCCCACGAAGTAACCCGGCCAGCCGCGCCTTCGCTCGATGCAGCCTTGAGCGCACGGTGCCCACCGGCACGGCCAGCACCTGCGCCGCCTGTTCGTAGCTCATCTCCTCAAGCGCGCACAGGATCACTACTTCGCGCAGAGGAGCCGGCAATTCATCCATTCCGGCTCGCACCGCGGCCACGGCTTCATGCCGCAGCAATATCTCTGCCGGGCCATCGGTAGGGCATTCCAATTCCGCCGCGCTCTCCTCGTCAAAGGCGCCCGCCGATTCGTTTTGCTCAAGACGCTTCCAGAACTGCCGCCGGGCAATCCCGCAGAGCCACGTGGACAGGGCCCCCCGCCCGGCATCGAATCGGTCGATTCGGGTAAGCAGCGCAAGAAACACCTCCTGTGTAATCTCTTCCGCAACCGCGGCATCTCGGCTCATTTGCAGGCTGAACCGATACACGAGCCCACCATGTCTCTGGTAGAGCGCTGCCATGGCCTCTCCACTGCCGGCGAGCGCGGCTCGATGCAACTCCCCATCGCTCAGCTCACCCTCCAGCCGCCTGCGCCGTAGCCGCTCAAACATAGACATCCATGATTACGCCCAGTCGCCAAAAAGTTCCCGGAGCGAACAAAATCTTCGCCAGCCTGGAACGCAAGGCTCCCTTTGGACTCTTTATCAACCCGGATGTCGCGGGTTACCTGGTGGGGACTGCTTTGTTTCAGCGCAGATCAGCGCGGGAATCTCGATCGGGGTCTCAACTGATCAAACCGATGCAGTCATTGCCCACCGGGGCAGCCGCGCGGTCGAGGATTACCCACAGGATGGCTTCCAGGCGAACGGAAGCTTATTCCGACCTAAACACTTCCGACATGCGATTTCTTCGCGATATCCTTCCGGTATGCCCGCTCGCAACGGAAGCGCCAGGCCGGCTATGCCCAAACGCAGATCTGCGCCGTACCCATTCACCCTCGAAGCTCTAACTCCGCTCGATCCCGAAGTACGGCCCATGTTTTCGGGGTTCGCAGTCTATCTTGGTGACAAGATCGTGCTCATGTTGCGCGATAGCGCTAAGCAACCGGAAGACAATGGCGTCTGGCTCGTCTTCTCCGAGACGGCGAATCTGGCCGACCCGGGCATCCGTCGAGACTTCCCGTCACTCCGTCTCATCGTGTCGGGCGACAACTTGGCGTCAGGTACGGCCCCCCTCTACCTGCTTCTGAACCGCAACCATTTGCACTTCCGTGTGCTTGCTTCGACTCATCCCTCGTCCTTTCGTCCAAATCGGATTCCAATTTAAATGAAACTAGGAGGTCAGGTCAGGCAAGGCTCACTTCGGTTTCGCGGTTAACGAAACGGGGGACAGTACGCCGACGCTCAGGTCGCCGAGGCCCTTGCGTTGTGCAGGGAGCAGCAGCAACAACGGGCAGAGCTACTCTGCCGCCATCCTCGCAGCACGCTGCGAAAGCCATTCCTGCTTGCGTCCGAACTGCTCGTTGAGCTTGGCCAGTATTTCATCCTGTTTCTGGAGCAGTCGCTCCCGAAACTGCCCCGATCCATCCTCCGCGAGCCCGCGCGCGATTGCCGCCAGGGCCTGCTCGGGACGTTCCTTTTGCAAATACGTGTAGCCCAGATTCAGAGCCGTGCGCACATCATTCGGACTGAGTTTTTCCGCCTTGAGATAAACCTCGTGCGCTTCATCAAAGCGTTCCAGGGCATAGAGAGCGTCACCATACAGGTTCCATAGCCAGACGGAGTACCAGGGGTTCATGGACAGGGCGGATTCGGCCATCTTGCGGCCGGCATCGTAATCCCCTGCCTTGCGCAGCAGGAACTCGGCGATCTCTCCCATGAGAGTCCAGTCGCGCGGACGCGCTCGGAGGCTCTGCTCGTACATGCGCCCGGCGCGCTCCAGGCGTCCGCCTTCGACATGTTTCCGGGCCTCTTCGGTCGGGGAGTTCATTTCGCGGAAGGTCTCCCAGCTGAAGGCCTGCTGAAAAACCTCCTCGGTCAACTTCATCTTGCGGTGGCTGAGGAGAATCGGGTGGAGTGGCAGGTGTTCATCGAGCGCCGGCCTGCTTGTTTTTGCGTCGCGGGTCGAAAAGTGGTGGGCCAGGAGCGGGAAATTTATGCCCATAGCCGCAGTCGGACCAAATCGCTGGATGGAACCCAGACCGGCGGATTCCGACGGCTGAGTCATTCCATAATCGTTTACCAGGATGCAGCCGTTCGGATCGAGCTCGGCGAGAACGCCCTCGAGGTATTCAAAGGCGCCGTAGTTCAACATGACACGCGGCCATTCGTGTCCGAAGGTGAGTGCCTCGTCCAGATAGGGATAGTTTCGTGAGACGGGCAGGAAAGCAGCTTCGAACTCCAGTTGATCGAGCATGCCGAGCAGCTTCACATCTGTCTCGGACACCATCTGCCGAACTTCCTCGACGGTGACATCGCCGTTGTTGGCCGCCTCTTCAGAAAGATGGATGCGAATGTGCAGTTCCTGGGGGCCGTCTGCAGATTTTCGAAGGACTGCCGACCCCATCGAATCGATCACGTAATTCGCGAACACGGCGCGAACAGCCGACAGCCGCACAATGCCTGATTCGGTATCGATGAGGAGCGGATCGGATCCCTGCGCGGTGCCGAGTATCACCGGCTTCCCTTCGAACACGCCCAGGTGTTTCCACTGCCCGACGGACTCGCGTGAGCCGTCGGTCACGTGGTAAACGATGCGGGAGTAGAAGTCATGACCAGAATCGGAACAGAGACGTTCGAATTCCTCCAGGAACAGGCGTGCGAACATTCCGGTGCCGGCGCCCGTTTCGAGAATCGGGATCCGCCCGTGCGGCGGGGCTTCGAGCAAGTTTGCATGAAGAACGTGGGCGGCCTGTGCCGACAGAGTCCCGCTGCTGGTAATGGTGTACGGTACCTCGCTCCTCAGAAAGCTGGCGGTGCCGGTGGTGCGCCAGTGGTTTTGAGAGAGACGCCACTCCAGAGACTCCGGAAGCGGGCGATAGTCTTCGACCATGCGCGGCGCCAGCTCCACGTGGCGCATGACTTCGAGTGGATCGGAGGCGGTGAAATTGAAGTGTGTTTCTTTGCTCAGCGTGGGAGTAGACATATCACGTTCGTTTCTGTGCCAACCAGGATTTCGCCTTCAACGGTAACTACGGGACATGTCCTTGCCGCTGACGGGAGTTTTGCCAGTTGTGTAGTTTTGCCGTTTGAATCGAGAACAACGATCTCGCTTCCTGCGGCGACAACCACGCGGTGGTCCGGGGTGACGCTCACTCCGGCGATGGAGCCGAGCGGTTGAGACTCCCACAGAAGTGCGCCGTCTGGAGAGAACGCGGCGACGGTCTGGGGTCCGACCAGGTAGATGCGATGATCGTAGCCGATGGTGGGCGGGTATTTCGATTCCCCGTAGGAGAGCGGAACCTTGGCGCGCACAGTGCGGCGGCCATCGGGGGTCACGACCCACAATTCGCGATCGGTGGGCGCCTCGCCGGTTGCAACGACCATGTGAAGCCAACCGGATTCATCGGCGGACGCCGATATCGCCCGGAAAGACCCTGACCACGCTCCATCGATGTTTTGCGAAGAGGAAGTCCGGATAAGCAGATCGGGCAGGATCGCCCAGAGAATGCTGCCCGATGCGACCGGCATCATGTTCGATTCTTTGAATTCCAGATTCTGGTGCATGGTCATCGAGAGCAGCACTTTGTAGGGACTCAGCTTGAGAGGAGATGCGACCTCGGTCACATGAAAGAGCGATTCCGTGGGGGGCTGCGGATTATGCGAGAACATGGGAGTTTCCACGCCCGCGGCGATGATGCGCTTGCCATCGCGCCACACCAGGGGCCACGCGAAGGCCTCAGTGAAGCCGAGCGGGATAGAGAAGCGAAGCTCACCATTTTCGAGCGCCAAAGCCTGCAGCGCATTTCCGGCGCCTAGAGCGTAGAAAGCACCGGCACTCGCGTCGAGCGTGATCACCACCCCGCCTGAAATTCCGTCTTTAATCTTCTCGCCGTTCCGTCTGAGCAAACTCCAGCCACCGCTCCGTTGCACGAGCACCCGGTCACTGCCCACCATAACCGCCGAGGCAGCTGAAGGGAGCGGCGATTGCCACTGGACACTCCATCGACCTGGCTTCGGCGAGCCTGGGGTTCGCGAGTTCTGGGCCGGACTGCCTAAGATGCGGACGTACGCCGGCAATGCGGCCGATTCGCCGTTTCGATTGCCAGGTCCTGCCATTTGTTCGAGCGGACGAGGCGAATATTCAACCCGCGGCGGGTTGGCCAGACCGGTGCTTTTGACAATCGCAATCAATGGTTTTGCTCCGGGCGCCGTCTGTCCGCCGGCGAGCCATGGCGCCAGGCAGGCCAGGACGAGCGCAACACTACATCTACGGCAACACTTTGGCATTGCTGTGAATGACCGATTCAACAAGCGAATTGAGGTCCTTTCCCTTGATCACGCCACCGGCACCGGACGGTTTTATACCCAGCATCTCCGGTATGAGAGCTTCAACTTTCGCCTGAAGGAGGACTTCCCACCCAATGAGGGCGCTGTCAACCCCGAGGTTCATAGCACCGCCTTTCTTTTCGTCGACAAATCCGGAGTTCACCACGGCGGGGCCGACCTTGCCCTTGTTGTCGGTCACCGTGATCTGGAAATGCGACCCGATATCGTTTTGCAGACTGTTGTAAATAGTTGTGTAGTTTGGGTCGGGTGCGCCCCCGGGGGTGTTGGATATCAAGAAGCGCGGCGAAAAGCGCACCAGCGCCTCTGCAAACTTCACATTGTCCCTTATCACTCTTGATTTATCGGTTTTGACGCCGGTTGACCCGGTTGCCGAAAACTGCTGGTTGAAGCCCAAAAATGCATTCCGAATCCTATTCCGAACGGTGTTGACGTCCAGGGCGTTGAGCACCGTGAGATCGATCTTCACCAGGACGCTCACCATCCCGTCATAGTTCCCGGGCGGCAGAAGATTCTGGGTAAACTTCTCCTTCCCGAGTACGTGCAAGTTAGACGTCTGCGGCGCCATGGCTCCGTTTCTTGCGGTTCATTTTTTTT
>Ga0207105_1137_pt1 | contig 17886 bp, 11 predicted proteins | sample Alteio_BWMinHeat_77_FD_153569 | JGI IMG/M metagenome (GOLD analysis project Ga0207105, IMG submission 153569) | Enriched cells from forest soil in Barre Woods Harvard Forest LTER site, Petersham, Massachusetts, United States -... | ecosystem: Environmental > Terrestrial > Soil > Temperate forest >... | reverse complement strand
ACTCGCCATTTTATTCCGCTCCTTCTTGACCGGCAGCTGCGTTGTCTGTTCAAAAAAACCGATGCTGCAGGCCATCTTAGACCACAAGATCACCCACCTCTCCCTCGTCCCCACCCAACTCTACCGCCTGCTTCAAGAAGACGCCGATCTAGTGACAGAAGCCGCTTCTTGCCTGAAAGTCGTCCAACTCGGAGGCGCGCCTCTTTCCCCTGCGCTCTACCAAGAGGCTTTAGAAAAAGGATTTCCGCTCTACCGCTCCTATGGAATGACAGAGATGGGCTCGACAGTGACTGTGGAATCGGAACTCCTCTCGTACCGTGAGATGAAGACCGGTCCAGACAATGAGATCTTTGTTAAAGGAAAAACCCTCTTCCAAGGCTACCTCTTAGACAATGGAGAGCTTTCACTTCCCGTAGACGCTGAAGGGTGGTTTGCGACAAACGATATCGCCGGAGACCTGATCTCGCGCAAGGACCGTCTGTTCATCTCAGGAGGAGAGAATATCCAACCCGAAGAAATCGAGCATGCCCTCCTGGCTCTGCCCGGCATCGTCCGCGCAAAAGTTGTCCCCAAGCCCGACAAAGAATATGGCCAGCGCCCCTTTGCCTACATCCAGGATAGTACACTCACCTACACTCTCGAGGAAATCCAGACAGCATTGCGCGCCAAACTCCCCGGATACAAAATCCCTATGGGGTTGGGGCTGCTTGGCGCAAGAGGACCAAAAGACTTTTAGGCAAAGGGGTCGGCTCTTTATTCACTTTAGAGACCGTCACATGGACAAGCTTCACCGTTCCCACAAGAGAGCCCTCTTTCATCAATCGAAAGCTGGTGCTGAACGACGTCGTCCCGATTTTTTCCACAGCGATGTCGATCTCGATCCTATCGCCCACCCGCAGCGGCGCCTTGTAATCGGCCTCTGCATGGACAATCGGCATTAAGAAATCGGCCGTCTCCAAGATTTCTCCTAGAGAAAGACCGGAATAAGCCAGGAAACTTTCCCAAGTTTTCAGCGCCATACTGAACTGCTGGGCGAAGTAGAGCACACCCGTGGCGTCGGTATCTTTCAAATGAACTTGCGTATTGTAAATGAACATGGCGCCATTGTAGCAAAGATGAGTTTTTTCTACCTCCAAATATGCGGAGCAAAAAAGTCCTCCAGTTGAATGAGCACGTCAAAGTAGGCGCGCCTTTGAAGACCCGCATCTGCGCCCCGGTTGGAGATGAGCACTTTTTGGATGGTTTTTTTATCTTTATTGGGAAATGCCTGCAGCTTCTTTTCGAACTCGTCAATGACACTGCTCGATACCGGAATCTGAGAATATTTAATCTCACAAATCGTGAGCACCTTATCATCCCGATCAAAGAGCAGATCAATCTGAAATCCCGGCTGCTGCTCAGAAGTTTTTCGACTAAAATAAGCGCCCGAGCGGTACTTGACACCACCAAAGCCTAAGAGAGCAGCGATCTGCCGATGAGATTTGCGGCAAAAACGCTCAAATGCATAGCCTAACCACTGCTCATAGGCGTTCATATTTAACGCTTGCAAAGGATTAGATCGGAAATCTCCCTGCGAAACTTCTTTTTTAACAGGTGCAATAAACCGAAAATAAAACTGCATATAGGCGTCCGTGATGCAATAGCGCACAAGATGGCTCTGACTGGAAAGATTATAGGGAACGTAGCCGTCAATAAAATCGCAAACTTCTAAATCCAAGAGTTCTTCGGACAAAGCGCCTCCGGAACGCAGTTTCAGATGCTTCATGATCTCATTACGGGTGGCATATCGATGGCGGCTGAGATAAGCTACGATTTGCCGATAATGTTTATTACTCCCCAAACTACTTGTGAAGATCCGCTCATATTCCGATGCAAAAAACGCGCCAGGAACGAAGGACTGCTTGCATAAATTTAAATAAAAGGAGTGTTTGGTATTGAACAACTTGAGATATTCCGGAATTCCCCCAAGGGTCAAATAAGCGTCAAAGGCCTCATGTGGGGAATAGTCCTTGAGCATCTCTTTAGCTTCGAGAAGGTTAAGTTCCTTCAAAGGGAGTTCGTACTGCGATCGGTTATGGAGCGCTTTTGACTTGATCACTGAATTGATCATATACGAGGGGGACGAGCCGCATAAAATAATGAGTAAATCCGGGTTGTGTCGAAACATATTGTCCCAAACATATTTTAAGGCAGTCACAAAATCTGTCTTGTAGTTCGCAAGCCATTGGACCTCCTCAAAATAGACCGTCCACCTCCCCTTCTTGGTACGCTCTGCGATCTCTTTGAGAACATCTACCCAATCCTGCACGGGTACGCGGGCCAGAAGCGGCTCCTCCGCATAAGCACCCAGCTGCTCCATCACAAACTGCATCTGTTGCTGCTCAGATCTGTTTTCTCTTCCTTCAAACTTCAACAAGCCTCTATCGCGAAGCGTCTGTTCCAAAAGCTCAGTCTTCCCCACTCGCCTTCTGCCATAGACGACAAGAATTTTTGAACCGCGCTCCGAACAGATCTCATCTAAACGCTTCAACTCCTCCTCTCGACCCACAAAGCGCTTATTTTCAGGTACTTGATAAGGTTTCATAACATCCACTCCGCCAATTATCCCCTAATTTACCCCTGTTTGGCGCAAAATGCAATACAAATTTGCGCCAAACAGCCTCTAATTTACTCCTGTTTGGCGCAATTTATCAGCTTAGACGGCCAAAACGGTGGTAAACAAATATTTTAATAACACATAACTTTGGATTGTTTTATTGCCGATTTTATATTACAATCTCCTACTTAAAAAAAGGTGAATCTATGACTTCTAAAGTATTAAACACCCCAAGCCTTTCTATGCAGAGACTCACGGTCCAGGAAGTGCGCGGACGTCTGCAAGACAAATCTGTTGAGGTCTTGACAGAGATCGTCAAAGACAATACGCGCAGAATGGAGGGGTTCACTGAAGATTCTCAGCTGCTCACAAACGGTATCTTTTATCCTGCCGATTACTTTGAAGCTCTGAAGAAAGCAGCCAAGTCTAGTCTTAGCGAATATCTTAGAAATACGAATGCCTTTTTTCATGGATACACTTCGCCCAGACACTTTGATCTCGTGAATGATCGCTTGAGCCCCTCCGGAAAGAAAGTCGCCTGTTTTGTGTTGAAAAATGGAGTTCTCCCCTCTGAGGCCCTCCATGCGATGAAGAACGGCTTAAGCTTGCTTGGCTGCGGCGAAGTTTGCCAAATTGCTCAATATGCTGCTGTAGAAGATGTTCTGGGAGTGGAAAAATTTAACGCCCTTTTTTCCTCAGACTCCCCGACCCCGCTCATGATCGGCGCCCGCGTACCGGAAAATCCGATTGCTCGTTTACGCCTCTATCTGATGCAAGTCGATCCTCCGCAGGCACAGATACAGAAAGGCGATCAGGTTTTCATCCAGAACGTAAACACTTATCCCTTCAAACATGTTTTGAGTCATGCCCAAGCATTTAACGTTCTATGTCTCAATGCCACCCCCGGTTGCCAAAAGTTTACGGGATTAGGACTCCCTCCTGAGGGACTTCCTCATGATCATATCAACGAGGTACTCCTTGGAGAGTTCAATCTTCCCCAGAACTCATGGGAAAGGTTGTCTTCAACATGCAAAGAGATCTGCGAAAAAATTTTCAAAAAACATCTATTAAAAGCAGTGGAATTGAAAGATACCCAGCTCACTCCGGAGAGTTTTAAAGCAGAAGGCGGCGGTATATTGCAAATTGTCTGCGCCTTGGATGCTGAACGGATCACTGCGCTTGCAAACAGCACACTCGCCGAAGCCAGAAAGCTCCTCGATGGATATGATGTGGAAGTGCGCACTAGAAATTAGGATCCATCGCCAACCTCTTGACTTGGCCGCATAAATAAAAAGGGATTGAAAGCAGCGTGTAGCTGTTCTGAATTTCAAAGAAAGTCGAGAGTTGACCTTTACTCAGAAGCATTGCTTCTTAAAAGGGCCTCAGCACGATCTTTTGTGACCTCGCCGTAATTTTCTCCTCCGAAAGAGAGACCCGACTCGAATGTTTTGTGCCTCCATGACTCGGGCAAAATGATATATCCATGAGCATCATTCGTCAGTCCAAAAATGGAGACCTGCGCATACCCGAGCGCGCTCCCAATTTCTTTTATCTGCCGATCATAAAAACAACTGAGTTCACCGGGAATGGTCACAAAGGCGTGCACATGTTTATTCCTTTGTTTTTTGCTGCAAGTCTACACCGTTGACGCCAAAAATGGCAATTGAAGACCTCTCAACTCTCTCTATGAAGTGAAATATTTTTTTGCGGCATAAAACAGGCGATTAAAACACTAATTATTAATCAGTAACGTAATTTTAAATATCGATTAAATTAAGGTTCGCTGATTGTGTAAAAAACAGCCGTTTTCTATAATCCCATCCTTTCTGTTCAAATAAAATTGAGTAATATCTATGGAATTGATGGTTCAAGATTTTCCGCTGAAAGAAGAGCCGCTGCACCCTGCTCATGTGTTACTGCTGCAGGGCGAAATGTGCCTTTTAAAGAGGGACGAGGCAGGCTTTGCCCTGTTCGAAAAAGCTGCTGAACTCGCTCCGGAAGACAAAGAACTATTCTATAGAGAGGCGCTGTCGCTCCACGAATATGGATCGGAAGAAGGGAGAGAAAAAGCGCTCCTCCTTGCAAGCAAAAAACTTAAAACCGCCATTGCATTGGACCCCGGCTTCTTCGCAGCATGGCATCTTTGGGGCAATGTGCTTGTGAGCTTAGGCAGGGCTTATGAGGAGCACCACTATTTCTTAGACGCGCAAAAAAAATATGAGAGAGCGATCGCCCTCAAAGAACGCCACGCAGAAAACCTCGGCGAGCTTTTCTGGGATTATGGCGTGCTGCTCGTTGAAATTGCCAAAGTGTCCGAAGAGGCCCTCGACCTCCACCTCGCCGTCCAAGCGTTTCAACGCGCGCTCTCCTATCCCTATTTTTTTGACGCGACGTTTTGGAATGATTATGGCAACGCCCAGCTCAACCTCGCCGAACAGATCAACGACACCTCTCTCTTCATCAGAGCGGTCCACTGTTTCAAACAGGCCGTCTCGATCTCCTCAGGAGAAGCGACGAGCTGGATAAACCTCGCCACCGCCGTGGGCCTGCTCTATGATCGAACGCATGACAAAGACCATTTTACTCAAGCAAACGAGTGCTACCGCGTCGCTGCCGAGATGCGCCCCCACGACACCGACCTCTGGCTTGAGTGGGCTGATTTTTTGCTGAGCGCCGGCAGACTGGCCCAAGACCCCAAACAGCTGCGCGCCAGCATTGAAAAATGCCACCGCGCCTACGCCTGCAACCCGGAGCTGCCCCTCGTGATCGCCGTGTGGGCAGAAGCGCTCGCCTTGCTCGGAGAGCTCACTGAAAAGCACGACATCATTTCCGAAGCGCAAAATAAGATCGCTAAAGCCGTCGATCTCGCGGGCGACTCCCCTGACATCTGGTACTCCTACGGCATGTGCCTCAGCTCTTTTGCCAGATATTTCAACGACAACGAATATCACTACCAAGCGATCGAAAAATTTCAGTACAGCCTCTCCATCGACCGCACCTATGATCGGCACTGGCACGCGATCGCCGCATCTTATGTGGAACTCGCGCGGCTCAATGCCGATGCGGCCTGCTATGAGCTCGCCGCAAAATTTTACACCAAGGCGATCGATCTCCGCCCCCGCCCTCTCTACATTTTTGACCACGCCGTCTGCCTCGCCAGATGGGGTGAAATGAACCAAAAGGAGCAGCTCTTAGAGGATGCCGTCGTCCAATTTGAAAAAGCGCTCAGCCTGCAAAAAAATGCCCACTATTTCCATCCCGACTGGCTCTTCCACTACGCCTGTACCCTGGACTCCTTAGGCGATTTCCATGAAGAGGCCTACTACTACGTCAAAGCCATCGAGATGCTCTCCCATGTGCTGATGATCGATCCAGAATATAAAGAAATCCATTACCACATCGGGCTTGCCTTCTTCCACCTCGGTGAGATGAACGGAGAAAAAGAGTATTTTTACAGGGCCGCGCACCACTTCCGTCTGGCTACCAAAGAAGAAGAAGAGAACGACCAGGTCCTCCTCGATTGGGCGGTAGCCCTCATCAACATCGCCGACCACCTCCAGGATTCGCATGAGCGGATCGAGATGTACCGCGACGCCGAGCACAAGATGACCCAATCGGCGCGCATGGGCAACCTGACCGCCTACTACCACCTCGCCTGCCTCTACTCGCTCCTCGAGCAGAACGACAGGGCCTTTGCCTTCATCAAAAAAGCCGATGAGTATGAGTCGCTCCCTCCCATTGAAGAAATTTATGAGGACCAGTGGCTCGACGGCCTCCGCGCCACCGGAGAATTCCAAGAATTTCTTGCCCGCTTAGAAAAGCGGCAAAAATCCCGGCCGTGATTTCCAACGGCCCTTTCCCCTCTTTCCCAAACGTGCCCTTGCCCCATTTTCTTCCCCTTTCCCCTCTTTCCCTTCTTTCCTTCTTCCATGCGTTATCCTCTCTTCTAATTTAATTAATTAATGGGGCACGGGCAAGGGCGCGTTTGGGGAAGAGGTATCAATATATTCTTCCTTTTGATAAAATCCGCTGACGAGCAAATTTAATGTATAGGTCAAATTTTTATGGATAAACGCACTCTCTTGTTCATTGTGGCAGTCGGCCTCTCAATGATCGGTTTCAATTATTGGTTCAGCCCCGCCGAGGATGCGAAAGCCCCTCCTGTCCCTAAAAAAATTGCCCTCACGGCCCCGGCTCCGGCCACCGACGAACAATTTTACATCTTTGAAAACGCCTACCAACAGCTCGTCTTCTCCAATAAAGGGGGCGCGCTCGCAGAGATCAACCTCCCCATCCATTCCGAGCAGCATCCCGGCAGCTCTATCCGCAAGATCGAGGCCGATAGGGAAACAGACACCTACTACCCTCTGCTCCGCAAAGGCGTTGTCGGCAAAGACCCCCGCCATTACGCGTTCACCGTTTTGTCCGATGGCCCCATCATCAATTATCAAGTCAAAAACCAGACGAAGACCTCTATCACCTTTGAATCCGTCGAACCGAACCGCACGATCACCAAAACCTTTTCTTTCCCTGAAAATCAAGAAAAGTCTCCCTATTGCCTCGAACTCGCCGTCCAGATCGAGGGCGACGCGCGCGGCCTAACCCTCACCTCAGGCATCCCCGAGGTGGAGCTCGTCTCCGGAAGTCCCGCTCCCGCGCTCAAGTATCGACTCATACGCAACCAAAAGGCCGTCGTCGAAGCGCTCGACCTCCCCAAAAAAGAAAACAGCCTCTCTTCTGTAGAACCCCTCTGGGTCTGTAATTCCAACGGATTTTTAGGCCTCATCATCCAACCCCTCACCGAGATCGGCACAGGATTTAACACCGTGAACGTCCCCGGAACGCTCGCCCCTTCGCGCCTCGCCCTCGTCAATAAAGACGCAGAAAGCTACGCCGGATACGAAATGCAGCTCCCGCTGATCGCGACCAAAGAACCAATGCGTTTTAACATCTTTGCCGGGCCGTTTGACACCCAGGTTCTCAAAGTGGTCGACACCACCAATGAGGGCGGCTACTCCGCTTCTCAGTCCTCCCAAGGCTGGTTCTCCTTCATTTCAGAGCCGTTCGCCAAGTTGTTATTCGTCCTGATGAACTTTTTCTACAACATCACCCACTCATGGGGCATTTCGATCATCCTACTCACCGCAGCCCTGCGAGTGATGCTCTATCCTCTCAACGCCTGGTCGATCAAGTCGACGATCAAAATGCAGCAGATCTCACCTCAGGTCGCCGCCATCCAGGAGAAGCACAAAAAAGAGCCAAAAAAGGCGCAGCAAGAGATCATGAGCCTCTACCGCGAAAAAGGGGTCAACCCCCTTACCGGCTGTCTTCCCATCCTCATCCAGATGCCGTTTTTGATTGGGATGTTCGATCTGCTCAAGACCACCTTTGAACTCCGCGGAGCCAGCTTTATCCCGGGATGGATCGACAACCTCGCCGCGCCCGATGTCCTCTTCAGCTGGGGCACGCCGATCTTCTTCTTCGGCAGCGATTTCCACCTGCTCCCAATCATCCTCGGCGTCGTGATGTACCTGCAGCAAAAGCTCTCCTCGCCCCTGCCTAAAGATGCGAACCAGCTGACCGATACCCAGCGGCAGCAGAAATTCATGGGCAACATCATGGCGATCGTCTTCACCGTGATGTTCTATAATTTCCCCTCGGGCCTCAACATCTACTGGCTTTCTTCCATGCTGCTCGGTATATTGCAGCAATGGCTGACAACCAAGTCGATGAACAGAAAAGCCGCAACTTAAGAAAAGAATATGCAGGCGTGGGAGCAGTTCCTAAAAGCGCAGGAGGCTCAGCTCGGGGTCGAGACGGTCGCCAAATGGCTCCGCACGCTTGCAGTGCTCCACTTTGACGCCTGCAACCTCTATCTTGAAGCTGCAGATTCTGTGCATGCCCTCTGGTTTGAAGAGCACATCCGCCCTCAGCTGCGCAAAAGCCTCGTCAACAACAACCACCGCCTCATCAAAGTCCACCTCAGCATCGCCCATGACCCAGTCCCCTCTCCACAAAAACCCAAAGAGAAGCACAAACCGGCCCCCTTCACCCTATGTTTCGATGCCCTCGATCCCAGGGCCTCCTTCGAAAATTTTGTCGCTCCCGCAAACTCTATGGCCTATGCATTCTTTCTCGATCTCAAAAAAGAAACCCTCGGCGCCTTCAATCCCGTCTATCTCTACGGCCCCCAGGGCGTCGGCAAGACCCATCTCCTCATGGCAGCCGCCCATGTCCTCAAAGGCCAAGGCTGCAAAGTCCTCTACGTGAAAGCGGAGACCTTCACTGAACATGTGGTCAGCGCTATCCGCGCCAGCGCCATGCAGGAGTTCCGCAAAGCCTACCGCCACGTGGACGTCCTCATCCTCGACGACGTCCATCTCTTTGCCCGCCGCAGCGCCACTCAGGAAGAGTTTTTCCACACCTTCAACGCCCTTCACGGCCTCGGCCGCCAAATCCTCCTCAGCAGCGAGGTCCCTCCCGAAACTCTCCAAGAAGTTGAGCCCCGCCTCATCAGCCGCTTTGAATGGGGTCTCACCCTATCCCTTGAAAAACTCGAGACCGCGGGCCTCTCCCAAGTTCTTCGCCAGCATCTCCACACGCTGAAGTTTCCATTAAGCGATGCCCTCATGCAGCTCCTCCTAGATAGCTTGGGAAACAATCCCGTCTTGCTCCACCAAGCCGCGCGCGCCCTCGCCGAACGGTGCCGCTTTACAAAAACACCACCCTCCGCGCTGACCTCTGAAAGCATGAAAACCGTCCTCGAAGACTTTCTCGAGGAGGAGAAGCGGCTTGCCCTCAATCCCCAAAAAATCCTCACCGCCGTCGCCGCCTACTACGGCGTCAAAGTCGCCGACATCTTGGGAAAATCGCAAACCAAAGAGTGCAGCGTCCCCCGCCAGGTAGCCATGCACCTCTGCCGCCAAAAGCTAGAGCTCCCCTACCTCAAGATCGGGGCCCTCTTTTCCCGCGATCACTCTACTGTGATGACCGCTGTCAAACACATTGAAAAAAAGATTATAGACCAAGATCCCCAGCTCTCCGCAGCTCTTGCCGAGATCCAGAAAGAGATTCTGATGCGTCCTTAAAAAGCCATGGCATCGCTTTGCTCGCCACGGCCTTGCAAGGAAGCTATTTTTCATGTGAAGAGATCTGCGATTAATTATTATCAACCTTAGGTTAATTTTAATCCATTGACAGTCAGTATGTTGTGAAAAGTGAAATAATTTAAATCGTATTTGACATTAAAGGCAATTTTATATACAATAGTATGTATTAATGTAAAAACAATTAATTATAAAAAGAGGTTTTATGACAGCATTTATTGAAAATTTTAGTAATGCGTTTGGTCATCTCCATGATAAAATAGTCGGCGCTAACCCTACCCCTCATACAACCAAAGTTGCCGAAGCAGCCAAAAAACCCATTGCTAATGGAGGAGAGGCCGCAGCCGCAGCCAAAGCCGAACCAAAGAAGCCGGAAACTACTGCAGCGCAGCCTCAAACTGGGACAGGGGTGAGAAGACGCAATCCTCCTAAACCTGAGGCTGAAAGTACGACAACCCCTACCCCTATTCCTGCACCCTCTCCAACACCGGCGCCGGCGCCGGTAGATCCGGCACAAGCCGACCTGATCAATCAAGCGCGAGCAGACCTAGCTCCTTCCTCGCAACCTCGCAGTTCCTTAAGCTTAGCCCTCTTGATCACCGGCGAACTGTTAAAGAGAGCGGGATCTGCCGTGGTTAAAACAGCCTCTTTGGGCAAAGCTATTCTGACCTCCGCCTATCAAAATACAGGAATGGGAACATTGGGATCCACGGTCGGTGGGGTCTCCGCCTACCTCGTTGCTAACCCAAGGCTCATTCGAGAACTGCTCAGCTACTTGCCTGTTAGACATGCGGCTGTTGGAAGGGCTATTGAAACTGCGATCACGACAGCGGGTCCGATCCTCGGATGCACATCTGAAAACTCCCTGATGGCCTCTGCCGGCGGCGCTGCCGTAGGCTTCATCGCTTTAAAAGTTGCACCGGCCATTTATAAACAGGTGAACGAATATCGTGACGAAAGGAACAGAGAATTGCCTGCTTCCCTTACAAAATATGGCTTAGTTAAAAGCGACCTGACCGCTGCACTGGCTCATAAAATAGGCAACCTGGCTGATAAGAAAAGGCAAGAGGCTTACGGAAAAGCATTGGGAGGGCTTAAAAAAGGAAATCTTCTGACCCCAGTTAATATCGCTGCTGTCATCGCTTCAAAAAACCCAGTGGCTCTAGCAAATATTTTCGTCCTTCTTCAAGCAGCTAAGTTTCCGCTGACAGATCTGGAAAACTCTAAGGCTCCTTCCTTGCTCACTCAATCTGCAGAACATTTGGAAAACCTGGCGGAAGCTTTAAAAAGCCTGAAAGAGAATGAGTTGCTGAAACATGTTTTAACCTTATTAGAAGGGGCGATCTTCACTGCAAAAAATCCTCTCCTTCTCGCAAAAGCGATCATCGCCCTCTGCGCAGGAAACCACGCCGGTGAAGGTGATCATTATAAACAGATTCTTAATCAATTGCAGACCTCGGTGTCTCCGGCTCTTGTAACGGCTTTAGAAACGCTCCAAACGACCCGTACAAGCCCTGAGGCCCTGGATGCGCTTTTTGCTTCAGAGAACCCGGCTGCCCTTGCCAACATCTTCCTCGTCTTGAAGAAAGCCGGCTTTCTTCTTGCGCCGGTGCTGAAGAATAAACATATCTGCGACCGCGGCCGCGCAACGGCCGCCCAATTAGAAATGCTTGCCGGAACGTTCGCGATCATCCAGAAAAATGCTCCTAACAAGGAAGCGCTGGAGATCTATTTAAAAGCAATCCTCGCCTCTAACAAGCCCGCAATTCTAGCTCAATCAACCGCAATGCTTCTCATAAGAATTGATTTGAACAGGGAACAATTTGCCACCTTGGTTAAATTCCAAGACGAGCTATGTAAAATCGTCGTTCTCTTAGAGCGCGCGGGCATCCTCGACGATGACACTTATAAGGCCGTCCTAGCGGCTGAAGATCCCCAGGCTGAAGCCCAAAAGCGAGTCGACCTTGAAACCCAACAGAAGACGCTCCGGCACGTTGCGGCAAAAGTCCTAGCGGAAGAGAAAATCTTAGACGCCGTCAACTTTGAAATGACCCAACGCTCTGCTAATCCCGAGAGGATGGCAAGGGCCTTAGTAACGCTTAATGGCTTGCTCTTGAACGAAAATACCCGAGCCGAGTTGGAACGCTTAGATCAAGATCCCCGCTATTCAGATCCTGAGCTGTTTGACGAATGCGTTAAAGAGATTGGTGCTATCGAGCTTGAGAGAGCTAGATAGGCCTTCTAGGGGCAGCGCCGCGGCTGCCCTAATTCTTACATCTATCAAGTAAATATTTTAATTTAACTTATATTTCCCATTCAAGTTTGTTTAAAAAGTAAAATACCGTTGACATTAACTAGATATTAAATATATAATGGTGATTAAGAAATATTAAGTTAGCATAGTATAAATAAAATAATTAAAAAGAGGTTTATATGTCATCATTTAGTTCATTATTAGGCAGCGTCCATGATTACGCAACAGGCACCGGTTCGGCCCAAGGGACAATCAAAGCTGAGCCTAAAGCCCCGTCGTACAGTATTTTCGCGGAAGGCACCCCCCAGCACCTGGCCCTCCAGCGAGCTGCGGAAGCGGCACTCGCCGAGCGAACTAAAGCAGTTGCAGTCATTCCTCCTGCCGCCCCGGCCCCCGTTAGCTCTGCCGTGCAAGTCCAACCTCCTGTAGATGGTCAACCCGGAATTGCTCTAGGAGAGGCCTTCCTCGAACTCTCTTATAACATGTTCCTGGGCGCTCGTTCTTACTGCGTCTATTTGTTGAGCAATCCTGTTATGGCGCTCACAACAGGGACAGCAGTGGCAGGTGCAGCCCTCGGATACAGCGCTTCAGAAAGCTACATGGGACCTTTAGCCGGTTTTATCGGAGGACTCCTCCTCCCAAAAATTAGCACAGCGGTATATGCAGCGCTCCCTTCCGCAGAATCTGTCCGCAAGAAAATGAGACGCCCCAAGGCCCTGCCGCCCATTCCGGCGCCTAGAGCAATTACGATGGATCCGAACATGGCTGCAGTTGTGCACCAATTGACAAATGCCGGTCTCGATAGCAACGACCTGGCCCTCATCAACCTCCAAGAGGTGACGAATAAAATGATGATTTCAACACCTCAGTACCAAAATTGTCTAGTGACTGCCTTGGCCGAACTCAAACTCAGGGGCGTATTGACTGCAGCAAATGCGCAAGCGCTCCTCAGTTCAAATATTCCGGCAACCCTAGCGATCGCGATGGCAGAGCGTCCTCAAGCATTCGCGTCTTCTCAAGCCCGCGAAGTTCTGAGCGCATCTGACAACCCCGGAGCGCTGGCACGCGTGATCCCGCTGCTGACTGAGGCAGGCTTGAATGCCCAAGACCTCGCTCAAATTGACCTTCCGGAGTGGATGTACAAAGTGCCCGGTTGCACGCCTGAGCATATCGCAGCTCTTGTGTCCGCCCTTAAAGAACTTAAAAAAGTGAACCTTGTCACTAAGGATTATGCCAAAGCGATTGTTAATGCATGCTTTCCGCATGAGCTGGCGCTTGCGATCGTAAAGCAACCCAACGCATTCCTTATAAGGTCCCATCGAGAAGCCATTTTCTTATCTCCAAAACCCCAACAGTTGGCGTATATCATTTCTCTCCTTAAGGAAGCGGGGTTGATAGAGAAAAACAATAACTTGACTACAGCAGCAACGCTGGACACGGAATCGCTCAAGACAATTGTCCACGTTCTAGCTTTAAACCAAATCCTGCATGATGATAGTTTTAACCTGGTGAAGAGGTCGAAAGATGTGCCCGGTCTGGCTAAGGCATTAGCCGGCCTGAATGCGGCAGGTCTTTTACAGAATGAGGGGACGGTCCTTGGTAGAAAACTAGGCCTCCTTGAGCCAACCGTACCGACAGGCACCGTCGTCAACGGAGAATGCTTCCTTACCGTCATGAATGCTACAAACCCTGCCTCACTAGCTGGCGGGTTGATCGCGCTCAAAAATGCTAAACTTTTGAGCGTCCGAGAAAACTTTGATGCCGTGAGACTTTCAAGGGATCCCCATGGGACGGGAAGAGCTCTTGCTGCACTTGAAGCGGCCCAGCTTTCCCTTATAACGAAGGCTGAATCTGCTGCCCTTGAAGCGGCCAAACTTCTCTCTTCAACAAAAGCGGAATTTGATGCCGTCAGAAAACATAGGAACCCGCGAGCGCTGGCAGACGTGATGGAAATCCTCAATGCGGTGCAGCTGCTCACTAGAACGACTTTTAATCAATTAATCTCATTCGGAGGCAATTTAGGAGAACTGGCACGCGGGCTCAAACGACTCCAAGAGGGGGGGTTTGTTCCTTCACCACAAGCATTGCGGTTCCTCATTAGCTCGCAAAACCCGCTAGCTTTGGCGACAATCTTCCGAATCATCAAAGAGGCGAACCTACAAGACCTCGAAGACAGCAACGTACTCCTTGTTACCGCGCCCAACTTCACTTCTTTTCATACGCTTACAAATCTAGCAGTGGCTCTGAGAAAGCTCCAAGAATCTGGAGTCATCGTCAATCTCAAAGAGCTTGTGAAAAGACGTAAAGCAAGTCTCAACGACGAATCCACAAGGGAATCCATCAGGCAAATGGATAAGACATTAATGAATGTCATCTGCTCTGGCAATCCTCTGGTCAAAGCAGAAGAGTTTATCTCTGCTCACAAATTGGCTAATGCGGGTAATCCTGCAGCTGCGGTTGCAAACCAGAACGAACAAGAAGCTGCTGAGAGAGCACGAAGGGACAGACTTGCGGCTGCAGCGAGTGCTGCGAACCAACAGCTAGCGCAGTTCGGTCTCGCGGATGCCAAGGATATAGCTGCAGTGGACAACGCTCTGAACCCAAGAGACATGTCCTTTGCTTTACTTCGCCTCAAGGAGCACGGTCAGCTTAACGATCAGACTAGAGAAGCTCTGATCAGCGCGGACAAGAACGAAGAGACCCAGGACCTCGTACGCTTTGCCGACCTATTGGTTCTATAAGCTGACCCGGTCTAAGAAGTCCAAGAGACTAAAAACCGGCCGCCGCAAGGCAGCCGGTTTTTTTATTGCCTCAAATCTTGAGGTAGGGCTGTTTGCCGTGCGGGTGCTGGGGAGGCTTATGCTGGCCCTGGCCGCCTGCGTCGCCGCCGGAAGGTTCTTCGCGTCCTTCCACAATGTTTTTCGCTTTCTTGCGCCATTTCTCGACAGATTCTACGAACACAGGTGCAAAACGTCTGAGCGCAGAAGCATCAGTGCCGACACCCATCTCGAGCACACAGTGCATAAGGATTAGCTCTTCCGCAAGGGCCACACCGACGCCGCCGCCTGCCATTTGGCCGCCGAGCATCGAACCTTCGAGCAGGTGCTCGAAAAGCTTCAAGCGGGTTCTGTCGTCTTTGGGAAGTCCGTCGAGGATCGGGGAATAGAGATAGAGCCTGTCTGAGTTGGGCTCGTACGTGAGGTGCAATGAAAAGGTATTGTCAATACCCAGAATGCAGGTATGATTTTCATCAAAAGCCAACCCCTCGAGATTAAGCTCCTTTCCAAACTCTTTTAGGTTCGCTTTAGCATTTTCCAGTGACATGTTAAGATTCCTCCCTCTTTTTTTTATGTGTCCGCTTTATGAGCCTTTCCCGATGTCTCTTCGAAGATCTCCAGATCGCAGCAACTCTTAAGAAGTTACCCATTTATAGGAAAAAATAGCAACAGAAAAGATTTCATCCGTCCTCCGGCGGAAACCCGGCCTTAAGGCCGGGGTTCACGCGGGAGGGAGAGGAAAGGGGGAAAAGGGAGAGGAAGAGAAAGAGGAAGATCGGGCATGGGCACGTTTGGGAAGGAAAGAAGGGACATAAAGTCTTTCTTTCTTTTCGTGCCCCTTCCCTTGCCCGATCTTCCCCCTCTCTCTTCTTTCCTAATTCTTCCCGATTGCTGTAAATAATTTATTTTAGTAGAGATGAGGGGTATGACTTATACGACGGAAAAAGGCTCCCCTCTGCCTTTGGGGATTTCAAAGCGTGCAGGGGAAGTTAACTTTTCTCTCTTTTCTGAGCACGCGACAGAGGTCCGCTTGTGCCTCTTTTCTTTAGGTGCCGAGACCCCATTTTTTGAGGCCCCTCTATTCCAGACGGGGTTTTTATGGCACTTAGGGGTCCATGGGCTGCCGGAAGAGGGGCAGATTGAATACGGCTACCGCGTGGAAGGGCCGAACGATCCCCAAAAGAGGCAGCTCTACGATGCCTCGAAAGTCCTCCTAGACCCCTATGCGAAAGAGATGAACACTCTGCACATTTGGGGCAAGGAGGAGTACTCCCCGCGGGGGAAGGTGGCCTTTCCGCCGCCCTTCGACTGGGAAAATACCCTGCCTCCGCGCATTGCGATGGAAAATCTTGTCATCTATGAAATGCACGTGCGAGGGCTGACCATCGACCCGTCGAGCCTTTCCGCCCATCCCGGGATGTTCCTCGGAATTCTTGATAAAATCCCCCACTTCTTAAAGCTCGGCATCAATGCTATTGAGCTCATGCCCATCCATGAGTTCAATGAGTCTGAATCGCCGCAAAAAAATTACTGGGGCTACTCGACGGTGAATTTTTTCAGCCCGATGAACAGGTACGCCAAGGCCTCTGCTCTCCAAGAATTTAAAACGATGGTGCGGGAGCTGCACAAACACAAGATCGAGGTGTTCCTCGACGTGGTCTACAACCATACGGCTGAAGGAGCTCCGGGAAAGGGGCCTACTTACTCGCTGCGCGGCATTGACAATCAAGTCTACTACTTGGAGAAGGACTTTTCCGGCTGCGGCAATACGATGAACGCCAACCATCCGGTCGCGGCACGCATGATCATTGATTCTCTGCATTATTGGGTCAAGGAGATGCATGTCGACGGGTTCCGGTTCGACCTAGCCTCGGCCCTCACCCGCGACGAACAGGGGCAGCCTTTGAGGGAACCGCCTCTTATCGAAGCGATCACCTACGATCCCACCTTATGCGACGTCAAGCTGATCGCCGAGGCATGGGATGCGCATGGCCTCTATCAAGTGGGATCTTTTCCCGCTTGGGGGCGCTGGGCGGAATGGAATGGAAAATATCGGGATGTGGTCCGCAGATTTATCAAGGGAACGGACGGCCAGGTGGGAGAGTTTGCCCGCGTCCTCTGCGGTTCTGAAGATCTCTACGGGGAGACACGCGATCCTTACCACAGCATCAACTTCATCACAGCGCACGACGGATTTACCTTAAGAGATCTCGTGAGCTATCAAGAGAAGCACAATGAGGCCAATGGGGAAGAAAACCGCGATGGGGCGAACAATAACGAAAGTTGGAACTGCGGGGTCGAAGGAGAGACGCACAATCACCAGATCGTGCAACTGAGGGAGCAGCAGATGCGCAATTTTCATGCAGCCCTGATGATCTCTCTCGGAATCCCCATGATTCTTATGGGCGATGAATACGGCCACACGCGCGGCGGCAATAACAATACTTGGTGCCAGGACAATGCGCTCAACTGGTTTTTGTGGAAAGAACTTGACCGGGCCTCCGCTTTTTTTCGCTTCTACACCTTGATGATCGCCTTCCGCCATCGGCATGCCGCGCTGCGCCGCACGACTTTCTATACACTTAAAGACATCGCCTGGCACGGCCATGAGCCGCTGCAACCCAATTGGGGCCCTGAGAGTAGATTCATCGCCTTTTCCCATGACAACCTCTATATCGCCTTCAACGCCCATTTTGACAAGGCCCCTCTGCACCTCCCCCATCCTCCTCCCCATAAAAAGTGGTACCGGGTCGTCGACACTGCCCTCAAGCCCCCTGAGGACATCCTTGAAGAGCCCGCCCTTCATGCTCCCCTGAAGCACACCTACAATATGGCTCCCCACTCAGCCTTCATCGCAGAAGCCTACTGAAAAGGAGGGGCACGGGCACGTTAGGGAGGGAATATGGGAGAGCAGTATCTCTACGAGCTATCGCACAAGGAGCGGGCGTACAATGACAGCGAATTTGCGAAGCCGATCAGCTACGAACTGGCCAAATATTTGTTAATTTAGGAGGGTGTATGATCAGAAAACTTCCGGGAGGCGGCTACCGCCTCTATTCCCGCACAAAAAATCCTAAGACCGGAAAGCGGAGAAACTTAGGAACCTTCACCACGCGAGAGGCTGCTGTGCAGCATGAAAAGGAGGTTCAGTTT
>Ga0207105_1136_pt1 | contig 17957 bp, 15 predicted proteins | sample Alteio_BWMinHeat_77_FD_153569 | JGI IMG/M metagenome (GOLD analysis project Ga0207105, IMG submission 153569) | Enriched cells from forest soil in Barre Woods Harvard Forest LTER site, Petersham, Massachusetts, United States -... | ecosystem: Environmental > Terrestrial > Soil > Temperate forest >... | reverse complement strand
GAAAATGATAAATAAAAAAGGAGTTCTGTAAGAACGACATAATTTTTGTGATTTCAAATCGTTTATAAATAAACACTTGTGTTAGCTTAACGCGTATGTGCGGTAGCAGTTCCTCTTTCTTAGCTTCATGCGGCAAGACTTTTTGAGATCGAATTAAAATTTCTTTTTAATTCACTGACATTGCGCATTCGCTCTGGAGAGCGACTGAAGGCTAGCAAAGTTGCATATTTTTTGTGTTGATGACATAATGTAACTCTAATCCTTGGCAGGAGGCTTTACTTTATCAATCACTTTTTAAGGAAGAATAAGATCATCTTCTTTTAATGCGTCAGATCCAGCCCTGGGATCGTAGCCAAGATGATGCATCATACTTCCTAAGATAAAGTAATGTGTTTTTTTTAATCCTTCAAAAGCTGAAGGGATTTGGTACTTTTGTCCAAAGTTCCTTGGAGTACAAATGCCGATTGCTCTTAGAACAGAATCTGCTGGATTAAAAAGAGGATAATTATTGAAAAAATCACCCTTCGCCGAAATGTGAGTGACATATTCATGAGCATTAAGAAGATTCTTTTCACCTATTTCTCGCTGTTGTCTAACTCCTAATGCAATGGAGTTAAAACAGACAGAAGGTACATGATTCTTTGCAGAAACATATGAGGCAATGGATCCTCCCAAAGACTGTCCCGTTAATATCACCTTTTTACCAGCGAACTCTTTTTTCTGCTTAAGAGTTTGATAAAGTGCATCGGCTTGTTGATAAATCCCAACTTTGAAGCCAAACAGGTTTTTAACAGCGCTTATGCGTTGACGCCATAAAACCTTAAAACGCATCGCAGGATCCATTGCCTGGATTGTATCGCCGCTACGCACTCCTCCAAAACACAGGAACACTTTATCATCTTGACTTTGAAGGATCACAGCAGTGAGGCCGGTTTGTTCGTCAAAAAAACAGCGCTCTTTAGCTTCAATTTTTCCGGGCACACCGCTTAAGTCTAGGGCATTTTTACCCGGTTCGAAAAACTTTAAACCAAAGCGATTAACCACATTTTCATTTTGCATCCAGCAAGTTAAGCTTGCGAAGCAATGAGGTAAGAAATTCTTGGCTTCATGAGGACTCAACTCTTTTGTCGTTTGGGGACGAGCATTGCATTTCAAGGAAATAGCAGACAAAATGCGAACCACATTACGTTGAAAGGCGGCTTTTTTTAAGGTTAAATAAGAGCGGGAGAATAAAATTAAATCCTTTAACTTCTTCAGAGTAGGAGCAGCCACCAGAGCGATTTTACATCGGGCCGGCCTCTTGATAATTGGCAGTAATAAATGATCTGATTTAATGCCTTCAGCTATCAACATCGCGTTCTTCGCTTTTTTTTGGCTTTGCTAAAAGAAATGCCTCATGAATTCGTGCGCATTTTTTATGAGACTTGGAGCCTTTGGTTAAAATAAAACCGGCAATAGTTGCAGGAGCTGCCGCCGAGGAAAAAATAGCAACAAATAAAAAAGCCAGCACTTGATGAGCAACTGGTCCTTTCGGCTGCTTAACAAATTCTTGTCCATTAACGAGATAACATCTTCCTGCGAGAAGACGGACTGGCTTCAATAAAAAATTTCCAATTTTTTCAGGAACATCAGCTTGCGGATGGATATAATTAACTAAACTTCGTAACAATATTTGCGGCATAGTCACCCCCATTTAATCAAGATAATATTATATAATAAAATGACTTTTTTGTAAATTAAATTTTAACATTTCTTTAACCTGATTACTATACAACAAAAATGATTCAATATTAACTAAAAAATGCGTAATGCTAAGACTTTATTGGTATTTTTAAGAAATCTTCAAAGAATCAACAGCGAAAAATGGGTGTATAACAGCAAAAACGACAAGCGAGGAATTATTTTACATGCATCATAAGCCAATTCTGGGTTTGATTGCCAAAATAGACTTCAACAGAAGATTGAGACAGCGTTAGATTGTATAATCCCGTAGTAAATGTCGGGGAATTTGTTCCTTGGGTGATTTTCCAAGCAGCTCTTTGAGTTGATTTGTCGACCATACCCTCGATAGGATAGGTTTTGTCGCTGGCTTGATTATAATACGTACCGGAAATGGCACCTGATTTGTTTAAGGCTAACTGAAAAAACATATTGGGTTGAGCATTTTGATTTTCGGCATTTGTTAGAGCAAAAACACCCAGAGACATCCAGTTTGAACTGTCATTAGAGGTCGCTTGTACAGATGTAGTTTTTCTCTGGGGTACAACATTTCGGACCGAATTATCTACAGGGGCATTGGCGGGATTGGCTGGTAGATTTTGCTCATAGATCGATTGAGTTGCTGGGGTGATGCCGCTCGATGAATCATAGGTATAAGAAGGCGTATTGGTCGTATTAGATGGCAGATTTTGCTCATAAATCGATTGTGTTTCAGGGTCGATATCGGTTGATATGCCATCATCAAAATAGTAGGGATTGCCCCAGGCTCCTGAAATCCATGAGTTGACCCCGCCCCAATTGCCATAATTCCAAGGATTGTATGAATTACTCCAATAGCTCGGTTGATAGCCATGGCTTGTCCAAAACTCGTTATTGAACCAGTTTGACTTGCTTGGATATTGTTGCGAAGCTTGACTGCGGAAGCTATTAGCTATTTGGCTCTCTTGTTGAAGCCTAGTTTGCAATGACTGCTGATAATTTGCGGGTAAATTGCCGCTAGTGCTGTTAATCGCGGGCTTTGAAACGTTATAATTTGACAAGAATTGCTGCACTTGCGAGCGCGAAGGAGCACTTGTCGATGCTGCTCCCGGCGAGGAAAAGATTGTATTAGCAGGGCTAGCGCTTGACGAAGACCATGAATTTGCACGGCTCATGGAAGGGGTGCGCGCAACAGGATTGCTCCCCGTTCCTTTGGCGCCATCTTGACCTCCACCGGCTATGACGACAATTGCTTCCATGTAGGGCATCAGCAGCATCATTGAGCTAGCGAGTGATATCAAGACGTACTTGCTTTTCATGATCCTTCCTGGTTAATCCATCTTTTGGAATCAATCTTTAGCTTTGCATTAATCAATAAATTTTTCAAATAAAAATTTATTGATTTGCAAATAGCTGCTCAACTGTCAAAGGATGCAATTTGGCATCGCCCGCAAAGGAGTTGTCAAAGGCAACAGAGATCTTCCCTAAACTTGGCTGCATCACAACGCGATGAGTGGTCTCTTCGTTATTGACATAAGGCAGCGATAAACTATGCACCACTAATTTGCTCCTATCGATGCCATTTGGATTGATGTTTTGCTGTGCGTGAGTAAAAAATGCATCGATCACCTCTTTTCTTTCTTTGCTGTACCAGAAATGATCTTCTTTCTTCCCATAAGTCTGGTTAGTGACGACCAATGGTTTATTTTGTTCCCATCTTCTACGCCAGTGCCGCTTGGTTGGATCAAAGCCCTCTTGGCATAAATGCAAGCCGACAGCATCTTTGTTATCGGCGACACTAAGATGATAAGGTCCCAAGGGCTGGTAGCCATCTGTTTCTACTAACTCGCTGACTTCTTGTGCTGTTGAGCACGTTTCTAGCATTAGGCGGTTTAAGAAAACCGCCGGCATGCCTTTAACTTCCGTTGTGACGCCTTCAGCGACGTTCATGCATAACGAAAGTCCCGACTTTTCATTTTTCTTGATTTTCATGGCAGTCAATGTTCCAATGAGTCCTGGAACCGAAACTTCAACAACGCGGCTGCCATCTTCAAGATGACGGCAAAAAACAAGGCTATGCGCACCGGCTAGGCCAAGAGATGGCCAATCCATATTGCGGCCGAAAGTAAACCCTCCATCTTCATCGCGGTCAATGACGACAGTGCAGGCAAGGGCTAAAGCAGGCTTTTGTTGATTAACAGTTGGATTAGCTGCTTGTTTCTTAAGTTTATGCTCGGCTAATGGGAATTTAAAATGACAACTGTCCGGGGCCATATTGTAGGCAATGACATCTTCTAAAGTGATTTTTTTGATGCGTCTGAAACGCTGCTCCTTAGCCCACTGATTAAAACCATCGACAAAGCCCTCCATTTCTTTTATATAACGCTCAGGGATGTATTTTCGGACTGATTCAATGACTGAAGGAATATCTTTGGATTTAGTAACAAAAGGCACAAAATTGCTCACAAAGTCGGTGCGGCTGCGCAGCGTGTTCAAGCTTGGTCCCAACAGATAACCATGGGCTTTTCCTGCTTTAAAGGGATCCTTTGTAGTGATGGATAAAATGGGAACATCGCCTTGATAATAGAGTTTTCCACCTTCACATTGGCCTGGCTTAAAGGTGTGATGCTTCATATCATGCTTTGGAGGAATCAGGATATCGAGCACCTTAAGAGCGATGGCCGATATTGTTATACCAGCTCCCCCAATGGCACCACAAACGACACAAATCACGATACCAGCGCCTCCAAGCGGCGGTAATGCAATGGATGCTCCCCCTAAAATCAGGCCTGCAATCTTTACAACTTTGACTACTTTGGGATGGGCATAAATCCATCGCGAGATTTTTTCGTTAATAGTAAGAACTCTTTTGGCAAAAGGCTGCAATGGCGCTACTGTGTTAAGATATAATCCTGTTTCCATCAAAAAAATCCAAATTAATGTTAAGAAGGGAACTTGTATAAAGAAAATAAACATTAAATTCAAAGTTTAAAACCAAATGAAGATCTTCAAAAAATTACCACCGATTTTTTGTTGAATTTGAATCCAATGTCAGCATAGGATGCCGACCTATGCAAGAAGACAAAATAGACATTTCTAAAATGCCCTCTCGCTTCCACCTCAAGCAGCCTCCTCCTCTATTAATGAAGCCGGCGTGCTACTAGAAATTAACACCACGACTTTTGAGAAAATCAAGGCAGGCTTGCGGAATTTTCCCTTCATAAAAGACTTTGTCTTCAGGTATAAAATGCGCACCCTTTTTAATCATTATTTCTAATAGAGATTTTACTTTATCAGGATCTTTATCCCATTTTGCAGCGACGAAAGCTAGTGGAGACCTTTCATCATTACCTTGATTTATGTCGACCCCGTGTTGAATTAAACATTCCACAATGTCAAGGTAATTTTCTTTTTTTCCTTTAAAGAGTATGTCATTGCATTCAGTCAAATTAGCTCCATTCGTAAGAAGAAGTTTTATTATTTCGAGATTGCCTACTTTGACTGCATGTCCAATTGGTACAGTTATTCTGCCCCGCGCATTTGGATCCGCTTTATATTTTAGAAGAACACTGACCATTTCAAAATTATTCTTATTGATAGCTAGTGGAAGAAAAAATGCCAGCTGATCATAACTACCATCAGAGTATTGTTTTCCATTAAGAAATTCTTTCGAATTAGACATATTCTTTAAGAAATTTTCAATACTGTTTACCTCTCCATTTTCGATATATTTTTGCAATTGTGCATTTGGTGTAAGTTTCTTTTGCTGTTTTTCATCGACAACGGCTTCGTGTGGTGTTCTTGGTTTTTCTAGTTGCCCGAGCTCTTTCAGGAGGCTATTTCTTTGTGCTTTAGAAAAGAAGTGCTTAATTTTCGTCGCAATTCGCGTTAAAAGCCCCTCTTTATTAATTTGACAATCTGGAGTTTCATAGCCTTTATTTTTGAGATCTTCAAAAACTTTAATGAAATCTTTTACTTCATTTGCATTTTGTTTTGGTCGCTCCGAATTAATTGCTGCATTTTTGACAGCTAAAATCAAGTTATTTAGAGAAACATTTTTGAGTTCGCTACCATCACTAGTCTTGCCGCTGAAGCGGCGCCCATGTAATAGACTAAAGGTTGGGTTTAAAGTTTTAATATCGGATGGAGTGACATCAACTAAATTCTTATTAATGACAACCTTCATAAGCCCCCTATTTTTCAATAAAAAACCACACCATCATTATAACGAAATTCTAATTGATTTTGACAAAATATTAGCGATCCCAGATTTGCAGTATTTTGAGAGAGGTATCACCCCCATAACAACCATAACAAACGCGTTTTACAGACATTGCTCTTTTATTTTTTTACCGCAAAACGGTAAATTGCCGCGACAGCGGCTACAGAAGCTAGCCGGGGGTGACGTAAGGAACCCCCGGTTCTTCCAAAGCATATTGAAGAGCCAGGAACTGGCGACATTTCGTTAAAAGCTTCGCCAGTTCCTGGCTCCATATTCCATTTGAAATTTACCGGGGGTTCCTTACGTCACCCCCGGCTAACTTCTGTAGCCACTTCGCGGCCATTAGATTGCTTGGCAATATATAGAAATCCAAAGTCGGTCTGTGGCTCTGTGTTCTTTTGTACCAAAAATCTTTTTTGTATCGTTTATTATTTCCTCTCGACTACAATGCAATCGGAGTAACCAGGATCAAAGTGCTTATGAAAAAACAAGATGCAGCCAAGCCTCAAATTGACATCCCATTGCAGAAGATCAAGGGTTTCTGCTTGAAAAATCATATCCAAGCGCTTGCTCTTTTTGGCTCTGTTCTGACAGAGCGCTTTCGCAAGTCAAGCGATGTGGATGTCCTGGTACAGTTTGATGCGCAGCACATTCCTGGACTGATTCGCCTCTCAGAGGTCGAATTAGAATTGGGAGAGATCTTTGGGAGACCTGTCGATCTCCGCACCCCGAAAGATTTAAGTCGTTTTTTTCGCAATGAAGTCATAGCCGGAGCCTATCATCTCTATGGAAAAGAGCGATTCCGTCCGTCTTAAGCACATGTTGGAAGCTGCTCTTACTATACCAAGGTACTCATGACCAGAATCAATCTTCATAAAGAAGATTTAAAAATTTCAATGAACTCTGAAAATTACCCCTTAATTTGAAAATATCTATCAAGTGATTGGGTTCTCCTTTAACACCGAATAGCTCACCTCCCTGTTTTTCAGGCCACTTATATATAATTTCTTTTAGACTTTATTTAGTTCATGTCCTGGTTAGCAATCGGATCATAAGCGCTGTTTGGAGAGTGAAAAAAGATTTAGATTTTTCAGAAGCTGTCACTTTATATTTTTTTACGCTTTTGTGTGTCTTAGTATTTGCCCACCTTTTTTATAAGTTTGTGGAATCTCCCTGCCTGCGCTTTAGTCAAAAGTTTGCATTCAAAAAAAAACCTCAATCAGCCCCTTCCTCTATTAATGTCGGCGTGATGCCTACTAGAAATTAACTCCACGGCTTTTGAGAAAATCAACGCATGCTTGCGGAATTTTATCTAAGCCTCGAGCCCTATCCATGGGGGAAAAGTGTGCTCCTTTTGCAATCATCATTTCTAATGTTGCCTTTGCTTTATCAGGATTTTTGTCCCATCCCTCGGCGACATTAATCAAAGGAGACCATAATGCATCATTAGGATTGAGATTCACATTTTGCTGAACCAAACATTGCATAATATCCAAGTAGTTTTCATATCCTTTTTTATTAGCATGTGCTGAAACAAGAATTTTATTAGGGCATTTAGAAATATTAGCACCTTTTTCCAGAAGGAGTTTGACTATTTGGGGATTGCCCTCTTTGACTGCGTACACGATTGGCAATTGCAATAAACCACCCTGTGCGTTTGGATCTGCTTTATATTTCAGAAGAAGATCGACCATTTCAAAGTTATTCTTTTTAATAGCTTGCAAGAGAAAATGGGCAAAAACAAGGCGAGAGCCATCATTTAATTTCTTTCCATTAAGTAATTCTTTCGTATTGGAGATATCTTTTAAGAAATTTTCAGCTCCTTTCACATCTTCATTTTCAATATATTGTCTCAAGGGTGCTCGTTTTTCTTCCATCTTAATGGATTGATCGAACTCTTTAAGCAAATAATCTCTCTGTTTTTTAGAAAAAAAGTGCTTAATTTTTGTTACGATGCGAGTCAAAAAATTGGCGTTATTGATTTGGGCATCAGCAGCTTCATATCCTTTATCATTAAGAGCACTGAATTCTTTGCAAAATTCGCTTATTTCTTTTACATCTTTTTCAGGACGGTCAGCATCAATTGTTGCTTTTTTAATGGCTGAAATTAAGCTATTTAAAGCAACTTCTTTGCCTTTTCCATCACTAGTTTGACATTGGAAGCGCCTTCCATGTAATAGAGTAAATGTCGGTTTTAAATTTTTAACCTCAGACGGGGTTATTTCCACAAGACTATGCTCAATATAAAGTTTCATACGTAATCCTTGCGGTTATTTTTAAATATAAGACTCCAAACATCATTATAACGAAAGTCTGATTTATTTTGAGAGAGGCATCAAACCATGAAAACCATAACAACGCGTTTTACTGACATTGCTCTTTTATTTTTTTACCGCAAAACGGTAAATTGCCGCGAAGCGGCTACAGAAGTTAGCCCAATGTCGTCAAATTAAAAAAACATTTATACAACTTTGCTAGCATTCAGTCGCCCTACCGGGCTCTACCCTTTGACGTTCTGTCCCCACCGTTCCATCGCGCTAAGGCGCTCAGTCACACTGGGCTGTAATCGGGTTGTCCTGCGCATTCGCTCCGGACTTAGGACAAAAAAACGTTAAACTATGCCCTAGAGCCCGTCTAGGGCGATTGATTACAGCCCACTGTGACTGAGCGCCTTAGCGCGATGGAACGGTGGGGGAATGCCACAAAAAAATAGAGCCCGGTAGGGCGACTGAATGCTAGCCAAGAGGTGTAAAGACTTTTTTAATTTGACGACATTGGAAGTTAGCCGGGGTGACGCAAGGAACCCCCCGGCTAACTTCTGTAGCCGCTTCGCGGCAATAGATTGCTTGGCGATATATAGAAATCCAAAGTCGGTCTGTGGTTCTGTGTTCTTTTGCACCAAAAATCTGTTTTTTGTATCGTTTATTTTCGCCACTCGACTACAATGCAATCGGAGTAACCAGGATCAAAGTGCTTATGAAAAAACAAGAAGCAGCCAAGCCTCAAATTGACATCCCATTGCAGAAGATCAAAGGTTTCTGCTTGAAAAATCATATCCAAGCGCTTGCTCTTTTTGGCTCTGTTTTGACAGAACGCTTTCGCAAGTCAAGCGATGTGGATGTCCTGGTACAGTTTGATGCGCAGCACATTCCTGGACTGATTCGCCTCTCAGAGCTCGAATTAGAATTGGGAGAGATCTTTGGGAGACATGTCGATCTCCGCACTCCGAAAGATTTAAGTCGTTTTTTTCGCAATGAAGTCATAGCCGGAGCCTATCATCTCTATGGAAAAGAGCGATTCCGTCCGTCTTAAGCACATGTTGGAAGCTGCTCATACTTGTCTACAATTTGGTGCTGGCAGGGAGCGAATCGACTTTGAAACAGATCAAATGCTCGTCTTTGCCATCATCCGCGCACTGGAAGTTTTCGGAGAAGCTGCATCAAGAGTGTCTAACGAGTTTCAACAGGCACAATCACATATTCCTTGGCGCGCGATCGTCGGTATGCGTAACCGATTAATTCACGTCTATTTTGATATCGACTACGATGTAGTGTGGGAAGCAATTAGCCATGAAATTCCCCAAATCATTCCCGAGTTAGAGAAGCTCCTCTTATTATACCAAGACACTCATAACCAGAATCGATCTTCGTAAAGAAGATTTAAAAATTTCAATGAACTCTGATCGGATCAAGCGGGCACCATAGAGAAAAATATAATTAGTTTAATTTCTTTATACGGTAGAATTTTACTATATCGCCATAAAAATCCGGTGTGAAAAAGACTTCATGCTCAAATACATGAGGTTGTGCGCACCACCCCCATTTTGATTCGATTGTTCCGCCATTACTTACCTTCTTGCGATAAATACCTGCATGCGTCGTACCAGAGATCTCAACAGAATTGGGAGTATAAACTACTTTTCCCGGTTCAACACTATAAATAGCAAGATCTCCATCTTTTGGGTTGGTGACATTTGTGAAATATGTATTCACGATATGATTGATTCGCTCACTTACAGAATCCTGTATTTTTTCCATTTTCTTTTCAGCTAATTCCTCTAATGCGGTACCAAAGGTTCCAAGAGCATAAGCAAAGCAGTTTAAAAATTGCTCTGGATCTTCATCATCAAATGTCTTTACTGTACGAAAAAAACCGCTTGCTTGCATAGTTGTACCTCTAAAATCGGTTTTCCATCCTTGTGGTGATCCATATTTCTCACCAATATCTTTACACCTGGATGACACTATGTAACCTATCTCCGAGATACTTTTTCTCCTATCATAAGGTCCGAAAGGTTCATACACACGTGCATAAGTTGATTTCCCATCGTTTCCCTTTAAATATGTTGGATTTCCAGCCATCGTCACCAAAAACTCAAATTGATTTTTAAAGGAAAATGGAGTTTCCCAAGAATCATTAGTTAATAATAACACATCCACTCCATTATAATTAGTTTATTAAAAATCTCGATTATATATGCTATTGTATTAAAAATAAAGTAATTTTTATACTTTTATTCTAAAGACTAATTTAATGAGAGAATTATCTTTTGATATTTTAAAGGTTTTTCTCTTTTGTAAAGGCTATGGAAAATGGCACGCAAAATCAAAGAAATATCAGTTGAAATTCGATGATAGAAAAAAAAGAAATTTGTGATAATTTGTTGTAGCTTACTGCACAACAAAAGCACCAAACCAGATGTGCTGTTAGAAATTGATTGATAGGTAAAATAAAAAAGGGCCTCTGAAGACCCATGGAAGAGACGGTGAATGTTTAGCGGCAGCCGGATTTGAACCGACGACAGACGGATTATGATTCCGTTGCTCTACCAACTGAGCTATACCGCCAACGGAAAAATAGCGGGGGAAGGATTCGAACCTCCGACCTTTGGGTTATGAGCCCAACGAGCTAACCCCTGCTCCACCCCGCGTCATTGAAAGAAAGGCTAGAATAACAAACGAGTTCATTTATCACAATGATTTAATTCCAGATAATGCGGAAAAAGCCAAAAGACCATTCCTGATCACTTCAAAGACAACATTTTTTTTAGAGCCTGAAAGGTTTTATCAGTAGCTCCTTGGATTTCGGCGATGAGAAGATTGCCATTTTTTCCCCATTCTGTGCACTTGTCGGGGTCATTTAGAAGTTCAATGACAAGATTGCCGATATCTTCGATAGCAGTTTGTTTACCGGCACTATACTCATTGACTAGGTCAAGAAGGTCAGGCTGTGCATGCATATAGGGACCAAAGATTACCGGCACATGATACCAAAGCGGTTCGATGATATTATGGCCGCCGACTTTTGGAGTGAAGCTGCCGGCAACGATGGCAAGGTCGGCAAGCTGATACATTTTGCGCAGCATGCCCATGGCATCAACTAAGATGACCTTTTCATTGCCTTGACGAGACTTGATGTTGCTAAAGCGAATAAAAGAAACTTGCATCTTCTCAAGTAGCGAAGCCACTTCCTGAAAGCGCTCCGGATGCCTAGGCACTAAAATGACGTGAAGACGGTGATTTCTTGCCCAGACGGATTCGAGAGTCTTCATTAAAAGCTTCTCTTCCGGATCGTGAGTTGATCCGATGACGATGACTTGATCTTTGGGGCTGATGCCTAAATCCTGTTTCCATTGTGCAAGATCATCAGGCGAAAGCAGGGCGACATGGTCATCGAACTTAAGATTGCCTGTAGGGATCATTTTTTCTTTCGGGATGCCTAGTTGACTAAAGCGGTTCAGATAAAGCTTACTTTGCAGGCATAGCAGATCGAAGAGGGAAAAAAGCATTCTAGCAAAAAAAGAAAACTTTTTAAAGCGAGCCAATGAGCGCAGGGAAACTTTGCCATTGACAAGGGCAAGATGGGCTCCCTGTTTTTTTGCTTCATCTAAAAAATTATACCAAAAGTCAGTTTCTGCCAGGATGACAAGGTCAGGTTGAACCCTTCTGACGATAGGTCTGATGATAAAGCTTAAATCGACAGGCAGGTAGACGTGATGATCTGCAAAGGGAAGACCTCTTTTTGCTTCGGCATGGCCTGTTTCTGTGATTGAAGAGATCACCAGCATGCAGTCATCGATTTCTTCTTTCAATTTTTTTGCTAGAGCGGCAATTGCTTTGGTTTCACCGACAGAGACAGCATGAATCCAGATGAGAAATTTGCCATTTTTTTTGATAACAGGAAATTTTTTCCCGAAGCGTTGGCTGAAATTTTGCTGATATTTTTTATAGAAAAGTCGTTCAAAAAACATTTTAGGTAGGGCTACAAAGGCAAGCAGCCAGAGCGCTAATTCATAGATAACTGTCAAGCACCGTCGTTTTAATATTTCCATGATTTATTTCATTGGAAGAATAGGATTGGGAATTTCTGAGAGAATAGGATTGGCAATTTCTGCAAATTCCTTTGGCTTTTTGGAACTCATCCTTATTGCCACACCTACGGCGAGAAGGGCAATCAAAAGACATCCTAAAAAGACATCTTGAATGGAATGAGCAAGGACGTCTTTGAAAGCTTGCACTTGCTGCGCCGGAAGAACGGCGTGCGTGGCAGCATTGAATATTCTTTGAGGCGTCTCTGCAAGCTGCGCTATGGTTGGATCATCGATCGCAAGTTCAATCCCCCTCCTAAACTGCCCGAGTTGAAGGCCGCCCATAACCGCGATGCCGATATTGGATCCAAGACTTCTTGAAAATTGAAACAACGATGTCGCCGATCCTGTTAACGCTTTCGGAGTGCTCGCTTGCACAGCGATGATTCCGCAATTGGCCATGGCGCTAACACCGGCGCCGACTAGAAAACAGGCGATAGCCAAGTCAGACAAAGAAGCATAACTATTGATCCTACTGAAAAGAGCGAAACCGATGACAAGCAATACTGCGCCGATTAAAGCTATCGATTGAAATCCCAAGCGATTCAAAAAACCGCCGGAAATGGATGCACCCACAACGCTGCCAAAAGCCATAGCGACAATGACTTTGCCCGAGGTCATGGCAGACTGACCTAGGACGCCTTGGACAAAGAGAGGTAAAAAATTAGCGACGCAGAAGATGAAAAAACCCGCCATAAAGCCTAGCATGACAGCAATGAGAATGAAGCGATTTTTCAGCATGCTGATGGGGATAAAAGGATTTGGTGTTTCCAGAGAATACTTGATGAAATAGGAAAGAAAAGCGGTGCCTACAACGGCGGATGCGATTTGAACAAAGCTAAATTGAAGTTTGCCAATGCTTATTAAGGCATAAAAAAGAGCCATCATCCCCAAAGCAAAGACGATGCCGCCCTTTATATCTAGGAGGGCCCGCTGCTTTTCTTTTTGAATCGGTTTGACAAAAAGAGCCATCAACGACATCACAAGAAGCCCCGCAGGAACATTCATGAAAAAAGCCCAGCGCCAAGAAAAAGCTTCGGCTAAAGTTGCTCCTATGACAGGTCCAATGATGCTTGCAAAAGCCCAAACAAAGCTGACCATGGCTTGCATTTTTGCCCGTTTTTCAATAGGGAAGAAACCAAAGTAGGCCACGCCTAAGGTAATGAGGCCTCCGGAGCCTATGCCTTGGATAGCACGAAAGAAAATAAGCTGCGGCATAGAGGTTGCAAAACCGCACAGTAGTGAGCCCACAATGAATATCGATACGGCCGCAAAATAGACTTTTTTATAGCTATAGGCATCGCATAATTTTCCAAAAAAAGGCACCGCAAGGATGAATGTCAATCCAAAGCTATTGATCACCCAGGGATAAAGATGCATTTCGCCTAGGCTTGAAATCATTGAAGGCAAAAGAGTTGCTGTTATCAAGGCTTCCATCGCCGCGCAAAACATTCCGAAAAGAACAGTGAAGATTTCGATCATACGTCGCTTTTTTGTATTTTTGTTGCCATTGGGATTTTCTCATAATCGTCCTAATCGCACAAGCTCCATTGCAATTGGCTAGAAAAAAACAAAATATTCCTATAAACCTAAGTCTTAGGTTAGAAATCTATATCTATAGAAGGAGAAACCGATGCCGCAAAAACGGTTGAACATCGTCGCTGTCGACCCCAATGGAAAACGACGCCCCATACCGCAAAGTACAAGACATGCGCGCAGGCTTGAAACTCAAGCTAAATTCGATCGGATGTGGTTAGTCGATCCCGAACAATTTAATCCTCTGCGCAATGCCATGGAAAGAGAGCGGCTTGATCGCACCTTTGCTGCAATCAAAGAGCATTTCGATCCCGTGTATAAACTCGTCGCAGATCTTGGATGCGGATCCGGTGTGATGTCGCGACGCATAAGAGATGCGGGAGCTTCCATTCATGCTGTTGACATCTCGAACAATGCTCTAAAGATCTTAGCGCAAAGCGATATGACGAGCATTCAAGCAACTCAAGATTATGTTCCACGCACAACTCTTACAGATGAGTCTTATGATCTGGTCATTTCTACAGAGCTAATTGCTTGGCTGCCCTCTGACGATTACCGACTTTATATGGCAGAACTTGCCCGTCTTGTCAAAGGAGAGGGGTGGGTAGTGTGTTCCACCGCCGTAGACATCGATTCAGAAGATGCTTTGCAAAGATTCGCAGCCTTAGCTGAAACGGAGTTCACAGTGAAAAAGTGGATATTAAGCTATCATCGCCTTTCTTTGCGTTTGTGGGATTTCTTTGATGCCCCGCGTCGTTTTTTCCGAGCTAGCCAGGATCCGGAATATCGCGAACAACAGCTTAAAAAACGCCATGCTTTTTCGCTTCTATGGTTTAGATGCAATAGCAGTAAAATTCTTGGCTATTTCTGGTTTTTAATCCAATACATTGCCACACCAATTGCTTACGCATTGAAGCAATGGCCTCCCCTCTTAAATGGTATGGAAAAGATCAGTCGTTTCCTTTGGAATGATGCCGGCATCACCCATGCCATCTTTATCGCAAAAAGACGCCCCTTGATTCCCCCTCCGCCGGAAGATGAACTCCCTATTGAACCAAAAGGGAAGCGACAAGTTTGGGAATAAGCAGGGCGTTATTAGAATCGTCCTCCACGAGCGCTATATGTCGAAATCTTAACCCTTCCCTTCAAAAATTTAATTATTTTGTAATCAAATTTCCACTCTCCTAGTTGATGAGCACTGATAGCTCTCTGATAGTTTTAGTGTTGGCGCTTGACGATTGGTTCAGCTCCATTTTCGAGCAAAAATTTTACAATCTCCGAGTCCCCTCTTTGTACCGCTGCTAATATTGCAGAAGTATTTGAGTTCTTGCCAATCGATTTTTCGTTTGTTCAAGTTTGTCTGGTCGACCATTTCTGCTTGAATTCACTATCTATGATAAAGCGGTACGGCAAACCACATACTTGTGCAAAGATATTTTGTCGTACCGCTTTTTTATAGGGCGCCGTAGATACGAAGTGTATCGATTTCTAGATTAAATAAAGTACTTTGCCTAGATCATCTTTTTAGCGTCATTTTGAATTCTCTGGACTTAAAGTTTTTTCTTTTCTAAATTTCACAAATTTGTTTTCTGTTACCACTTAATCAAAGGAGTTGATCATGACCGGGCAAGTTGGATTAAGACCCTGGGTTATTGAGGAGGCCCCTCGTGTAGAATATTGTGAGATAAAGAAGTTGGGATATGCTGAGCTAAATTCTGAAAAAATTCACGAATATGTAAATCATAGCCTAGAATATGCCTTTGAGGCAGCTCATGAACACAAGACCCAGACTGATGTATATATCAGTAGTAAATTAGATACAGAGCGCGAAGATGGTTGCAAGGCGATTATTCTACAGCTAAAAAAATGGGAAATTGATTCCGAATGCAGAGGAGGAAGTTGGCATTTGCACAAGCTTTTTTGGAAAGAGAACAACCCTTTCCTTAGCGGTGTGCCCCAATCCAAGGCAAGAAAAGTTTCTGAAATTTTTTCTGCCGATAAAAAACGACGTTTTGAACTTATCGAAAAAGGTCAACTCTCCGATTGCAAGATTGTATTCAAAAATGGTGAAATGAACGGCCTTAAATCCGATCTAATCCTAGCATCAGGCTTTTTCCGTAAGATACTGAGCGGACAAATCGGAGTCAGGGAGCAAGCAAGCGGCATTGTGACACTTCCGGAGCAAGACCTCACTCAAGAAATTGGAGTGATACTTGGAATTATCATGGGAAAGTATCTTGATGAAGAGCTGGTTTCACATCTTGCAAAAATGAAACCGGATAGTCTGATCCAACTTGCAAAATATGCTGCCTATTTTGAAGTCCCTTCTGTCATAGAAATCTGCATAAAGACCCTCCATGAATGTTTAGAACTATGGCAGAACTTGCAATTAAGGGATGTGTTTAACTTGGCTCTGCTTTCAGAGGAGATCGATCACGCAAAGTTGGAGCAGCAAAGTTCTCATAAGGAGATAAAAGAGGTGAGTCTCAAAGAACGGATTGAGCATTTTTTCCTCATCAACTCTGAATTTCACAAGTCCTTCAAAAAAAACAAAGAATTAATAATTTTTTCCGAAGATATGAATGACTATTTGCAGTTATTTCGCATTAGTATGGACTATCACCAGAACGATCTTGCAGAAATGGTGCTTAAGCAGATTGCTAGAATGCTTAAAACCGATAATGTTGACTGTGTCAAGAATTTCGCAAAAAATCATAAAAACGAGAATGTTTTCCAACCAATGCTGGAAGAATACATGAAAAAACAAGTTCTTGAATTAAGAGGACGATCTATCAAAAGAGAACGAAGTCACGAAAAACTAAACGAAATCACTTAAAGAGGTATGACAATGAGAATAATTGATTTAGGACAAATTAATGTCTCACAATTTGCGCCAACTCAACAAAGTCAAAAAGAATTCGAAGAAATTGCCGCTGCTGCTCAATTTTTTCATGAAGTGAGAATGGCCATGTTCGGCTGTAACTCAGAAGCTTCAAAGAAAGAAGCAGATCAATTTTTTAATAAAATTGTAGCCAAAGCTACCTCTCTTACCGACCATGTGAAAGAGGGGCAAGCAAAACAACAAAATGTCACGTTGTACCATTTAAAGCCAGGCAACCATGTTTTGTACATGATGACAAAAGAAAAAATTACCACAGAAATGCAACAGATCTTTGGCCCGAAGGCTCAAGTAAACGTTGATGAGGGATATTGTCTTTGTCATGGAAACAAAGATCGTATTTATCTTACATGGGATGGAGCAAATCATGAAGATATATTCATAAAAAAATAATCTCTATTCAGATAAATCCGTGAAATAAGATTTTTCTTGATGAGCATACTCCTCAATAATTTGTTTACATTCAAAACTTTATTGAGGATTCGTTCTTTTTATCTCAAAAACATAATTTTTGGTTACTCTAGTTTCTGACCATTACACAGATTTTCCCAAGAAACATATCCGATTTTGTTAACAATTCGTGATATCTTTGTTGGTGAAGGTATCCATCTTTCAGAATTTTCGCCAGAATTGACAATATATTTAGGACTTCCTTTAGGCCATATTTCTTTGAATTCATCCGGAGTAAATTCAATAAGAGATCTTCTAATTTCACTAAATCTATGATCTCCTCCTTGATGAGCCCATTCACCAATGATAGCCATTGGATCTCCAGCGCATAGACGACAAAGATGCATGTTTATGGTTCCTTTCAAAGTTTCTTTCGCAGGTGTCAAATACTTCAATAACCATGTCTTGTTTAATTCATCATCGCTATCTTCATAAAGTTCTTGTATCCTTCCCCAAAGCTCATAACACCGAATTCTTTCATAAAGCTGATAACATCTAAATTGTTTATTGAAGCAGGCGTCTTCATATCGCTCAAAAGCTTCGGCCTTAAAATAAGCTAAAGCTAATTCATTAATTTCTACTGAACCATCGTATCCATCTATTGACACAAGCCTTTGTCCATACGAAGATACGCTCACATGAGCATGGTCGAGCATTTTTCCAATCTCTGCTCCTACATCACTTGTTGAAATAGATTCTAACTGATCGACTAAACGCATAAACTTACTCCTGGGTCTATCGGGTGATAAAATAGATGCTTATGGCATTAAATGTCATGTGTAGCG
>Ga0207105_1133_pt1 | contig 18116 bp, 17 predicted proteins | sample Alteio_BWMinHeat_77_FD_153569 | JGI IMG/M metagenome (GOLD analysis project Ga0207105, IMG submission 153569) | Enriched cells from forest soil in Barre Woods Harvard Forest LTER site, Petersham, Massachusetts, United States -... | ecosystem: Environmental > Terrestrial > Soil > Temperate forest >... | reverse complement strand
AACGATATGCCCCACTACTACCAACAATCCGACTGCCTCGTCATCCCCTCCTTTTACGACCCGTTCGCCAATGTCACCCTCGAAGCGCTTGCCATGGGACTCTATGTCGTCTCATCCAAGAGCAATGGCGGCCACGAAATTTTGACCCCGGAGAACGGCGCTGTCATCGAAAGCCTGACCGACCCCGCCTCCGTTGCCGCCGCCCTGCAGCAGGCCCTTAGCCGCCCCAAAACACCCGCCCGCGCCAAGGCCATCCGCGACTCCGTCCAACACCTCGACTTTGCCCGGCAGCTCAGCGTGCTCACCCAACTATGAAGTACATTCTCATCCGCGCCCTCACCTTGCCCTTCGCCTATCTCCCCTACCCGGCCATCCATGCCGCCGGCAGAGGGCTCGGCACACTCTGTTACCACCTATTCCCCACCTTCAGAAAACGGACGCTGAGCAACCTCTCCCTCTCCAACCTGCACCTCTCCGAAAAGGAGCTTAAAACAACCGCCCGCAGATCCTTCCAAAACCTCCTCATCACCTGCTGCGAGTACCCCAAGCTGGACAAAGAGACCGACATTCACCGGATCGCCACCTGCGACAATCCCGATGAAGCGAGCGCCCTCCTCAAACAAGGCAAAGGGCTCATCTTTTTCTGCGGCCACCAGGCCAACTGGGAACTCCTCTTCCTCGAAGGGACCTCGCGCATGCCCGGCGTCGCCGTCGGCCGCCCCATCAAAAACAAAGCCCTCTACGACTGGATCCTCTCCATCCGCGAGAAATTTGGCGGCGCCATCCTCACTCCCCAAAACGCCATCAAAGAGGGGCTGCGCGCGCTAAAAAAAGGACTCTTCCTCGGCGTCGTCGGCGACCAAGGCATGCCCAACAGCGGCTACTCCTCACCCTTCCTCGGCAGACGCGCCTGGACCTCTCCCATGCCCGCGCTCCTCTCCTACCGCACCGGCGCTCCCCTCATCACCGCCACCACCCACCGCGAAAACGGCCGCTATCGGATCCACTACTCACCGCCGATCTTTCCCAACCAGGAAGCGCCCCAAACCGAAGAGATCGACCGGATGATGCGCCATGCCCTCGCCTACCTTGAGCAAGACATCGCGCAGCATCCCGACCAGTGGCTCTGGCAGCATAACCGCTGGAAGCAGCAGACCGCAGACCGACTCAAGCGCCCCTTCCGGCAAGAAGCGATCTATATCGTGCTCCCCGACGACCCCGAGCTGTTTAAACATCTCCCCAGCTTACGCAAAATCTATCCGTACGAGTTCCTCACCCTCATGGTCCCCGAGTCTTGCAAAAATGCCGTCCACCTCGAAGACGCAGAAATCCTCACCTACACAACACTTCCCGAGACACTGCTGCGCGACTACCGCTTTAAACTCGTCTTCGACTTCGCCGGCTACAAGCCGCTGCGCCGCCACTTCCTCAAGCTCAGCGCCTTCAACGTGTTCACTCTTGATGACCTGAAGGCCCTTGCCCCCGACGCGAAAGATTATTCAGAACTTTTCACCACAGCAATGATGAGAGAACATGCCTGAGAGCCGTTATTTTTTAGACAGCCCCTTCAAGCCGCACGCCAAAGCCACCCTGGAAGACGAGGAGTTTCATCACTTGAGCCGTGTGATGCGCGGAAATGTTGGAGATGAGATAGAGCTCGTGAATGGACAAGGGCAGCTCGCGACGGCGCGCATTGAAAAGATCGACAAGCGGGAAGCCCAGCTCGCTATCATGAACGTCGCCACACACACCAGGTCCTGGCCCCCGCTCATTTTAGCCCAGGCGATCCCCCGCCTAAACCGGCTTGAATTCATCCTAGAAAAAGGGACCGAGCTCGGCGTGAGTGAATTTTGGCTATTCCCCGGGAAGCATTCTGAAAAGGAGAGCTTCTCCCAGCAGCAGCAGAGGCGGATGCGCATGCTGATCATCGCCGCCATGAAACAGTGCGGCAGGTTCGATCTGCCCAAGATTGAGATGAAGACCCTGCAGGAGTGCAGGGCTGACGGAGAAGCGCAGACTTTTTATGGAGATGTTCGGGAAGGAAGGCCTCAGCTGCCCGTGTTGGACCCGAAGAGGCCGATCATTTTTTATGTAGGCCCCGAGGCGGGGTTCCATGCAGACGAGGTGGAGATGTTGGAAAGTTACGCCGTGGGAGTGAGCCTGCATCCCAACATCTTGAGAGTGGATACCGCGGCCATTGCGGCCTTATCTCAGCTATCCTTAAGAATCGGATTTTAACCACCGAGCACAGAGAAATTAGACCAAAGCCCAGTCGCATGCCTCGAGGACTTGTCTGTTCATGTAGGAGGTGACCCTTGCGCCTTCATACAAGTGCACAAAGTGGTCATCGTTCCAAGTTATTGTTCTTGATACCGCAACAATTTCTCCGTCGCATAGTATTTCTTGCAAGCCTATGTCATCTCCATTAATACGTGTTTCTATCCTTACTCCACCGGGATAAGTTGCCGTGTGGAAATGCACACCGTCCCGACCTTCTATCCAAACCTGATTTGTTTCCACTGACACTGAATAATTATTTGTGTCCGCATAATTGGCCGCCGGCATGAATGACAATTTTGCGGTGGTTTTCGTTGCCACGTTGCCGATCATTGTTTTTAGTTTGGACATCCACGGCACGTTGTCCATCTGAACTCTAGCTTGGTTGCCGCGAATGAGCGCCATGACGAGATGGGCCGCCCCTTCCAGATGATTTCCTTTTTTAAATTCCTGATGTGAGTGATACGCTCCCAATACAACCTGAATGGCGAGAGACGCTACCGCCAGTTCTAGTCCTCCATTCAAAAGTAAAGCTATATACAGGGAGTTGTTAAGAATATTCGCACAGTTTAAGGCTGCTTTGTCATAGGCGCCCTCTTGCAGGTTCGTGAGCAAAAGCTTAAGCTCCACAAAGATATCTTGGGCCGTGGTGATCAACATTCCCACTGGGTGGGCAAATACCGTTCCTGCAACAGCGATCACAGCGATGGATGTCTGCACAAGTTGATAGGCAATCTGGTCCATGTCATCTCGTTGTATAGAGGCAAGGAGCTCGGAGCCGCAGGACAGGACCCGCAATCCACCCAATGCAAGAGACAGTGGAAAGCTTAAAGGTTTATACAAAGAAATGAACGGAAGAGCGATGAAGCCGACGCGCTGAGCTTCCTGTAGCCACGTCTTTTCGACGGTCTGTTCGGCTTCCGGGATATCGTTTCTGTATTCTCGATGATAATAAAACGGTTCTACATTACCTGAATTAACTGTATTAACTGTATTAACTGACACGCTTACCTCCTGAATAAGTTTTTCCAGGAGATTTTACAGTTTTATTCAATAAATGTTAAGATTAATCTATGTTTTTAACTGGTTTTGTATTAAAAAAGTAATTAACAATGCTTGCGTTTGTTTTTAACTTGGCATCTATAATTCATAACAACTTTATAATGAGTAGCTAAAAGCATCGAACCATGGCCGTCATCTATAAGGGATTAACGCAGAGTCGCGGAACCGCAAAGACTCTGGCGAGAGTTTCCACCGTGTCTTGGCGTCTCCGCGGCTTTGCGTTTAGACCTACCCCTACCCTCCAAGAATCTCCCCGGATGCATAGAACCAACGCCCATTCTTTTTGATAAACAGGCTCTTTTCTCTAAACGTAGCGTCGACATCCCCTTGCTTCAAATACGCCGTAAAGGTGACCATCGCCAGATCCTTTTCCTCGACAACTTCTTCGATGTGCAGTCCGGTAAATTGCATGTCACGACAAAATTGCAGGATTTCCTCTCTCCACGCGCGCTGATCCGCCTGATAGGCAGGATTCGAGGGATGGGTTGTTTGCATGATGTAATCGGCAAGGTGCAGCGCATAGGCAGAGCAGCGGCTCCGCATGAGAAGCTCTGCGTTTTTCCGGAAGCGCCCCATCATGGTAGGGCTGGCAGCATGTCGAGTAAAGCAGGCCGCTGCGGCAGGGACATAGAAGAGATTTTCTCATATGATCAAAAGATACAAGAAAAGAAGGAAAAACTTCCAGGAAATCGACTTGCTTTATAACACACTCCTCAGATAATATTCTCATCCAAAATCAGTTAAGGAGAAAAACCAATGAACGCTTTAACATATCTTGCAAACACAGGCGTTTGGCTATTTAACTCTGCCGCGTCCTTTATCAATCCTCCCATGATTCCCTTCTTTGATATGAGCGAGAGTCAATTTCAGAAAACGGCAGCAAAAATGGACAAGGTGCAAAACGGTGATATAGACCACATCTTAAATCGCAGCATCAATCCAAATTATGAAATCCCCACGCCTGCGATCCTGCGTTTAAAAGAATCAGGGATCATGGATGGAAACAGCAACGTAGATCCCCAGGTAGTCAAAATAGTAGAAACGCTTGAGCTGGCTTCATTCCATGTGCTAGAAGGAGGCGGTGTGGGCCCTAAAACCGCTAAGGCCAACGCGAACCGCATCAGGAAACAGCCGGATCTCGCTTATGCCGAAGATCGATTTAACGACGCGAAAGAATTGGAACGGAAATTGGACATCGCAGATAGGCAGGCTGACGCTCATAACGTACGATCCTACCGAGAACTTACCCTCTTTCGATCCAAAAACAGGGAAACGAACCTTTAGTTAAAATTCCTCTTAAAAAACTAATCTGGGAGACTTTGATGAACGCCTTAGGCCACTACCTATCTGAAATCGTTAGCTCGACTGCATCCTTGTTAAATCCGCCCGAGCCGTCCACGATGCCTAAAACGCTGTATTTGGAAACAGCCGCCAAGCTGGAAAGGTTGCAGGAAGGCGATAGAGGCCACCTCTTGCAGCGCAGCATGGATCCAAACTACATCATCCCCGAAGCCGTGGTCCTACGTCTTACTGAGTGCGCACTGATGGAGGGGAAGACGGGGAAAATTGATCCCGCAGCGCTCAAAGTCGCAGAACATATTGAGCTCACGTTGTTTCATAAGGAAGGGGAAGGAAGAGTTGCTGCGCGCATTGCTGAGAAGTCAGCCCATAATTTTCGTATTCAGGGAGACATGTACATTTTTTGGGGTCGCAAAAGAGATGCGGAAGAATGCTACGAAGTGGCAAAAATTTATGATGAGAGGGCTGAAACTCAATACATACGAACCTACGCCGAGCTCGCAGCTTATCGCGCACGTAAAATTAAAGCGGCAAGCGACCCCTCCCTCTCTGTACAAGAAGAAGACGGTTGCGAAAGTGAGTAATGCGCTCCCTACCAATGCGAAGCCGATGAATTCTAGGGGCTACTTTTGATCCCAAGAACCGTTAAATATGTATAGAAAATAGCATTTTTCTATACACAAGCTAATGCTCAACGTTGGTTAGTTAGCAGCAGCACAAGCGCATTCCCTATTGAACTTGTATTAGCCTCCAATACTAGGATCGTTTGGAATGATGTGAAATGGCGGCTGTATTTGATCGTACAGATGAGAAACCTGAGGTTGTAACATTGAATTGCCCCCTGTTGCCAAAGACATGAATTCACCCATCCCCCCACACAGCAAGAAAGCCAAGCTTATTTCCAATACAATCAGCAATACCACAAACCCAACGGCAAGGCCGCTGACCCTAACTAGAACAGACAAAAGATGGGCCAAAGCAGTTCCTATGAAACCTATAACTGCTGGGGATCTTCGGGAAACATGCTCACTAGCCGCATAGATTTTATCGCTTAATTTACTGGCCTTTTTGTCCAAATAACTAGATGGAAACAGAACAATTTTTACCGCTTTTTGATCAAACGATAAATTAACGCCCGGTGGGGTTCTAAAAGGGATCGATTGGGACAACTTATTTTTAACCCAATTTGAAGCAGCTTGCGTCCGCGCTGGAGCAGCCTGGAAGGTAGACAGTGCCCGAACTGGTGCAGCCTTGAAAGCTGCTTGGACTCCTCCGTTACTCAGCGGGTGTCCTAGAAGTGGTGTGCGCTCATTTATCGGGATCATAAAACCTCTCTTTTTTAATTAATTATTAAGTCAACAAAGTTTGCACAAGCCCGGGAACCATCAACTGCCCCAGGACGCAAGGCATGTAGCTATATCATCCCGTTAGGGAATGTAAGTATATCTAGAGCGATACTTCCGATCATCTCCCCGACTTGAAATGCCGTGTCAACTGACACTAGGGGCTTTGAGCGAAGAAGGATTGCTTCAGCAGTTTGCAGGGGATTTTGAGAACGGGTAACTGCTAGGAAGTTTTCTCGCTTCCTCAAGAGGCCGCGTTCTGCGAGTCTCGCCAAACTGTGTCCCATCATTTGTGGATTTGTATGCTGGATCACAGCCTGAAAGCATTCCCCGTTTTTCGTGGGGCCGCTGCCTGTGAGTCCGTCTAAAAGACCTTGCTTCTTTGAAAAGAGGCCGCCGTCATTGGGTTTCAAAAGCTGGGCCTCGGCAAGTGTATCCAGGCCTACTGCAAGAGCATAAAAATTACGAGAGATTTTGACTTGCTTAACGGTCGTTTCTCCGAGGATGTTGTGCTGGACAAGAATTTTCAGGACACGCACGAAAGCTTCCAGATCCGCAACTGTCGTTGTGAACGTGAAATTGTTATCTTTATCCAGAATGGATGCTGTCATCAAAAGGGAAAAGGCTTCTGCAAGCATTTGAGGGTTTGCTGAGGCGATCAAAGCGGCTCTGTACTGACCTGGAAAGAAGAGCGTCGGGTGCGTCCCTATCACTTGTGCGAGTTCTAGAGGGGCTTTTGCGGCAATCGTCGCTGCCGCGTTCTCTTTGTTCAGACAATTCATACTTTTGAGTGTAGCTAAAGCGCTCACGAGATTTTTTCGGGCATTGTCGCTTAAAGGAGCCATCTTATGGGTCAGCGCGCTCATGTCGATGAATTGTAAGTCGAGATCCTTGAGACCGGCATCTTGTAGAAGTTTTACGAATAGGGGTTGCAGACGCGCAGAATGAGCAAAAGATTGAAGGACAAACCCGACTAGCCCCCCGAGTGCGGCGATATAGGCATTGGACGAAGCATAATAGGCAACCGCTCCGATGGCAACTGCAGGGAGGGTTCCCGCGGGAATACTTTGATATAAAGAGATGGCCCTTTCGGTGAAAGAGCTAGTTTGCGATGAAATCGAGGTTGCGGCTGGAACTGCTTGGGCCGTCCCGGCTCTCAGATTGACGTTGTAAAAGTCATCGGGTTGAAGGGAATCTGAAGCTTCTTGGAAGCTAAAGCTATTTGATAATGGCACGGTTGACATAAACGTCTCCTTTTTAAATTAATTATATTATTCAAGCAGTTCTTTTTGATTTTACAATATAGATTATATCACAATAAACGTTTTAATATCAATTAAGATTGTTTTTATTTAATTTGACGCAAGTCGCTTATAATAAAAGAATAGCAGCGGATTGTCAAAACATCAGAGGCAATTGCTCCAAGGTTCATTCCTCGATTGGCGCCTTTTGAGCCTCTGAATATGTATAGAAAACGCCTCTTTTCTATACATCTTTTCCGAATATGTATAGAAAATGGCACTTTTCTATACACGTTTTCCGGATATGTATATTTTCTATACATGTTTTCCGGATCTGTATAGAAAATGGCACTTTTCTATACATATTTCCAGACATGCACCGAAAAAATTATACTTTATTTGCCTTGCTTAACAACGCAACCAATTGATTATTAATATAATAGACTTCACGACCCAGTTTAATCTTGTTCATCAGCCCGATGCGGGCGAGTTCGTTTAGATAACGGGTAGCTGTGATCCGTCCCAAACGCAATTCCCTTTCGACGAAGGAAGGTTTTGTGTAGGGATGGCTAAAAATGAGATTCAGCAAATCTTGGCTATAGATTTTGGGCAGCTCATCGCGTATCTTGTGTTTGTGATGTTGCATTAGGCTTTTAATTTCCAGTATCAAACGAGTGGTCTGACGCGAGGTAGTCTCTATCCCCTCCAGCATATAATTGATCCATTCTTCCCAGGCATGATTAGTGCGAACGAGCTGCAATAGTCTGTAATACTCGCTTTTGTTTTGATTGATAAAACGAGAAAGATAAAGGATGGGTCTATCCAGCAAACCGCATTTGACCAGGTAGAGAATATTGATAATACGCCCTGTTCGACCATTACCGTCATAAAAAGGGTGAATGCTCTCGAACTGATGATGGATAACCGCCATTTTAATCAATGAATCCACGTTGCTTAAGTTGTCATCATTCATGAACTTCTCTAGATTGTTCATCAACAATACAATCTGTCCAGTATCTTGGGGAGGTGTATAGATGATTTCTCCGGTCAGATCACTCTTTAATTCTGTTCCAGGAAGTTTACGGAACCCTGCACTATTTTCTTCCAAAGTTGCCTGGATATTTAAAATGTTACTATTGATGAGAAGCCCGCTTTTTTTTTACTTCTTTATATCCAATATTCAGCGCCGAAACATAACTGTACACCTCTTTGGAGGCTGACGTAGTAAACTGCTTTGCAAATACATCGCTCTTGTAAAGTTCGTCATGTGTAGTAATGATATTTTCAATTGCAGAGCTGTCTTTGGCTTCCTGTAGGGAAAGCGTATTAATCAAAATGTTTTCGTTAGGGATGATCCCCGTCACTCCTTTCAATTCTGCCAGAGCTCGATGGACCCCTGTGAGTTTTTTCAGGACAGGCTTTGTTTCCAGGTCCATAGGAAGCGGCAATAATGGAATACTATAGTTCATAGGTTTTTTCTCTTGAATGCCACTATTCCATAGGAAAAGATTAAAAATTGCGTTTCCCAATTCAGTGCATTGCTTACCCCTCTATCTTATCTTGAAGAATCACTTTTATTCAAATGCCAAGACAAAAAAAAGAATGTTCGGGAGAAATTATGAGAAACGGCGAACATGAGCCCAGCAGTTGGCTCATTCTACCGGCTAACAAAACAACCTCGCAGTAGCGAGGTTGTTTTGATTAGCGGTAGTCGGATTTCGGTAAACCGCCGGTTCGCAGCCTGCATGCTGCTCACTTCAAATCCGATCACGAGCCAAGCAGTTGGCTCGTTCTACCGCTAACAAAAAACCTCGCTTTCGCGAGGTTTTTAATTAGCGGTAGTCGGATTTGAACCAACGACAAACGGATTATGATTCCGCTGCTCTAACCAACTGAGCTATACCGCCTCAGCGAAAAATAGCGGGGGAAGGATTCGAACCTCCGGCCTTTGGGTTATGAGCCCAACGAGCTAACCACTGCTCCACCCCGCGATATTGGAATTGAGGCGATTCTAACAAAGAGAAGATTTAACCACTAGGCCAATCTTTTGCACGGTCTTTTCGACGCTCCCCTTCAGCTGTAGGGCAAAATGCTCCACCTCGGGGTGGGAATGGGTTGTTAAAATTTTGTTGACGGCGGCAGGCAACTCGGCGAGGGAGACTTGCGCTCCCGCCTTTGCTGCGAGGACTAGAGAGGCCATCTCCTTCTGCGCCTCCATGTGGGGGCCAAAGAGGACGGGGATGCCGCATTGGACGGGTTCGATGACGTTGTGGCCGCCGACGTGCTTCACAAAACTCCCGCCGACAATGGCCAAGGTGGAGAGCTGATAGCAGGCGGGAAGCACGCCCATCGCATCGATGAGGATGACCCGTTCATCGCCGGTGAGCTGATCTCGTTTGGAGTAGGTGGATGGGTAGCGTTTGGCAAGGGCTTCGAACCGCTCGGGATGGCGCGGAACAAGAAGAATTTTTAGGTGCGGTATAGTTTCGAGGGCGCGGAGGATGTTTTCTTCTTCGGGATCATGGGTGGAGCCTAGGGTGAGGATCCGGTCGGTGGCTTGGATCTTGAGTGCGCGCTTCCATTCTGCGAGGGGGATTTCCGGAAAGCTGGCATCATACTTGAGGTTGCCGGTGACGAAGACTTTTTCTGCGGGGGCGCCGATCTGCGTGAACCGCTTTTTGTAGGTCTTGTTCTGGACGCAGAGGAGGTCGAAGGCGGAAAAGAGTCGTTTGGCGAGGGAAGGAAAATAGGCAAAGCGCCGGGTCGATTTTTCTGAGATCTTTCCGTTGACAAGGCAGAGTTTGACGTTTTGTTTTTTGGCGGCCTTGATAAGGTTCGGCCAAATGTCCCCTTCGACGAGGATGAGCGCGGCGGGCTGGAGCCGGCGCATGAGCTCTCTCATGATCCACGAAATGTCGAGGGGCAAGTAAAAGTATGCGGCGGCGCCGGGAAGGCTCCGTTTGGCCTCGGCTTGGCCGGTTTCTGTGGTGGTGGAGACCACGATGGGGATGTCGGGATAGGCTTTTGAAAGCGCGTGGTAGAGGGGCGCCGCGGCACGGGCCTCGCCGAGCGAGACGGCATGGATCCAGAGGACTTTTTTATTTAGGGAAGGCGGCAGGGAAAAACCAAGCCGCCCTTTGAGGGAGGCGCGGTACTTTCCGCGGAAGGCATACTGCGCGAGGAGCCAGGGGATCCCAAAGAGGATCAGCAGGAGATTAAGCATGGATCACGAGGTTGAGGAGTTTATTGGGGATGTAAATCACCTTCGCGATATCTCCCGTGATGTGCTTGGCGATCTGCGGCTGGCTTCGGATGAAGGCCATGAGCTCGTCCTGGCTTTTATCTTTCGGCAGCTCCCATTTGCCGCGCACTTTGCCGTTGATCTGCACTACATAGAGGACGGTGTCGTCGATGAGGTAGGCGGGATCGTAAGATGGGAAGGGCACATAGGTCAAGCTTTGGGTCCCCCTTAAGTGTTCCCACAGCTCTTCAGCGATGTGGGGCGCAAAGGGATAGAGCACCTTGACGATCATCTTGAGGGCGCTGACGGGGTAGTGGGCGAGCGGAGCGAAGGCGTTCATGAACTCCATCATCTTGGCGATCGCGGTGTTGAACTGCATCCCCTCGATATCTTTTTCGACGTCGTGCACGAGCCGGTGGGCAAGCTTGATCGCTTCCGGGTCATTGTCTTCGTCAGACACCTTGTCGGAAAAATAAAGGTCGTAGAAGCGGTTTAAAAAACGCCTGCACCCGGTGACGGCGTCGGTGATCCAGAGTTTTTCTTTATCGAACGGGCCCATGAACATTTCATAGAGGCGGAGAGCGTCAGCTCCAAAATCTTCGATCATCTCATCGGGAGAGACGCCGTTGAGCTTGGATTTGGACATTTTGTCGATCTCGCTGATCAGTTCCTCGTCGGTGCCGCGTTGAAAATAGTGGCCGTCCACTTCACGCACCTCTTCGGGGGCGATGTAGCCGCCGCCGGGAAGCTGGTAGGATCGGGCGGTGACAAGGCCTTGGTTGCGCAGGGTTTGGAACGGCTCGGGGGTGCTGACGAGGCCGCAGTCGTAGAGCACTTTGTGCCAAAAGCGCGCATAGAGGAGGTGGAGGACAGCGTGCTCGACGCCGCCGACATACATATCAACCGACATCCAGTATTTTTCTTTGACGGGGTCCCACGCGGCTTTGTCGTTGTGCGGATCGCAGAAGCGGAGATAATACCAGCAGGAACCGGCCCACTGGGGCATGGTATTGGTCTCGCGCAGCGCCTTTTGGCCGGTCTTGGGATCAGTGATCTCAACCCAGGAGCGAACGGTAGAAAGAGGACTTTCTCCGGAAGGGCTCGGTTTAAAATTTTCCATTGCGGGCGGCATCAGCGGCAGCTCGTCAATGTCGAGAACGCGTTTGGTCCCGTCGGCAAGATGCAAGATCGGGAACGGTTCGCCCCAGTAGCGCTGGCGGGAAAAGAGCCAGTCGCGAAGCTTGTAGTTGACGGTCCCCTCCCCTTTTTTGTGTTTTTCCAGCCACTCGATCATCGCGCGCTTGGCAGAGGGCACATCGAGGCCGTTCAAAAAATCACTTGCTATGATCCGTTCCTCTTCGATGACGGGGACGATGGAAAGGTTGTAGATGTGTGCGAACTCTTGGTCTCGCTCGTCATGCGCGGGAACGGCCATGATGGCCCCTGTCCCGTAGCCTATGAGTACGTAGTCGGAGACCCAGATCGGAATTTCTTCGCCTGTGACGGGATGCACTGCGTAGGCGCCTGTCCAGACGCCCGATTTTTCTTTGGCGAGGTCTGTGCGCTCGAGGTCGCTTTTCGAGGCGACCTTCTTTTGGTAGGCGGCGAGTTCGGCGGTTTTGGTCACGATCTCATCCAGGAGCGGATGCTCGGGAGCGAGGACGAGATAGGTCACGCCGAACAGGGTGTCGGGGCGCGTCGTAAAGACGCTGATTACTTTTCCTGTGCGCTTCTCTTTGAAATCGATGCGTGCGCCTTCGCTTCTGCCGATCCAGTTGGTCTGGAGTTTTTTCAGATGGTCGGGCCAGTCGAGCAGGTCGAGATCGGCAAGGAGGCGGTCGGCATAAGCGGTAATCTTTAAAATCCACTGGCGCAGCGGACGCCGCTCGATCTGGTACCCCCCCTCTTTGGAGCGGCCGTTGTCCACCTCTTCGTTGGCGAGGACAGTGCCGAGCGCCGGACAAAAATTGACGAGGATATCGGCCTCGTAGGCGAGCCCTTTTTCATAGAGGATGGTAAAGATCCACTGTGTCCATTTGTAGTAGCCGGGGTCGCTGGTGGCGACTTCCCGGCTCCAATCGTAGCTAAACCCTAGAGCTTTCAGCTGGCGGCGGTAGGTGTCGATGTTGGCGCGGGTCGTGACGGCCGGATGGGTGCCTGTCCGGATCGCATACTGCTCGGCGGGAAGACCGAAACTATCCCACCCCATCGGATGGAGGACGTTGAACCCCTTCTGCCGTTTATAGCGGGCGAGGATATCGGTCGCCGTATATCCGGTCACATGGCCCACATGGAGGCCCGCCCCGGAGGGGTAAGGAAACATGTCTAAAATATAGTACTTTTTTTTTGAGGCGTCGACATCTGCCTTAAATAGTTGCTGGTCATCCCAGATTTTTTGCCACTTTGCTTCTATGCGCTGATGATCATATTTTGGTTTCATAAGCAATAACTCTAACAGATCTTGTATTTTTCTTTACAAAGGTTTATTCTGTAAACGTTATGAGCGAAATGTCTGCCCTGCGCAAGAACAAAATTCAACTTTCTGATTACGACTATCGAAGCGATATCGAAAATCGTTTGGCTTTGGCACAATTTTCCACCGTCGACCTCGAAATGTTGGAAGAAATCCTTTACAGTTCATTGACAATTTCAACAAAAAAGTTGGCAAAGAGCTTGGGACTTTCAGAAGAAGCGGCGCGCGCATCGCTGACAAAGCTGAGCAAAACAGGGCTTCTCACCTACGATCTGGACCTGATCACGGTCGATAAAGAGATGCGCAAATACTATGAAGCGCAGATCGTGAAGTTCGATGAAGATTTTAAGCCCGGCATGGAGTTTCTTCAGGGGCTGCTGCGCAAGGTGCCCATTCATATCCTCCCCACCTGGTATTCGATCTCAAGAACGTCTAATAACATTTTCGATTCGATCGTGGAAAAATATCTGCTCACGCCGCAGGTGTTTCAACGCTACCTCTCCGAAATCCACTTTGCCGATCCGAACCTCACTGCCATCGTCCACGAGGTCTTCACCGCCCCAAATTTTAAAGTCTCTTCTCAGGCCCTCATTGACAAATACAACATTTCCCGCGAGCAGTTCGAGGAATACATGCTCCTCTTGGAATTTAGCTTTCTCTGCTGTTTGGGCTACGAGAAAAAGGGAGACCTGTGGCAAGAGATCGTCACGCCCTTCTACGAATGGCGGGAGTATCTCACGTTCTTAAAAGAGACGCAGCCCTCCTCGATTGCGGATCCTTCCAAAGTACAGCGCAGCCAACCGACCGACTTTGCGTTCATCCACGAGCTCGCCGCGCTTTTAAAACGGGCGAAAAGAGAACCTTTTGTCATTGAGGACAAGCGGCTGGAGCCCTACGTGGATAAGCTTCGCCTCGTCCGGTTGGCCGATCTGATCGACGGGCGCCTCTACGCCTTAGAGAGCGCCAATGATTGGCTCGACATGAAGGATGAGAACAAAGCCCTCTATCTCTATCGCCATCCGCTCAATCGGCTCCTCTCCGAACATTTTCCAGCCCATCTCAGCACCGAAAGAAATTTGCGCGAAGCGGAGAAGAGCATTCTTTCGGTCCTGAGTTCTGGATGGGTCTACTATGATGATTTTTTCAAGGGAGTCCTCCCTCACTTGAGCGAGCATTCGGCAGTCATCTTGAAAAAAGTGGGCAAGGCGTGGAAATATGTCCTTCCCGAATACAACGATGAAGAAAGTGCTTTTATAAAAGCGACTGTTATGGAATGGTTACCGGAAATAGGAATTGTCTCTACGGGCATATGCGAAGGGAGAGAAGTATTTACCGTCACAGATTTCGGCCAGTCTGTATTTGGCAGGTGATGAATCCCAACGCAAAGGCGCGTAAGTTGGATGTATTATGTCGTTAGAGTTGGAGGGTGAGCAACAGTTCAACGCAAAGGCGCAAAGACGCGAAGACGCAAAGAAAATTGAAAATGAATTAGCAGCACAAATCATAGATGCTGCGCTCGAAGTGCATCGGACATTAGGCGGGCCGGGATTATTAGAAAGCATCTATGAAGAGGCCTTATATCAGGAGTTAAAGTTACGGAATATCTCGGTCCAAGCTCAGCTGCACATTCCAGTGATCTACAAGGGATACAACCTTAGGAATCCTCTCCGTCTTGATCTGCTTGTAGAGGGGAAGGTGATTATTGAAGTCAAAGCCACGGAACAAGAGCTAGACGTACACAAGGCGCAAGTTTTGACCTATTTGCGTTTGACAAAGCTCAAATTAGGACTGCTTCTCAATTTTGGTCAGAAATTGATCCGTAACGGGATCGAAAGAATAGTCAATGAATTATAAACAGCAAACTGTCTTTGCGTCTTTGCGTCTTTGCGCCTTTGCGTTGAATCTTCCCAGTCATTGCAACCTAGTCAGCGAAAAATTTAAACGCAAAGACGCAAAGGCGCAAAGACGCAATGAAAGAACCCAATTTCTAAACATATACTCAATGTGCTGCGCCTTTGCGTTGAATCCCTGAGGTTATAAGATGGAAAAAGAAAAAAAAGATCTTGTTACTAACCGCAAAGCCTTCCACGACTACGAAATCCTCGACACCTTTGAGGCCGGCTTGGTGCTGCTCGGCACCGAGATCAAATCGCTCAGGGGCCACGGCGGCAGTCTGCAAGACGCCTATGTCATCATCAACGAAACAGGCGCCTATTTAAAAAACTCCTCCATCGCTCCCTATTCTTACGGCGGCGTCTTCAATCATGAAGAGAAGCGGGAGCGCAAACTCCTCCTCCACAAACGGGAACTCGAAAAGCTCAAGGTCCTCTCGCAAGAAAAGGGACTCACCCTCATTCCGATCGCCATCTATCTCAAAAAGGGGATCGCTAAAGTCAAAATCGCAACCGCCAAAGGCAAAAAGAACTACGACAAGCGCGCGGCGCTCAAAGAGCGGGAACACAAAAAATCGATCGACAGAGCTTTGAAAGAAAGTCGGGATTGATATATTCTCCATTTTCACAAGGAGATAAACATGAAAGCGATCATCCCAAGAATTGAGCTCGTCACCCTCATCGGAAAAATCCAAAACATCGTCCCGCAAAAACCGACGATTCCCATTCTTGGCAACATCCTCCTGGAGGCAAGGGACGACCAGATCATTTTGAGCGCCACCGACCTCACGGTCAGCATGCGCGCTTACACCGACGCCCAAGTGCTCGAAGAGGGATCGATGACGCTGCCCGCCAAAAAATTTATCCAGCTCGTGCGCGAACTCACCGCCCCGCAGGTCGAACTCCACGCCGCCTCTCCCGAGATCGTCTTCATCAATTCAGGGACCTCCCACTTTAAGATCAGCGGCATGCATAGCTCCGAATTCCCCGCGCTCCCCGACTTGTCCGAGGGGGCCCGCTTCTCTCTTCCCGGCCCTGTCCTCAAAGAGATGCTCGCCCGCACCGTCTTTGCTGCAGGGCGCGAAGACAACCGGCAAGTGCTAAATGGCGTCCATCTCGAGTATGCCAATAAGACGGCCACCTTTACCGCCACCGATGGCAAACGGATCGCCAAACTCCAAACCGCGATTGATTTGGGAGACACCGAGGGCGCCTCCTACATCCTTCCCGTTAAAGCGGTCGAGGAGATCATCAAGATCCTCGATACCAAGGAGGGCCTCTGCCAGTTCAGCCTCATGCAGGATAAGATCGCCCTAGAGATGGGATCGATGACGCTCATCGCTAAACTGATCTCCGGCATCTACCCCAACCTCGGCCAGATCATCCCGGAGAAAAAAGAGACCTCAATTTCTCTGCACCGCGAAGAGCTGATATCGCTGCTGCGCCAAGTATCGCTCTTCACCTCGGATGACAATCCTGCAGTCCGCTTCACCTTCGCTCCGGGCGAACTCCACCTCGCGGTCATGAGCGGACGGCACGGCGAAGGCAGGGTCAACATGCCCGTCAATTACGGCGGCGAGCGGGTCGAGATCGCCTTCAACCCCCATTATTTTTTGGATTTTCTGCGCCATTGCAAAGACGAGAGCGTCGGTTTTGACTTCACCGGCCCCTACAATCCCGGCCTGATCACCGATTCCTCCAGCGCCCTTTTTACCATTATGCCGATGCGTCTCGAGGGCGCTACCGGTGCAGCTTGAAAACCTGCGGCTCCTCAATTTTCGGAGCTTTGAAACATTAGAGATTGCCTTCAGCCCCAAAGTCAACCTGATCCACGGGCTGAACGCGCAGGGAAAAACCAACCTTTTGGAAGCGCTCTATTTCCTCTCAACCGGGCGCTCGTTCCGCACCAAAGAGCTTACCGATCTCATTCGAGAAGGAGCTGCCTACTTCTACCTCGAGGTAAACTTCATCAAAGACGGCATCAGCCAAACTCTCAAGGTCAGCTTCGACGGCAAGGCCAAAAACATCCAGCACAATGCGACCGCCTACACTCAGTTCATTCATCTTTTGGGCCTTCTTCCTATGGTCCTCTACGCGCCTGAAGATGTGTCGCTGATCTTTTCGGGACCGAGCGAGCGGCGCCGCTTTCTCGACCTCCATAGCGCACAAATCGATCCCCTCTACGTACACCACCTTGCCCGCTACTATCGAGCGATGAAACACCGCAACCACCTCCTCAAGCAAAGGACTGCGCGGGCGATTGAGCCGTGGGAAGAGATGATGACCCATTCGGCCGCTTACCTCATGGAGCAGCGCAAAAAGGCGATTGCAGACTTGAACGGTGCGCTCGCTCGGCCCATGCAGGCCCTCACCGACGGACAAGATACTTTATCGATCGAGTACCATCCCTCGATGAAACCCGGCGTCGCCTTCGCCTCCTACCGCCCCAAGGAGCTCGACTATGGATGCACCCTGATCGGTCCGCAGCGCGATGAGCTTGTGATTAAAATTAATGAGCATCCGGCAAAAACATTTGCGAGCGAAGGGCAAAAAAGAGGCGCGATCGCCGCACTGAAATTGGCCGAGTGGCAGAGGATTTTTCGACTTAGCGAGGAAAAACCGCTGATGGGCATTGATGATTTTGGGGTCCATCTCGATGGAAAACGGTCCCATTTTCTTCAAGAAGAACTAAAAAATTTGGGCCAGGTGTTCATCACTTCACCCTGCCCTCTGGAGACCCTCGCCGCTTGGCCCGAAACGATGGTATACCCCATCCAAAAAAATTGTAATTTCAAATAATTTCTCCATTCGGTAGAGTGAGTATTTTAGGTGTCTTTATGAAACAAAAAACGCTTCTCTATTCTTGCCTCTTAAGTTCCCTCCTCTCCGTCAAGATTTTCGCAGATGCTATGGAAGACGACTCCTGCTGCGGGTGGGGGCCTCGTCCCATGCGGGTGACGGCGCGGCATATCGAAGCCAATGGCGTGGGCTACAATCAAGGCTACTCCACGATCGAAGGGTTCTTTTCTCCTATTTGCCGCAAGAGTGACGAGTGGGTCCCCTTTCTTGACTTGCGAGGGCATGTGTTCAACGATGGCAAATGGGCCGCAAATGCGGGCGCAGGCTTGCGCTATATCACCCCTTCAAGAGTGTGGGGCGGCAATGTTTACTACGACTACCGCGACACCTCTCACCAACACTACAATCAAGCTTCCTTGGGCGTGGAATCTTTGGGCGAAGCATGGGATTTTCGGCTCAACGGCTACCTGCCGGTAGGAAAAAAAATTA
>Ga0207105_1132_pt1 | contig 18195 bp, 16 predicted proteins | sample Alteio_BWMinHeat_77_FD_153569 | JGI IMG/M metagenome (GOLD analysis project Ga0207105, IMG submission 153569) | Enriched cells from forest soil in Barre Woods Harvard Forest LTER site, Petersham, Massachusetts, United States -... | ecosystem: Environmental > Terrestrial > Soil > Temperate forest >... | reverse complement strand
TTGCATAGACTTTTTTGAACGGCGCAATTCTAGGAGTGCTAGGATCCTTCCCCGATATCTTCACGAGCTAGCCCGTGAAAAGTTGGATATTATTAGCGCAGCGCATGTATTGGACGATTTAAAAGTTCCTCCTGGAAATCGCCTGGAGATGTTGAAGGGAGACTTAAAAGGCAAATACAGCATTCGCATCAACGATCAATGGAGAATCATTTTTAGTTGGGAAAATGGCAATGCTACGGATCTCGAAATCGTAGATTATCACTAGGGAGTAAGTATATATGTTGCCAAAACACCGAAGACCGTCGCATCCCGGAAAAATTCTTTTGGGACATTTTCTTGAGCCCATGGGTATTTTACAATCCCAATTTGTAAAACACCTGGATGGCACCTGGACACTATCAAAACTCAATGAAATTATACACGGCAAAAGAGGAATCACAGAACAAATTGCCCTTGATTTTTCGGATGCTTTGGGAACAACTCCTCAATTTTGGTTAAACCTTCAGAATAATTACAACCTTTGGGTTGCTAGCCAAGACCATAGAAAAATAAGGCGCATTCGAAATTTACGCACACGACCCCTTAAGAGCATTAAGAGACGACGAGCTCTCGCTCTTTAAAGCGTGAACCCCGGCCTTAAGGCCGGGGATTGTTACTGCGTCTTGGGAGGGGCTTCGTACCCCTCCCAAGTCGTCTTTTTGAAAATACCCGGCCCTTAAGGGCCGGGTTTCCGCCGGAGGACGGATCAAAAAAATCAAATAATCCTCTGCTAATTTCCAAGAAATTATTGTAGCGCATTTTTTGAGCTTTTATCTAAGTTGCACAGGATCAATGACTAAATTTTTCTCCAGCGATGAGAGTTTATATTTTAATTCTACAAAAGACACCCGTCTGTTATTCTGTCCGTAACGCCATAAGTGTCGGTGTTGCAAACGAGCAACTTCCCTCTCTTGGGCAAACTATGGAGGAGTTATGACGGCAATCGTTGATATTCACACCGCCTACGAAACACACAGCAATCAGAGCATCTCGAACCTCACGGATGAAATGTTCGCGTTCAACCAAAACATGAACACGATCGTCACGCTTCTTGAGACGCTGAGACAAGACAACCTGGCAGGGGCTGTCGATTACTCGATGAGCGATACAAAAAAAGCGCTCGTCGACAAGCTTTACGCCATCGCTCCCCACCTCCTGCGCGAAGATCAAGCCGCACATGGAGATCGTTACCGCTGGTCCAAAGAGGAGTGCGAAATCCTCATCGACAATATCAGCCGCGAGCCGGAACGCATCCAGCTGGAGATCAACCAGGTGATGTCCAAAATCACGCAGCTCTACAACGAGCGCAACCAGGTCACCGACATCGTGGCGCAGATCCTCAAGGAAATGAGAGAACTTATCCGCACCTTCTTAAGCAGGATTAATCGCTAATATGCCAATATCAGCCATCTCATCGACAAATCCTATCACGAGCATCGACGGCGGCCTTTTTCGCACCGATCCGACCGCCCGTTTTTTTGAAGCACTCCTCAAGTTGGAGAGCACCTCTGACGAGATGATGAAATTCCAGCTGAAGCAGCTCGACGATGTCCAGGAAAAATTTAAGGCCCTCGCAGCAGAGCGGCTCGAAAAAGGGACGGAGGCTTTGAGCCAAGAGCGGATCGCAAACAACTGGTCGCTCCTCCACAAAGCCTGGACAACGATCGTCTCCGCAGTGTCGACCGTGCTCGGAGTTTCTGTCATGGGCGCGCCGGGCGGCATGCTGGTCGGAGGCGCGATGGTCTCTTCTGGCATCCTCGGCATCAGCAATTTGGCGGCTAAAGAAGCCGGGGCCTGGGATTGGGTCGCCAAGCGGCTGGCCGCAGACAATCAAGATGCCGAAAAGAGATATAGAGAGTGGCTGCCCGTCGCAGTCGACATCTCGAGCAGCGTGATCGGCCTTCTGGGGGCCAGCTCCGCTCTTTTAGAGCACACGCTCAACCTCTCTGCGGGAAGCATCCGCGCGGCCAAAACAGCCGGCTATTTTGCGGAGGGCGTTGCCTCCGTTGCCAAGGGATCCCACGAAGCGGAAGCCCTAGGGATCCGGGCAGACCTCAAAGAACTTTCAGCGAAGGTCGAAGTGAACCAGTTCGACCTCGAGACGGTCACAAAACGGATTGAAAATTTTAGCGCGCAGCTGGCAGCGTCCCAGTCGCAAGCCTCGCGCTTAGTGAAACAAGCGATTAAAAAAGTACACGTTTAGGAGATCATATGTCAAATGGGATCATGCACCGAATCATAGAATGCTCAGGCGGAGTTGCAGCCAATGCCACCCATCTGAGCCTCCAGATGTATCAAGGGGTTCAGCAGAAGATGCGGCTCTTTACCGACCTCACGGGCCAAACTGCAAACGAGATCAGAAAGCAGGGCTATTTTGGCTGCGGCGCTGCCGTCCTAGGTTTTTTGGGGACAATTATCGGTACCCTTGAAGGTTTTAGCCACCCAAAGCTGATTGGAACCCTATGCAATCAGGCCGGCAGCGTTCTTTCTTCCGGATCTAAGGCGACTGAAACAGAGCTGAACGGAAGGACAAGCATCCTGAACACCGTCATGCCCGATGGCAAAAAGATCGCGGATGAGATCCGCCAGCATGCCCAAGGATATTTCTCCACTCTATCCCGTCTGCAAGAGCAGAGCGGCCGCAGCCACGTCGGCGGATAAGCGGTGAGCGGGAGTCCCTCGGGACTCCCTACGTTGCCCATAGATACGACTTGGATTTCTTGCGATGCTTAGTGAACCCCGGCCTTAAGGCCGGGGATTGTTACTGCGTCTTGGGAGGGGCTTCGTACCCCTCCCAAGTCGTCTTTTTGAAAATACCCGGCCCTTAAGGGCCGGGTTTCCGCCGGAGGACGGATGAGAATGGCTCATTGACTCCAAAATAGCCCCCCTTTATGTTGAGCCTGTGACGCTACAACTTAATTTTAATCTGAAGCGGGGCATCTTGTATGTGCTCCTCTCCTGGCTGTTTTTTACGCTGATGATCACGCTCGCGAAGGTCACGGCCCCGCACACCACTACCCCAATGATCATCCTCTTCCAGAACGGGATCAGCCTTCTCTTGATCTTACCCTGGATGCGTAAGGAGGACTTTAAGACCCAGCACAAGGAACTGATGGCCCTGCGGGCGCTCTTCGGCCTCGCAAACTTCGGCCTTCTGCTCCTCGCCGTCCAATACATCTCGCTCGTCAATGCGATGCTGCTCTGCAATGCCGCTCCCCTCTTTATTCCTCTCGTCGACTGGCTCTGGCGGCGCTCGCCGATCAACCTCAAACTCTGGCCCGGCCTTCTTTTGGGTTTTTTTGGGATCGTGTTGATTCTGCAACCTCAGCTGCAGTTAAGCATAGGAGCACTCTATGGACTAGGCTCAGGCATTTGCCTCGCCGTCTCGATGCTCTGCGTTCGGAGGCTCTCCCACAGCGACGACACCAAGACCATTCTATTCTATTACTACGCCATTGCGACCGCTTGCGCTCTGTTCTTGAGCTTCTTCTATTGGAAAATGCCAACGGCGCCCATTCTTATCAATCTGATCGGCATCGGGTGCCTCTCGTCTGTTGGACAGTATCTTTTTAATAAATCGTTCACATTTGCCAAGGCGGTCAACCTTGGACCGTTCAACTATTCGGCGGTGGTCTATTCTGTCCTCACCCAGTGGTATCTATGGGGAGATGTCCCCGATTCCCTCGCTTTTGTCGGCATCCTGGCCGTCTGCGCCGGAGGGATATTCACTGTCCTTTTCAGCAAATCAACAGTTAATTAGATTTTAGTATTATTAACAATAAAAGACGAAAAGTAGGTTGATTAGGCTTTGTTGCATAAATCATCCTTCGGATGATCCATGCAAAAAAAGTTGCGGATAAAGTTTTCCTTGTCTTCAGACCAATGAGTCTATGTTACGGATAATTGGTATTCTGCTGAGCGGACAAAGAAGAAGGGGCGTCCAAGAACATATTCGGATGATGCCATCCGATCTGGTCTGATGATAAAGGCCCTTTTTAGAACCCCATTTCGTATGCTTCAGGGACTCGTTGATTCCCTTATACAGATTCTGGGATTTGAGCTTGCCTGTCCCGATTATTCGATATTTTCCCCTCTTTCTTTCGTGCCCCATTTTCTTCCTCTCTTCCTTTTCTTTAAAAAACTCTTTCTCCATAATTACTCAACAATTACCTCAATTGACAATAAAAGCTTTAATTGACTAGTATAACCAAAGGGGTGTCACGCGATGCAGACAGGGGAAATTTCGAACGGTAACGGCAATGGGAACGGCAATCACGGCGCGCTCGCGTGGTTAGCGCAGTACTGCGGCGTGATTGTCTCCATAGGCGCGTTCCTCTCTCTGATCGTCAGTGTCACAAAAGCCACCCTCGTAAGACCGCCGGCTCTCAAACTCATTTTCAAACAGCTCTATGACATCGGGGTCGCCTCAGTCCCTGTCGTCGGCATTACCGGAATGTCCACCGGCCTCGTGCTGGCCGCCCAATCATTTTATCAACTCTCGGACAAAGGACTCTCGAGCGTCACCGGGCTCATGGTCGCTAAAGCCATGATGACGGAGCTTGGGCCCGTGCTCACCGCCTTCATGGTCACAGGCAGAGTCGGCGCCGCAATGTGCGCAGAACTCGGGACCATGCGGGTCACCGAACAGATCGACGCGCTGCAGACCATGGCCGTCAACCCGAACCGCTACCTCATCGCTCCCCGCTTCATCGCGGGCACCTTCATGATGCCGCTCCTGACGATCTTTGGCGTTTTCATGGGCATTTACGGAGGCTATCTCATTTCCGTCTACTTTTTCAACATGGCGCCTGCGAGCTACTTTGAGCCGATGCCGATCCACATCAAACTCTTCGATCTGTTCATCGGGATCATCAAGGCCTTTGTGTTCGGGATCTTCATTATGACCATCTCCTGCTATAAAGGGATCAACACCCAGGGCGGGGCCGCCGGCGTCGGAAAAGCGACAACGAATAGCGTGGTGATCTGCTACTGCTGCATCCTCATCGGCAACTTTTTAATGACCGTGGGACTCAACAGCGTTTACGAAATGCTAACAGGTATCTTCCAATGATCGTAATCCGCGACTTGTACAAAAAATTTGGGAAGCTCAAGGTCTTGGAAGGCCTTGACCTCGATGTGAAGTCCGGAGAAACCCTCGTTGTCTTGGGGCGCTCGGGGATCGGCAAGAGCGTGCTTCTCAAGCATATCATTGGGATCATGAAGCCCGAGCGAGGCAGTATCGACATCGACGGGGTACGGATCACCGATCTGGAGGGGCCTGACCTCTACAAGGTCGTCCAAAACATGGGGATGCTCTTTCAGGGCGCTGCGCTCTTCGATTCGATGAACGTCGAAGAAAATACGGCCTTTTATCTCACCCAGCACGGCAACCGGCAGACCGGCAAGCACTACACCAAGGCTGAAATCGCCGACCTCGTCGCTCACGCTTTAGAGATGGTCGGCCTCGAAGGGACGCAGAAAAAAATGCCCTCCGATCTCTCGGGAGGGATGCGCAAGCGGGCAGGCTTAGCCAGGCTGATTGTCTACCGTCCCAGCATTTTTCTCTACGATGAACCGACAACAGGCTTAGACCCCATGACCGCCATGCAGATCAACGAGCTAATCGTCAAAACTCAGAATGAACTCAAAGGGACGAGCATTGTGGTGACGCACGACATCCTCTCCGCCCTCTATGTGGGCACACGACTTGCGCTGATCGCTGACGGCAAGATCGTCCACATCGCCGACCCCGACACCTTCATGAAGATCGACGACCCGACCATCGCTTTCCTGCGCAAGACGATTGAACAAGACCCCAGGACCCTTAAAGTAGAGAAAACCCACGCATGAACGAAAAAACCAAAAATTTGCTCATTGGGATCTTCGTAATCGCTGCCTGCGTAATTTTGGTCTCGTTTATCCTGTTCCTAAAGCCCAGGGTCGGCAACGGCAAAGAAACCCTCATCGTCCGATTTTCCAATATCAATCGGATCAATGTCGGGACCCAGGTGATGTTTGCAGGAAAGCCCGTAGGAGAGGTGACCTCGATCACCGAAATCCCCAACGCGCGCGAGCAGCCCACCGACGTGCTCGGAAGGGTCTATTTCTACCAGCTCGTCTTAAAGGTCGATTCCCACGTCCTTGTCTACAATTGCGATGAGGTCACCATCCAGTCGTCGGGCCTACTCGGAGAAAAGTCGATCGCCATCATTCCCAAAGCGCCTCCCAAAGGAGTCGTCCCAAAAATCGTCGGGACTGAGCCGATCTATGGCGACTCAGTCGACCCGCTTGAGAACGCTATTGTAGAGCTCTCGGAACTGGCCAACAGCATGGAAAACACCTTCAACCATGTGACCCAGTGGATCGAGGCGCATGGCGACACCATCGCCTCCGCCATCCAATCGGTCGAAGATGTGATGGATGAGTTCAAGATCACTCTCGCCTCGATCAACCAGACCACCCTGATCGACGATATCGATACCGCCGTTCAAAACTTCTCCGATACCATGCAGCTGGCCAACGATGCCATCGCGCAGATGCGTGATGAAGACGTCTTCACCAATTTAGGCATCGTGATGGACCACGTGAGCAGCGCCAGCGGATCGATCGACATCATCACCCAAGACATCGCCGACGGCACAGGCACCTTAGGCAAGCTTGTCAAAGACGACGACCTCTACCTCCGGTTCACTGCCATCATGAGCAAGGCCGATACGATGATGAACGACATCAACCACTACGGCGTCCTCTTCCACCTCAATAAGCAGTGGCAGCGTACCCGCTCGCAGCGGCTCGACCTCCTCAACGCCCTCGACACCCCGTGCGGGTTCCGCGACTACTTCCAAGACGAGGTCGATCAGATCAACACCTCCATGTCGCGCCTCTCCATGCTGATTGCCAGGGCCCAGTGCTGCGGCGACCGCGTGAACGAGGATCTCTTTAGAAAAGATTTTGCCGAACTGCTCCGCCTTTCCAAAGAGCTCTCCGATAACTTAAGGCTCTACAATGAGCAGCTCACCGAAGCCCACGACCAATGCCAGAGGTGCCCCTAATGGAACAACCCTTAAGCAAAGGTTCATTCTTAATCGCCAGTCCGGAGATTTCTGAAGGATTTTATTCCCGCGCCGTCATCGTCCTCTGCGAACACACCACAGGCGGCTCCTTCGGCATCATGGTGAATAAAGCGCTGCCCCTCATGGAACTTCCCGAGGACATCCTCGAGGTCAAAGAGCTACCCAATCCGGAAAAAATACAGCTCCGCACCGGCGGCGCGCTACAGCCCCACCAGCTCATGCTCCTCCATACTTCGAACACCATCCCCGACCACACTCTCGAGGTCGCCCCAGGACTCTTTCTCGGCGGAGACCTCCAGTTCCTTCAACAGGCCGCATTCGAAGCCGAAGGGCCTCAGATGCGCCTCTGCTTTGGCTTTTCCGGCTGGGGCGCCGGCCAGCTCGAGAAGGAGTTCCGGATGGGCCACTGGTTCCTCTGCCCTGCGTCCGCCAAGCACGTCTTCGAGACCGCGCCCGACAAGCTCTGGCAACTCCTGCTCCGGGAGATGGGCGGCAAATACGCCACCCTCTCGATGATCCCCGAAGACCTAAGCCTTAATTAGAGACGGGAACGTCCAAAACTTGATCTTCCCGGAAGAGGATCCCTCAACCCCATTTTCCCTAAAGAGTATTCTACCTACAAGCGTCCCCTCTCCCCTCTCGAAGACCTCTTCGATCATTTCGCCTTTCATCATGACAGTATTTGAACAGGTGGCTGCACGCTCCCAGAGCTTCATCTGGTTGTACTCGCTATTGGGCTCTAGGGCCGACAAGCTGAGCAGGGTTCCATCGCTCAGTACAGAGAGGTTTCGGATCCCGCTTGTATGACCTTCTAGAGTGCGTAAGCAAACACCTTCCCGCCAAATTTTTATCGTCTTATCATCAGAACCGCTGGCGACCGCTGTCCCATTTTCCAATAAAGCCAAGGCTCTAATAGCGGCCTCATGTGCTTTAAAAGTGCGGGTACATAAGTCAGGATCCTTATAATGATGTAAATGATGCCCAATAAAAAAGGGAGGGAGGTAATTTTCATAAAAATAATCGCTTCCACCCTCTACATCCCATTCATTGATCACTCCATCCTCTCCCGCGCTCACAAGCACGCCATCCTTCTGTTGAACAATCACCACTTTGGTGCCATTATTATGAGCAAACAAACAGGGCAGCGGATCGCCTTGGGCACTGTATAAGATGATCCTTCCGTCATTATCTCCATAGGCTAAGCCCCCATCCCGCAGTTTAAGGTAATGGAGAAAATAGAATGCGTAATTCGGGAATCCGTTTTCTGTAGGAAAAGATTCATCTTTCGGCGGGTATCTCCTCGTATACTTGCCCGGTTTCCCCACGTAGAATGCCAGGCATTTTCCGTTTTCATCCCATACATGCACCGCTTCTCCGTCTTTAGATGCAGTGGCCAATGTCCCATCCTTCCTTGTGACCAGTTGACTCACAACCGCTTGAAATGTATGAACGATTGTCGGAACACCCTCTTTGTTCCAGATCTTAACCTCACTATCGGAAGATAAGGAGGCTAGAGTTCCATCCTCAAAAAACTGAAGGGACTTTATCGAAGTTTCATGCGCGTCAAGCCTGCGCATTTGCGGCTGCTCACTCCAATTGATCTTGCTCGGCGTTGTTGTTGAACTGGCTACTGAAAGACTCATCGTGATCTCCTTTTCCTGTTGTTTTTCACCCTAATGATTGCGCCGACGGGAACGTCCAAAACTGGATCTTCCCGCTGTAAGGTCCGTCAAAGAAGGGTTTTTCGCTAAATTGTATCCTGCCTACAAGCGTTCCCTCTTTCCCTTCAAGGACCTCTTCGATCGTTTCGTCTTTAACCATGACGGTATTCAAACATTTTCCCTGGTTGTCCCAAAGCTTCATCTGATTATGCTCGCCGTCCGGCTCACGGTAAAACAAGCTGACAAGCGTCCCATCTCGGAGTGCAAAAAGCTTGAACACTGCTCTGGTGTTTTCCAAAATGCGTACGCAAGCACCATCCTGCCATACTTTGATCGTCCGATCATAAGAACCGCTGGCAATCGCTGCCTCTTTTTTCAGTTCGACAAGAGTTCGAATTGCAGCGGTATGCGCTTTGATGGTGCGTGTGCAGAAGCTATTTTTCCGATCAGTAGGGACCGAACGTAAATAAAAGGGAGGGGTAAACCCTTTGTGTGCGGAGATCCATCCTTCGACATCCCACTCATTCATCTCCCCATCCTCTCCTCCACTCACGAGCACGCCGTCCGCTCGTTGCATGAGCGCCGTTACTTTCCTGCGATGACCATAAAGCGGGTACAACCAATCGCCTTGAGCGCTGCGTAACAGCATAGGGCCGTCATCCTCTCCATAGGCTCGAGACCCATCCCGCAGTTTAAGGCCTTCAGCGTACCCATTAAATGTATTATCCGGAAATCCCTGCTCTACCGGAGAGGGGGCGTCTTTTGATGGATACACTCTTGTATAATGGCCATGCCCTCCCTCATAGAACGCTAAGCACTGTCCCTTTCGATCCCACACATGAACCGCTCTTTCAGTCTCTGTGGCCAAGGTCCCATCCTCCCTCTCGACAAGGTGGTGCACACCCACCTGAAATGTATGAAAAATAGTTCCCGCATCCTTTCTGTCCCAGAGTTTAATCTCCCCATCCCAGGATAAACTGGCAAGAGTTCCATCCTTAAGAAGCTGAAGCGAGCGCATATTCGTTTCATGCGCGTCAAGCCTGCGCATTTGCGGCTGCTCGCTCCAATTGATCTTGCTTGGCGTTGTTGTTGAACTGGCTACTGAAAGACTCATCGTGATCTCCTTTTCCTGTTGTTATTTTTCATCCTAATGATTGCATCGGCGGGAACGTCCAAAACTTAATATCCCCCCAGCCGGTCTCCGCATCGTTTAGAGTATCCTTGACGAGCGTCCCGACAAGAGTACCCGTGTCATATTCCATCAGATGGAAAATATCTTGCCCCTCGAACCGGAGCGTATTTAAACATCCCCCCCCTCTTCCCCACAATTTGATCATGCCGGCGTCATCCTTGGGCGCAAGGCACGATGCGCTGACAAGCGTCCCGTCTTGCAGATCTAACACCTTCAACACAGGCGCCGTGTGCCCTGTAAGCGTGCGCAAACAATGGCCTTCTCGGCTCCATATTTTTATCGTATGGTCATAAGAGCCGGTGGCCAAAGTTCCGTCCTGCCTTTCGATGAGCGTTGCTATCCCTTTGCTGTGGCCCGCACAAGTACGCAAACAACTCGCCTCTTTGCTCCACAGCTTGAGCGTTGCATCTTCGCCTGCGCTTGCAAGCACGCCATCCTTCAGCATCACAAGCGCGGTCACTTTCCCCGCATGCCCCTCCAAATCCCGCAGAAAGGCGCCTTCCTCATTATACAGCTTGATCCGCCCGTCGGCCGTGCCGAAAGCCGCCACCCCCCCTTCCAACGAAAGAGAAGCCCTAACATTTTTCAGTTCCGGAATTTCCCGCAAAAGCGCGCCGTCATTACCCCGCAGCTGAGCGGCCTGCCCTGCCGCAGACAAGCACATTAAGTTGCCGTTTTTCAACGGGACGAGCTCATAAAAAGGACCGGCGTCTCCTAAGGTTTTTTCGCATAACGCATGCTTCCAAAATTTCAAGCTCCCGTCCAAGGATGCAGTGGCCAGCCTCCCCTCGTTCATTTCAATGAGAACGCTGATATCTTTGTTGTGTCCGATCAGGCTCCGCGGGACCATTCTTCGCTTCCACAGCTTAATTTCCCCCGCCGCCGCGCTGACCAAAGTGCCGTCCGCAAGCTTGCGCAACACCCCAATCGCCTGCTCATGCGCCTTGATCGTGAGTTCGAGAGGAGGCCCCTTCCAGTTGCGCGCGCATCCCTGCGCCGCCTCCAGAATGTCGAAAGCAGGCGGAATCCAGCGCGCCGATGTTACTGCCACTGAAAGACTCATCTGCAACTCCATTCGTGATTTTTCCCTTAGAGGCAATTGCAAAAATCCATTTGGACAAAAATTGCCCTTTTGGCCCCAGATTCGGATTTCTCGCAAATCGCCTATGACCTCTCTACAAAGCGAGTTTTGCAATTGCCTCTTTAGAGAAAAAATTTTGCCCGCCAGTCTATTCAATTTGAGTTTGAAAATGCAACAGATATCTTAAAAACAGGAGTTATCGGCCAAAAACACGAAAAAAGTAGCCGTATTTCAGATAATATTGGCCGTATTATCGGTCTTGGCATCACACAAGACCAGCTTAGTTCTTGGATAGAGGCCAGAAATCATTCTGGCTTGGATTGAACCACAACCATCTTGACAGTCTATTTAATTAAGCGTTGGATTCGCCATCCGCAGCTGTGGCTTCAGATGCCCCTCATAGAGGGCGCTGAAGGCCTCCAAAAGAGGTTTGCGGCGGATCTCGAGTTCCGCATCGAGGGCTGCGAGCGCGCTAATGGTGCGGTTCAAGCGGCTAATATCGATCAAACGCTCACGCACAATCAATGCCGGCCCGTAGAGCATCCAAAGCAAGAAATCCTTCTCCTCTTTGAACCACGCTTCTCCCGTGCTGAGCTGGCGCAAAAAGGCGAAGAACCCGGCGCCCATTGCAGCCCCATTATCGAGCGCATCTTTACAGGTAAAGCTCACGATCTCAATCTTCAGCATCTCGATCATTTTGAGAACAAAAAAGGAGCTGAAAATTTCAATAAAGTCGAGCCGCTGCTTGCGGCTTAAAGTCTTCCCATGAGAAAACACCTCTTTCCAGATCAACTCGATGAGCTGCGAGGAGATCCGCACGATCTCCTCTTTCTGCACTTGAGGAGGAAAGTAAAATCCGCACGACTCGCCGCTCGCGATTTGCTCTTTAAATACCGCAACAAAGCCCTCCGACTCACTCTGCTCTGCATATTCCTGCGATTGGTTGTAAAAATCGGTGTCCCGCGGCAGGGTTAAAACGAGCAGTTCTCCTTGCCGAGAGAGCTCTTCCAAGGCAGAGCAGCGCGCGTGCTCTTCCCAAGAAGTGCGGTCTTGCAAGTTGACAAGCAGATATCTCTTCCCTTCCAGCTTTGTTTTCAAGTGTCGCAAAAATCCTCTAAACTCGCTCACTACGGTTGCTTTGGTGATGACCTCTTGCCGAATAGGAGCCGGCACCCGGAGAACGCTCACGTGCAATTCGCCGAGGGAAAAATTAAATAACTGAGAGGGCAGATTGCGCTGCGCCAGCGGATCAAACCCCAGCTTCCCCTCTTCTTCGCGGAAAAGCTCCAAGGTTTTCAGCAGAGGGCCGCTCGGATACCCTTTGAGAAGGCTGCGCATCTCTTCGTCGTCTTCTAAGAGTCCGTTCCAGGCGGAGATCCCCGCGAATGGAACACTCTCTCCCGGTTTTTTCTTGATCAGGCGGTGGATTAAATCGATCTCTTCTTGCCGTGTGCCGACACGCATAAAAAAGGCAGTGCAGAGTGCCTGGCACACGTTGATCAGCGCATAGGAGAACCGTTCGGAGCGGGCAGGAGGAGACTCCAGAAATTCCAAATACTCAGGAGATCCCAACGCTTCTCTCAAAAAAAAGTGAAAATCGCTGTAATAGCCGCGGCAGCTCTTGCCGGTTGTGTTTTGCATCAGGTTTCTGCCATTGGCAGCCAGCATGAGCGCCATCAGAGCTTTATTCAGCGCCACCGCAAAGACAATCTCCTTATAGCGGAGGGCTTCCTTGTAAAATTCGTCCACATAGCCCGCTGTGAGATTTAGGACCTCGCGCGCCGTAGCGTGCGCATCTCTATCCTCAATCGTTCGCACCCGCGTAAAAGGAGTCTCCGCCCCCGTCTCAATGAGCGACTCATCAAAATCCCCCACGAGCTTGATATGCCTGAGCAAATTACGGTTGAAGTAGGGGCGGCCATCCTCTTTTCGAATAGAGAATAGCTCATATGACTTGTCTTTGCGCACCGTCTCTAAGTCTTTCAGCCCCCGGCGGTGGATATCCACGATCTCTTCTTCCTTTAACCCACCCCACTCCTCTTCCCATGCCTCTTCGAGCTTTAGGCTCTGTTGGAACCGCTGCATGATCTTCGTGAGGTAAAACTGCTGCAGATCCTGGTATTCTTTGAGTTCGGCAGCCCCCTTGAACAGGTCGGTGTATTTTCCCAGCTTCTGGGCCGCCTCCCCTGCGATCACCATCATCGCCTGGATCCCCCGCTGCGTCTCCTTGTCCTTCAGTTTCTCTTGGTCTTTTTCGTAGAGGTGTTCCAAGTAGTTGTGGACCACCCGGAAGGTCTGCTTCACCGCTTCTTGGTTCTTTTCCTGCTGCCCGGGGGCGATCCATCGAAATTTTTGCGATTCTTGCTCTAATTCCGCCATACTGGATAAATTATCCACAGCATCAATAATAGATAAATCCTTGCGCGACTTTGAATTAGACATAATTACCTCGCTTTAGTTTATTATTATAACTTATAAAATTAATTATCAACAACAATTAAGTTAACTAAGAAAGTCGAATCGGAAAACGCAAACGTTCACGAAAGACCGCTGATCGATAATTCTTTCGTGAACGTTTGCGTTTGCGTTAGCGTTCCCGATCTTCTTTATCTGTCAGTTTTAGACAAATAAACCCTGAATCTGAGATATGTCCAGAAAAGGGAATGACTATCCTCAGAGAGCTACAAGGAAAAAAGGAGCGGCCCTTTTAACGCCGGTCAAAAGGAGCATTACGCTTCCCTGCTGCGCACGGAAGCCGGCGTCCGGTTTTATGAAACCCTCTTATTTGACTGCGCCAACCTCATCTTCGAAGAGATGGCCGGCTACGTGAACCCCGGCCTTAAGGCCGGGGATTGTTACTGCGTCTTGGGAGGGGCTTCGTACCCCTCCCAAGTCGTCTTTCTCAAGGGAGGAGATTCTCCGACGGTCAAGGCGGCGGGGCGCTTACAGCGCCTTCCGCCCCTGAATTTATAGCCCGCCTTGACCCGGCCCTTAAGGGCCAGGATTGCGGCGAGCGCACCGTTCAAGTGTGTTCGAGCACTAAACTTGCAAGAGCGTCTCTTTGACTCTCATGCGCCAAGGATGCTGCAGCATAAAGAGGTCTAGAATCAAGTTTATTCATTAAAGAATAATTAAGCGCAGAAAACCGGATGCCAGAGATCGATTTAGGATGAGTATCCAAAAACATGTGAAGACTGCGCAATGTATTTCCATGCCCGCTTTTGACTTCGATGGGAATAATTTTCTCGCCTCTTTGGATCAGGTAATCAACTTCCGCAGCGCTATTTTTCTCTTTCCTTTTCCAGAAGTAAAGTTCAGCCTTACTGTCGGGACTTGCGTAACAAATCAATTCCTGACCAATGAATCCCTCGGCAATTTCACCTCGATTTTCAAAGCCTTCCAGAGGGCGTAAAAACCATACGGAAACGTCAGAACCCAATATTGCTTGGCAAAGCCCAATATCGAGATAAATCACTTTAAAAGTTTCAAAATCAACCTCGGCACCGATCGGGATTCCCTGCCCGGACGAATGGCGGATAGAATGGATGATGTTGGCGCGTTCTAAAAGCTCTAATGCCGGAGCCAGTTCCCTTTTCCGATACTCACCATGAATTTCCCGATAGGAAAACTCTTTACTGATGAGATGAGGGATTTGTCGAAACAACTGTTCAAGATACTGCACTTGTGCTTTTCTAGCGTACTTTTCAAAATCTTGCCGATAAGTAGCAGCAATCTGCTGCAAAACATTTAATGCGGAAGCAAGATCTTTAGTCTGAACCCATCTTGCAACTGCCTCTGGCATGCCACCGATAGAAAGGTATTCACCCACTAGGTCTAGAATTTTTGTGTGGATCGCCGGCTCCATAGGAGTTCCGATAGGATGGTCTAAAATCTCTTTTGCGATCAAGCGGTGTCCAATGGCCACCAGATATTCCAAGAAAGAAAATGGATACATGTAAAACATGGAAATTCGGCCAACGGGAACTCCCACTTTTGCAATAGCAAATTCTAAAAGCGAGCCGGCAGCAATCACATGAAGGTTCGGCATCTCTTCATAAAAATAACGCAATGCCAGAATGACAAGCGGCGCTTCCTGCACTTCATCAAAAAAAAGAAGTGTTTCTCCTGGAATAATAGGCGTTTTTACAAGAAGAGAGAGCGCTAAGATTAGCCGATCGGGAACAAGGTCTTTTTCAAAAATGGAAGCAGCCCCCTTCAATTGCTCAAAATTAATTTCTACATACGATTTAAACTGGGCGCCCAATCTCCGCACCGCATAGGTTTTGCCGACCTGTCTCGCCCCTCGGAGAAGAAGGGGTTTTCGATAACGGTCACCTTTCCATCGATCGAGGTGGAAGTCTATGATTCTCTTATACATGGCTGATTTCCAAGGTAAAAATAGTTTGATCTTGGTCGTTTTACAACCCAAAATTACTGTATTTTTGGTTATATTCCAAGGTAAAAATAATTTTACTTAAATACTCACCTGGGCTAGGCAGTCGGGCTAAAAATGTGCAAAGTCGAGGTTAGGAAAACCTCTTTTAAACTTAATGGAATGTGTCTATAAGTTAGGGATGGACTTAACGCTTCAAGAAAAAGAAAAATACATCAAGATGTGGGATATTCCCCTCTACCGCAGCGTTTCTCCCGGGAGCAACCTGGCGGAGTGCTTTTTGGACTACTTTTTCCACGAGATGAAGGCGGGAGAGACCCTCACAGACTTTGGATGCGGGACCGGGCGCGCGGCCCACAGATTTCTAGAGAGGGGCCTCAATGTGCAGCTCATCGACATCGCCCCCAACTGTCTGGATGGGGAGGTTCAGGCCCTCACCTTGATCCTGCCCCACCGGATCACCTTCACCGAAGCGTGCCTTTGGGAGCTCGCATCCGGCACCCAGACAACCGACTGGATCTACTGCTGCGATGTGATGGAACATCTCCCCGAGTCCCGTGTAGAGCAAACCTTGGAGCAGCTCGCCCAAAGGAACACAAAGGGAGGCTGTTTTCAGATCTTCCTAGAGGATGACATCGCCTTCGGAAGCCTGATTAAAGACCAGCTCCATCTAACGATCCGAACTCAAGCCTGGTGGGTTGCCCAGCTCTCGAAGCACTGGGATATCTTGGCGTTCGGTCCCGAGGTTCCCGGGCTGCGCTTCAGCTGTTTTGTGAAGAGAAAATCTAAGATTTAACGCAAAGACGAGTTCATCTGTCCTAATCACTCTAAGTCGTTAGGCATATAACACTGCAAGAAAAACTTATGTGTAAAGATATTTTGGCGTCTTTGCGTTGTGATTAAATCAAATACAGAATGATCCAGTTCAGGACGCCGGCAAAGAGCGCTGCGCCCGGAATCGTGAGGACCATGGCAACCAAGATCTTGTGAGCGATGATCCACTTCACTGCTGAGGCGCCCCGCGCCGATCCCACACCGGTGATCCCGCCGGCGATGATGTGCGTTGAGCTCAGCGGCATCCCGAATACGCTCGCAAGTAAAATCACACAGGAAGCGCTCATCTCCGCAGCAAAGCCCTGGATCGGATCGAGCTTAGTGATGTGAAATCCCATCGTCCGGATCAGCCTGGCTCCCCCAAACGCCGTTCCCAATCCCATTGTCACCGCGCAGGCGAGGATCACCCAGAAAGGGATCTGCGTGCTGGTCACCGCACCCGCAGCAAAAAGCCCTAAGGTGATGATTGCCATACTTTTCTGCGCATCGTTGAGGCCGTGAGCGAGCGCCACGATGCTCGAAGAGCCGATCTGCAAAAAGCGAAAGATGCGCGCATCCTTCCTCCCTGAATAATAGTGGGAAAGAATTTTCATTAAGCAGTAGGCAAGAGAAAACCCGATGAGCGGCGAAAAGATCATCGGGAGGAACACTTTAAAGATAAACCCTTTCCAAAGAATGATCGACCCGCCCAGATGGACCCAGGCGCTGCCCAGCATGCCGCCGAGGAGGGCGTAGGAAGAGCTGCTCGGAACCTCAAAGTACCAAGTGACCAAGTTCCATATGATGGCCCCCACCACCGCGCAGATCACCATCCACTCGGTCACGCCATGCGTTTCAATCAAGCCCGTCGTGATGGTGTGGGCGATGCCGCCGATCTGCGTCGCTCCCACCATATTTAAAATCCCCGCGATCACGATCGCCACCACGGGCTTTAATGCTTTCGTGGCGATGACCGTTGAGACCACATTGGCCGCGTCGTGGAACCCGTTCGTATAATCAAAGATAAGACCGACAAGAACAATCAATACAACAAGAGTGGTTACTTCCATATCTTGTCAATACACTAGACAATTATTTCATAAAAGAAGTAAATCTAAAATTATAAGCAACCTCTGGGGGAAAAATGAAAATACTCGCACTTTTGGCCTGCCTATCCGGCTCACTCTTCGCCGCCGAACTGACGCCCCCTGCAGTCAATAAATCGGGCATCCGCGTCGTGACAATGGACAATACTCCCGAGCCCGACCACGTCGATCTCCACATGGTATTTCCGAAAAGCGGCGAAGTGATCACCGAATCCCCCGTCAACATTCAAATCCGGGTCGAATCGTATGCCCTAGGTGTCGATAGCGACTTTGACCGAAAAAAAGAGATCGCCAATAGCGACAAAGGGCAGAGCATCCACATCATCGTCGACAACCATCCCTATTTTGTCGCTAACGAAGCGCTCGAAGACGCGTTTGACGATAACATGCCCTATAACGTCTTCACCGTCGACATCAATATCCCCTTTCGCTTGAACCCCGGGATGCACACCATCCGCGCCTTCCCCGTCCGCTCCTATAACGAGAGCCTCAAGGGCGACCGCTGTTTTGTGTCCGATGTGTTTTACTACATGGTGAAAAAAGAGACCGATACTTTTGATCCGAACAGCACTTTCCTCACCTACAATGAACCCCGTGGGACCTATTCGGGAGCCCAGCCCATCATGCTCGATTTTTATCTGACCAATTGCCGCCTTTCCAGGGACGGCTATAAAGTGCGGCTCACGATCGACGGCACCGTCGCCCGCATCCTGACCCAGTGGGTCCCCTACTACATCTACGGCCTTAAACGGGGCACCCACACGATCAAGCTGGAACTCTTAGACTCCAGCAACAAGGTCGTCGAAGGGACCTTCAACAGCGTCACTGAGTCGATTT
>Ga0207105_1131_pt1 | contig 18337 bp, 15 predicted proteins | sample Alteio_BWMinHeat_77_FD_153569 | JGI IMG/M metagenome (GOLD analysis project Ga0207105, IMG submission 153569) | Enriched cells from forest soil in Barre Woods Harvard Forest LTER site, Petersham, Massachusetts, United States -... | ecosystem: Environmental > Terrestrial > Soil > Temperate forest >... | reverse complement strand
AAATCTACCTTGAAGCCACTTTGGCGATGAAAGAGATGGCGCTCAAAAAGACAGCACCACTGAAGAGCAAGTTCATTCGCTATCGCCCCGAAGATCGCCTTCTTGGCTTCCTCACCAACCTGTAAAGGTTCCAGAACTATGTCGAGTGGCGGCTTGGCTCTATTTTCGTTTAGATCAGAAATGCGCGCCTGAACGAGATTTTCCCGTCCCCCACTCGGCATAGTTCGGAATGCGGAATAGTGGCGCCTATTTCTCATGGTAGATAGGCGCCACAGCTGGGCCACCCATCTGCTGGAAGCGGGCACCGACCTGCGCACCATCCAGCTTCTGCTCGGTCATGAAGATCTGGAGACTACGGCTCGCTATCTGCACCTGTCACAACACCATCAGTGTCCCGATGGTGGGCGACGCGGGGATGCTGCCGTTGACCGCCAGGATCTCTTTCACCACGTTATTTCCGGTATGGGCAACGTAGACGTTGCCGCTGCCATCCACTGCCACGCCACTACGGGATGAAGCTGAAACCGCTGGCCACTGTCAGGATGGTGGGCGAGGTCGGGATGCTACCGTTGACTGCCAGGATCTCTTGCACCGTGCCGGTAGCAGAGGGATTACCACCCTCACCGTCAAAAGTAGCCTGATTGGCGACATAGACGTTGCCGCTGCGGTCCACCGCCACCGCAACGGGGTAGTTGGTGTTGCTGGCCATGTTGCGGACGTTGGCCAATGTGCGGATCGAAGAGACGCTGCCATTGACCATTAGGATCTTTCGCACATCACCGGACATATAGTCGGCGACGTAGAGGTTACCACTGCCTCTACCGCCGGACCCGAGGTGCCACTATCGTCCAGCATGACTTCCACACCGCTGAAGTAGGCCGTCTGGCAAGCGTCCTTTGTCGCGTGCCGAACAACAACGCAGCGAACGCAAGGCACAGAACAGTCAGCCTGCCGCTTTTCGGCAAACGACTGAAAACGTGAGAAAAGGCGACGACAGGAATTGCAGACGATAAGGCCTGAGACTTGGCAACATGGCGGGATACCCCCGAACGAAGGCAAGCTGGATCACTTGTCTGCCTCCGTCTGATGCACAAAGGCGGCCAACAGCAAATGCCGGATGCCTGACTGGATCGCAAAACATCTGAAATCTGCTTAGTTAAATGACGCTGGGAGCATACCACCGGTCTGCCGCTTGCGCAGTGATAACGAAGACAGAATTGCGATGAAAGTCGATCCGGCCATCTAGCAAAATCTTCGAATCCTTTGGAACACCCGCTGGAAGAATGCGCGCCTATCGGCGGACCTATTCGACAGCGGCGCGAACATGCGATTTGGCGGCGTCCAACAGTCGTTCTTTACGGGGCTTACAGTGCGTGAGAAGTACAATGACGAGGTTCCCGTTGTTTTTATCGACGGACGGAAAGCGTTCAAGTACCGACTGGACCGGCGCCAATTTCTAAGGGCATTGGCGGGGAAGATCGGAGATTGCTAGCTCCCTCGCAGCAAAATACTCTTGGGGCAGCTTTGAGGGCAACTCTCGATGAGGACAATTAGCCTCATCCGCCGTGTAGTTCGGTTGACGTCCCTCCTGCCCTTCCGGAGTCGCTTCTGATCGAGAGCCACCTTAAGCCTACGGAGCTCGTCCTCCGACAGATAGCGATCTCTCGGATCGTCGGTGGCTGCCGAAACATCCCGCGTCGCTCATTGAGAGCCCAAATCTGGTACGCCACCAGGTTCGATTCGGCGGACTGGCGATTCAGCGTCAGTCAGGTTCGAGCTTAAGGTCTAGTTGGAGCGAACGCGGACCGGGCCGATCTGGTCGAAAGAGTTGAAACCGTTGTCTGCGCGCCTTGCGTCAAGGGATAGCCCTTCTGCGATCGAGATTTAAACCATCGGTCGCCAGCAATTCCGTACTCCAGATAAACTCCTCTTGTTCCTGAATCTTCTTGATTGGGAGGCTGTAAATCCATGACAACATCGAACCGGAGACATAAGTTCTCGGCTCGTCGATTGTGGCTGCTGGCAATTGTTCCCCTTGGCTTCCTCATTGCTCTTCCGACAATCCTTTCGGGCCAGTCCGTACCGCGGTCGCTGGAATCGCCTCCTGCGCAGCAGCCACAGACGGGTCCACACGGCGAGAAACTCCCAGGAATGCCAAAGTTTCACGACCCTGCGCCATACGATTTTGACGAACACACGGGGTACAAGCAGATCTTCGACACGAAGAGTCTCGCCGGTTGGGACGCAGACACCACTATCTGGCATGTCGAGAACGGCATCATGGTGGGAGAGACGCTCGAGGGCAAGCCGAGAGGCAACAACTACATCGTCTATCGCGGCGACAAAGCTCGCGACTTCGACTTGAAGCTTCGAATGAAAATCGAAAAAGGAGGCGGTGGGGGAATTCAGTACCGCAGCGTCACCGGTGTACCTTGGACACGACCGCAACCTGCCAGCCTGCCGCCGTACGACCTGAAGTTTATGATGACCGGCCCTCAGGCCGACTTCTGGTTCCCAGTTAGCGCGCAGACTGCGTCCTATACCGGCCAGTGGTACTCCGAAAACACGATGCAGGGCATTCTCGCTTATCGCGGCCAGGTGACTCAGGCGCTACCCGATCAGACAAATCGTCTCGTTGCCAGGATCGGCGACAAGGACGCCCTTGGCGGCTATGTAAAGGTCAACGAATGGAACGAATACGAGGTCATCGCGCGCGGCGGAGTCATGATGCATGTCATGAACGGCCAACTGATGGCCATATTCATTGACGACAACGTGGACTCCGTCAATAACCAACCTGGTTTTATCGGCTTTGAAATCGAAAGTCAGCCATGCAAGATCTCCGTGCGCGATGTCTGGCTCCGAACGTTCGACTAACTAGTAGAGCCGGCGCGGTCGACGCACTTCGGCCGCAAACTCCTCACGCAGTCAGGAGTTCGATCAATTCCTTCCCGCGGGTTCTGGGCGAGTGGCCAATGGGGAGGTAATGTCCGGAAGTGGCCGAATTCGGGGGTATCGGGTTCGTTAGGCGTTCGATCAGAAGTGCCGATGAAAAACAATTTCAATTGACACATGATTAGCGTAACTACTAGTATTTTGCGCGCAGTGGAAACGTTCCCCATGGTCTCCCCCATTCGATGTTCGGTACCCTCAGCCGGTCTCGCGGCTCGTGCGTGGGTCCTGGTGGCGCGTACCCACCATCGAGTTCAAACAGGAAAGTCATCTTAGGCATGTAGGGGTCAAGCAGAATGCGCGAGCTGAAAGTGCTGGCTTCAATTTGTTTTTGGGGTTGCGCATTCATGGTGGTGCAGCCGATGCGCGGCCAGATGGTTTCTGAGTGGCTGACGAGCAGCGAGGACATGGCTCGGGACGCCTGGCAGCAAGCCCATTCGAAGATCACGCCTCAAAATATCAGGAACTTTCGCCTGCTTTGGAAAGTCAAAGTCCTCAGCAAACCGATGGGAATGCTTTCGTTTCGGGAGCCGCTGATTGTTACGGGCGTGAAGACCCCAGATGGCCAACGCACGCTGGCTATTCTTGCCGGAGCCGCAAACGACGTCTTTGCAATCGATACCGGGACTGGAAAGGTTGTCTGGCAGACGAAGCTGAAGTGGGCGTCTGAAAAGCCGCAGGAGCCAGGGGAGGGCAGCGGATTCATCTGCACCAACGCGCTCAGTGCCACCCCCGTGATATCCCCGATTGATTCCCCGGTCAGGCGGCTGTACGTCCTTACCAGCGACGGATATCTGCGTATCCTCGACCTCGCTTCCGGTACGGAAGCGGACCCGCCAATTCAAATGCTTCCTTTGCCTTACGGCAAACCGTATGGGCTTAGCCTGGTCAACAATGTTGTCTACACCGTAACCGGTCAGGGTTGCGGGGGTGTTCCCAACGGGCTTTATGCCGTGGATCTCAATAGCAGAAAGGTAACCGCCTCCTCTCCGCCGCAGGCTGGCCTCTGGGGCACGGCCGGCCCAGCAGCGGGGTCCGATGGGACCATCTACTTCGAATCCGGAGACGGTCCTTACGATGCCGCTCTGGGAAAACTCTCGACCAGTGTCGAAGCCTTCACTTATTCGACTGGCAGCTTAACCCTGAAGGACTACTATTCTCCCACGAACCACGTTTGGCTGACGCGAAGAGATCTCGACATGAATGTCACGCCGGTTGTCTTTCCATACCAGGGGCGGGACTTCATTGTGGCGTCAGGCAAAGAGGGCCGGTATTTTCTCCTCGACAGCAAATCTCTGGGCGGGTCCGATCATATGACTCCAATATTCCGAACTGACCTGCTCTCGAATAAGAACGTCAATTTTCAAACGGAGGGCACATGGGGAAGCCTTGCCAGTTGGTCAGGCAAAGACGGGACGCGCTGGGTGCTTGGCCCCATGGGAGGGGATGCGGCGGTGCAGTTTCCTATCTCGTATGGTCCGACGCCCCATGGTGGAATCCTCGCACTGAAACTCGTGGAGAAGGATGGCAAGGCGGAACTGGCTCCAGCCTGGCTCTCGCGCGACATGATTACTGCCGAACCCCCGGTGATTGTCAACGGCGTTGTATTTGTCCTCGCCGCAGGAGAGTTTACGGGACAGTCGAATGATGTTGAGGGTGGATTGTTCAGTGCAACCGACCGTATTCAGCGCTCCCAGCCAGCCAGGCTCTATGCTCTTGATGCGGTAACCGGCAAGGAACTCTATTCGAGCGGTGACCAGGTAACCTCATTTCTTCACCAGGCCGGCCTGTCTGTTGCCCAAGATAAGGTCATGTTCGGAACTTTTGACGGAACAATTTACTGCTTCGGTCTCAAGTGATCAGGAATCGATCGCACGTCAACCGAAACTCATAAACTCCACGGACTTCTGTTCAAGGACTTACTTACCCATGAAGAAAACTCGTCTGGGGCGAATCGTCGAAGTCCTCGTTGCCTGTGCTTTCTTCTGTGTTACGGGTGCCGTTGCCCAGGACGAAAGCGGCGATTGGAGCTTGACGGGAGCGGACGCCGGACACAGCGGCTGGCAGAAGGGCGAACGTAATCTAAGTCCCAATGACATCGCGACGGACTTCAAGTTTCTGTGGAAGATCAAACTGGGTCAGCCGTCGAAGCTACCGCCCACATTCAGCGAGCCGCTGCTGGCGGGGAGACTCATCAACGCACAAGGATTCAAGGACATTGTCTATTGGGGTTCCCCAGACACTCTTTATGCCGTTGACTCCGAGTTGGGAAACTTGCTTTGGAAGAAGGAATTCGCTACGAAAGTGACCCCTCCTGCGACGGGCTGCGGCGTCTCGAACCTGGACATCTTGATGGAGCCTCCGGTCGCGATCAACTTTAATGCTCGCCGCAAACGGAAGCCTGGCGAACCTGCGCCGCATCGCGATCCGCCTCCTAAACCCGACGAACGCCGCCTTGGGAATGCCCCCGTAGGAGTCTTTGCCGGGTTGAAGGGAATCTATGTGCTGACTCCGGATGGGATGCTTCACGAACAGGTGATGACCACAGGAGCGGATTTCGCCTCTCCAGTGAAATTCCTGCCTGCGGCCAATGCAAGTCCGTTTGGCTTGAACTTTTTGGATCACACTATTTTTACTGCAACCGGTCGCGGTTGCGGCGCCGCACCTAACGGCCTCTGGGCCATCGATCTCACGTCAGCCGACTATCCAGTCGCAAGTTATCCAACGGAACAAGCACGTCTCCTCGATCTTGCCGGTCCATTGATCACTTCGGGCGGGTCAGCAATCATTATTACTGGACGAGGAACCTCCAGTTCGAAGAAGGGTCTCGATACCGGCGGCGTCGTAGCAGTGTCAAAGGATATGAAAGCTGAAGATTGGTACATGCCTGAAGGAGGAATGGCCAATTATCAATTCATTTCTCCGGTAACTTTCAGTTACAAAGGAATGCAACTTGTGGTGGCGCCGGGAAATGATGGAAGGATTGTTCTTCTTGACTCTGCATCACTGGGCGGTACAGACCATCACACTCCACTTTTCGAAACGCCTCCACTTTCCAGCCCCGGCCAAAAGCATGGATGGGATGGCTTTGCAACCTGGCAGGACCAGGACGGTACGGCTTGGGTCTTCGCGTCAGTATCGGCAGCGCTCTCTCTGAATGACCCCGCCATCAAGTCGAGTGGCCCGGCTGGGCACGGGGGAATCGTTGCATTCAAAGTTAGCGAGACGAATGGGAAGCCGGCGTTGACCCCTGTATGGATCTCTCCCGACATGGTCAATCCCGCGCCGCCCCGCGTCACGAACGGTGTTGTGATTGCCCTCTCCAGCGGGAATGCTTCGACCCACGCCACGCTCTTTGTATTGAACGCGACAACTGGCGAAGAACTGTATTCAAGCAAGAACCTGATTCCCACTTATACGGGGTTGTCGGGTGTGGCTGTTGGCGATAGCCATGCATTCTTTACGGACCATGACAATGTCCTATATTCCTTTGGGATCGGTTTGGAGCACTGAGCATGCAAACACCGGGATGCCCCGGGGATGTCGGCTGGAAATACCGTCCTGACGAGCATCGGGACAATCAATGAGGAGAGCGTGAAATGTTGAATCGATCGGTTGTTCAGGATGCAGTGAATCAGGGTAATGGTGTTCTCAGGTTGGAGCCATCGTGGGTTCCTCGTTCCTTCATGATTCCCGGACGCAGGCTGAAACTTCATCCCGATGACCTCTATTCCTTCGGCGCTCGCCGGGGAGGAATCAACGAGCGATGGTTTTCCTCCACTACAAAAGCTTCGAACGGACCAGATACCACTCCTGATGAGGGCCTCAGTTATATTCATCCCGCGCAGGGCGCCAAATTCCTTCTCAAGGATGCTGTAGACTGCGCTGGCGAGGTTCTGCTTGGGTCCGATGTCATGGCAAGAGAGGGAGGATGGAACCTGTTATGCAAATTCTTCGATAACATGGGCCCGATTCCCCACCACATGCACCAGAGCGATGAGTTCGCCCGGAAGGTCGGGCACAAGGGCAAGCCTGAGGCCTATTACTTCCCGCCCCAATACAACCAACTCAGCAATAACTTTCCCCATACATACATGGGACTTGAGCCCGGCACCACAAAGGAAGATATCCGGCGCTGCCTGGAAAGATGGGACCGTGGCGATAACGGCATCCTCTTCCATACCCGCGCCTACCGTCTCGAACCGGGAAGCGGATGGCAAGTCGATCCGGGTATCCTTCACGCTCCGGGCTCTCTTGTAACTTATGAACCTCAGGTTAACAGCGACGTGTTCGCCATGTTTCAATCCGAGGTCGAAGGCCGAATCGTCGATTGGAGCCTTCTGACCAAGGACGTCCCGCCGGAATTCCACCATGATCTGGATTACCTGGTGAGCATGCTCGACTGGGAGGCCAACGTGAATCCGGAGTTTGCTGCGACCAACAAGAGACACCCGGTCCCTGTGCGGCCAATTGAAAAGATGGAGGAAGCAGGCTATCGCGAAGTCTGGATCACTTATGGCGGCAGATACTACTCCGCGAAGGAGCTAACTGTGCTTCCGACACACACGGTCACGATCAAGGATGCAGCGGCCTACGGATTAATCCTGACGCAGGGACACGGAACATTCGGCACCGTTCCCGTCTCCACTCCTTCCATGATCCGTTTCGGTCAACTCACCGAGGATGAGCTCTTCGTCACTGCGAGCGCGGCGAAGGAGGGTATCCGCATCCAGAACCCAAGCACGACCGATCCTCTGGTTATTCTGAAGCACTTCGGCCCGGGCAATCCAGACGCAGAACCACTTCGGCGGGACATTTGAAAAAGGCAACAACAATGAGCACATCCAGATACAAAGCCCCGGCCATTCACAATGCCATGTGGCCGGGCATTGTCGGCAAAGGCTCGGGGGCCGAGCCTGCCATCGATCTTGATACGATGCTGGGTCTTACCGCCGCGGCTGAAGTCAATGGGACGAAATTTGATGGCGTCGACCTGTTCCTGTCTCTGCCGCATACCGATATCGATTCGACCGACGATGAATTAAAGCGACTGGCTGACAAGATCGCCGGGCACGGGCTTGTCGCCGGTTCGCTGGTCGCTCCCGTCTGGCCTCTTACCGGCGGTGGCTCAGCCATGGGCTCGGCGGAGGAGCGCGGACGCTTTCTGATCCAGGTTCGCAAAGCGTGCGCCATTGGACAAAAGCTTCGCGACCTCGGCATTCGAAGGTACGGTGTCGTTCGCATCGATTCGTCCGCAGGCCCCGCGGAGTGGGCAGAGAACCCCGGTGAAAACACAAAACGCATAGCAGAGACGTTTCGCAAGGCGTGTGCGATCGCCGAAGATCACGGCGAACGCCTGGCCGCCGAAGGCGAGATTTGCTGGGGCGGGATGCACGGCTGGACCCACATGGTGGAATTGCTTGAGCTTGTAGATCGCCCCAAGACTCTCGGCTTTCAGGCAGATATGGCGCACACCATGCTCTACACGCTCGGCTACAATTCGCCGGAGAGCAGGTTGTTGCCCCAGGAATACGACTGGTCTGACAAAACCGTTCTTACCCGCGCCCTCCGCCAGATTGCAGGTGCATTACGGCCATGGACGATTGATTTTCACGTTGCGCAGAATGATGGCACGGTCAAAGGCTCCGGCTCGCACGACAAGACCGGTCGCCACTGCCCGCCCGATGATCCCAACGGCAAGATGAACATCGTCGAAGCCGCAGGGATCTGGATGCGCAATGACGACGGCGCTCCAACGCGTGCCTACGACCACATTTGCTGGGACGGCTGCATGTTCCCAAACGCGATGATGACCTCGCCTGATACCTGGGTGAAGATCCTGGCGACCATGATCCAGGTGCGCGATGCACACGGATGGGACTGAAGCACGGAGATAGTCGCGGTGTCGAAAACGAAGGGATTGAATGTCGGAATCGTCGGTTATGGCTTCATGGGCCGTACCCACTCGAACGCCTGGCTGCAGGCGCCGCGCTATTTCAATCTGGCTTATCGACCGGTCTTGAAGGCGGTCTCGGCGCGCAACGTGGATCGCGTGCGGGCGTTCGCGGAGAATTGGGGTTACCAATCGGTTGAATCCGACTGGCGCGCGCTGATTGCGCGCAGCGATATCGACCTCATTGACATCGCCAGCCCCAACGACACGCATGCGGAGATCGCGATTGCTGCGGCCCTGGCCGGCAAGATGGTGATGTGCGAGAAGCCCCTCGGCCGAACTGCTGAAGAAGCCAGAGCTATGGTGGATGCGGTTGAGTCGGCGCATGTGCCCAACATGGTCTGGTATAACTACCGCCGCGTCCCTGCAGTGGTGTTGCTGAAGAAGCTTCTCGATGAGGATCGTTTCGGCCGCATCTTTCACTATCGATCGCAGTTCCTGCAGGACTGGACCATCTCCGAAGATCTTCCGCAGGGCGGCGAGGGACTTTGGCGTCTGGATAGCTCCGTCGCGGGCAGCGGAGTTACCGGAGACTTGCTGGCCCATAACATTGATATGGCTCTGTGGCTGAATGGCCCCATCACCGAAGTCTCGGCGATGACCGAGACATTTGTGAAGGAGCGCAAGCATAACCTTACCGGCGAGGTTGAGCCGGTCAAAATCGACGATGCCAGTGCGTTTCTGTGCCGGTTCGCCAATGGCTCGATGGCTCTCTTCGAAGCGACGCGTTATGCGCGAGGCCACAAGGCGCTCTTCACGCTGGAGATAAACGGCGAACGGGCCTCGGCTGCGTGGGATCTTCATGACCTGCACCGGCTGCAATACTTCGACTATCGCGATGAAGGTCAACTGCGTGGCTGGAAGGACATTCACATCACGGACGGCGGTCACCCATACATGAAGAACTGGTGGGTGCCTGGACTGCAGATCGGATACGAGCACACCTTCATTCACCAGGTTGCCGACTTCGTCCTTGCCCTCGACGGAGGCCCTACCGCCGCTCCCACCTTCCGGGATGGTTTGGCTACGGAACTGGTTACCGATGCGGTCCTTCATTCTGCAAAATCCAAGAAGTGGGAATCAATACCAACTGCCTGAGGATGTATCGCCTGGAGGAATCATGGCATTTGACTTTCGCCGCAGCGCTTTGGCTAGACCCAGCGTTTCTAATGCGGTCGCCGTCGTTGTGGCGGTGTGGGCTGGATGGCTTGGCGCAGCTAGACTAGATGCGCAGCTAAAGCCTCCCGCTCCGCCGGTTCCGCCCGCCTTCCAATTCGTGCATCCGGAGCCGATAAACTTTGAAGATCACGAAGGCTGGACACAGATATTCGATGGCACATCGCTCAAGGACTGGGATGGCGACCCGGATGTCTGGCACGTCGAAGACAGCGCCCTGGTCGGTGTTTCCAGCCCCGAGCATCCATCCGGCACGACCAATATCATCTGGCGGGGTGGGGAGCCAGGAAACTTCGAGTTGAAATTGGAAATGAAGCTTGAGGGAAACGGCGCCAACGGCGGCGTCCAGTACCGCAGTTACCATGTTGAGCCAAAGCTCCGACCGGTTCCACCCGAGTTGACCCCGGACCAGCGTCAGCACAGGCAACAACAATTGGATCTCGACAAGAAGCACGCACCGTGGAACCTGGCCGGCTATCAGGCGGACTTCGACTTCAAGAACGAGTACACGGGCCAACTTTATGAGCAGAGTTCGCCGCGCGGCATCATCGCGTGGCGCAGCCAGGTTGTCGCCACTGAGATCGGCAGAAAACCAACCCTGCTGGCTACCCTCGGCAGTTCAGATGAGCTGAAGGCTTTAATCAAGCCAGGCGAGTGGAACCAGGTCCAGATCATTGCCGACGGCAACACGCTCGTCCACATCATCAACGGACATGTTATGGCAGTTCTTGTGGACACCGATCCGAAGTTCAGCCGCGACCACGGCGTAATTGCGCTTGAAATCGAAGGCCCGGGAAACGTCAAGATATCGCATCGCAATATCTGGTTGAAGAAGCTTCCATAGGATGTTGCTATTCATGACGATCAGGAATCTCTGGAATCGCCGGACCTCTGGGTTGGTGAGACAGGCTAACTTGGACTCTGTGACTCCTATGTAGACGGCGGAGGAGCTGCGTTCCCGAATACGAGACAATCCTTCTTTGCGTCGATCTTCTTCACGTCGACACCGGGAGCCTGCTTCATATCTTCGAGAGACTTGAATCCCTTGATCTTCTCCCGATAGGCGATTAGTGCCTTGGCATCGTCGATGCTTATCTCGAGGACTTCGGCAATCTGTTTATCCGTCGCCGAGTTCACAAAAATCTTCTTTACAGACGAGACAGGGAAATTGGCCGTGAGATAGTCGGCGATGTCAGTGAAATCTTCATCGGTTCCAGTGGCGCCAAGGTGGACCATCTTGGTGATCGTGTTTTCCCAGCCCTTCCGGTCCTGTCCTGATGCCAGGATGATATTCGGGGAGTGGCACTTGACACAGAGCCGCATCACCGCTTCTCTTCCGTCTCCTGGTGGAAACTCGGGATGATCCGGTTGCTTCTGACTGGCTGCATTCTGTCCCGCCTCAACCGGTGTACGCGCCCGCATCCCCAGCGACCATGCGGCAACCAACAGAGGAACCAAGATCCAACTTGCAATCTGTCGACTCTTCAGCCAAAACACCATGGAATGACCTCGCTTTTCGGCAGGGAATTGCGGGACCGATCTCCCTTTGCCAATATCAACTGAGAAACTATATAACCATTGGTACGCCGCTGAACATGGCCAATTCCTGAATTCCCGGCAGACGATCCCGCAGCCAGCACTGGGTACCACCAGCGATTTCCCTCTGAAGGACGATTGAATGACCCCGACCCTCTTTGCGGCGGCTGCGCCAGGAAGCCGACTAATTTCCCTTGCCCCGGCCGACCTGCTGATCATTGTGATCTATTTCGTCATGGTTCTGGGCATCGGCGCCTATCTCAAGCGCTTCGCGAATACTTCGAACGACTTCTTCATGGCCGGACGCGAGATGTCGGCGTGGGTAGCGGGACTCAGCTTTCTTTCCGCGAACCTAGGCGCGCTGGAGCTGATGGGCTGGGCCGCATCCACGTATCAGTACGGCATCCTGGCGGCTCACTTCTATTGGATCGCCGCCTTCCCCTCCCTGGCATTCTTGGGACTGGTCATGATGCCTATCTACTACGCATCCAAAACTCACTCGGTCCCCGGTTATCTTCACCTGCGTTATGGCGAGGCCACCCGCGCCCTGAGCGGCATTTCGTTTGCCGTCATGACGATTCTCATGTCCGGTATCAACATGTACGCCATGGCCATCGTCATGAAGGTCGTGCTGGGATGGAATATCCACTTCAGCATCTGGGTATCTTCTCTCACGGTCGCAGCCTACGTTGCCCTGGGCGGTTTGTACTCGGCCATCTTCAACGAGGTGCTGCAATTCTTTCTCATTTGGGTGGGCGTGCTCACCGTTCCTATACTCGGCATGATTGAAGCAGGAGGGTGGACCGGCCTGGTGGCAAGGATCCATCAGCGCGTTCAGAGCGACCAGTACGTCCATCTCTGGAGCACCCTCGGCACTTTCTCGGGCAACCCCATGGGAGTGCACTGGACAGGAATTGCGCTCGGCCTCGGCGGCGTGATCGCTTTCGGATACTGGACCACTGACTTTCTGGTCATTCAACGCGCCATGGCCGCAAAGGACCTGAGGGCGGCCCGCCTCGCCCCGATCATCGCCGCCTATTTCAAGATGATGGTTCCTCTTATCGTGATTCTCCCCGGCCTCCTCGGCCTGGCCGTTTTGCCCTTTCGTCTCGTCCCTGAAGGCGAAGCAGGCCACGGGCTGCACAGCTTCAACGAGGTTCTTCCTCTCATGCTCGCTCGCTATTGCGGCCCAGGTCTCCTCGGTCTCGGAATCACCGCGCTGATCGCGGGCTTCATGTCCGGAATGGCGGGCAACCTGAGCGCCTTTGCCACGGTGTGGACCTATGACATCTACCGCCCCTATTTATGCAAGGTGGGATCGGATGCCCAGTACGTCGTGGTGGGGCGTTGGTGCACAATTCTGGGAGTCATTCTTAGCATTGGTGCTGCCTACTTCGTAACTCAGTTCAAAAGCATCATGGATTACATGCAGGCGCTGGTCAGCTTCTTTATCGCTCCCCTCTGTGCCACCGTCATCATCGGAATGCTCTGGAAGCGGGCAACGCCGAAAGGCGGCTTCTGGGGGCTTCTTGCGGGCACGGTCGCATCGGTCGCGATGTTTACGCTGGTCAAGTTCAACCACTCCTATCTGGCAATCATCGCTCTTTCGCCAGACGCCAAAGACATGGCCGAGAATTTGTACCGTTCGATTTGGTCCTGGCTCATCTGCATTATTGTCACCGTGGTCGTCAGTCTGTACACCGCCCCTAAACCAGCCGCGGAACTCCAGGACATCGTCTACTGTTACACGCAAATTCCGGTTGAGGACAAACTGCCGATCTACAAACGCCCCATCTTCTGGGCAACAGGCGTGGCAGTCTTCTTCGCTATCCTTCAATACATTTTCTGGTAGCCGCCTTGCGCAGACTGGAGACGAAACAATGAGCAAAGAAACTCCCATGTTGCCCGTCTGGTTCTTTATCGGTGTCTTACTCTCTATTTACGGAGTCATCATCCTGGTAATGGCTGTCCTCGATTTCAATCAGACATCCCAGGCCGTGCTCGCCGAATACCACCCAGGCCTCTTTGGTGGCATCCTGTTGATCCTTCTCGGAGGCTTCTACACCGTTTGGTTTTGGCCTCGTGGCCGGAAGAAGGACTAAGTTCGTCATATAACTCGCAGGTCGTTTACCTATGGTCCCGAATGCTCCACCTCGTGGCATCTTTTGTTTCCTTCGCTCCAGGACTATCGTGACAAGACCACCACGCCCCATGGCCCAGACCCTGCATGGATCGTTCCAGTCACGGTATTAGCCGCCAGGTCCACAATCGAAATGTCGTTCGACGGCCCATTTGCAGAATAAAGCGTCTTTCCGTCCGGCGAGACAGCGATACCCCACGGGCGCTTTCCCACCGTCACGGAGCCCGCAACTGTGTCGTTGGCCGTATTGATCGTGAAAACCTGCTGTCCCCGCCCAGTGCTCACATAAAGTTTCGTCGCATCGGCAGAAAGCAGCACGGCCATCGGCTTGATCACACCGGGTTTGCCAACAGAGATCGCCTTCACGATCTTGAACCGCTTCGCGTCGATCACAACCACGGTCCCGTCATTCTCGGCATTCACATAAGCCCGTGAACCATCAGGCATGAAGGCAATCGACCGAGGGCGATGTCCGACCTTGAATGTTGACACGATTCGACCCGCAGTGGGATCCAGCAGGGCGATCGTGCCATCCTCTTCGGAGGTGATAAATACCTTCTTGCCGTCGGGAGATACCCTCACTCCTTCCGGCTCTCCACCCACCTTGATTGTTTTGATCACCTTCCCCGAATCGACATCAACAATGCTCATTGTCGATGTGTCTTCATTGGCGATGAACAGTTGCTTGCCGTCCTTGCTCACATCGAAGTTCTCTGGATCGGAGCCGCCGGGAATGATCCTGATCAGCTTGTTCTGTGATACGTCGAAAACGCCAATGCCGTCCGCGCTCTTGTCGGGAGGAGGCAAGGTACTATCGTCCACGCCGGGGCCGGCAATTGGCGACCCGCTCAGGGCCACGTAGAGTGTCTTTCCGTCTGGGCTCGCGTGGATTCCTCGCGGCCGCTTGCCGAGAGGAACCGTCGCAATGACTCTGTGTGTTCCCGAGTCGATCACGCTCAGGTCACCCGAGACTTCGTTCGTCACATAAATCCGGGGAGCCGAAGACTCTTGAATCGCCACCGCAGCTGATCCGTCGGTTGACTTTTCCTTGGAACACCCAGCCAGAATCCCGCCCACGCCTGCTATCAGGAAAATGCAAAACGGCCTGTTCACGAATCAGTGCCCCTTGAATGTCAGATTGACCTGCGTGTTTGAATGAGGGGCAACGGTGATTTGCCTCTCCTGGGTTCCAAGAGCTTCCTGCCAGAATCCAATGGTATAAGTGCCTGGCGGCAAGTTCTCTATCGAGTAACTGCCGTTTTCCTTTGATACCGCGAAGTACGGATTGTCCACGACTCCGATAAAGGCATGCATCCAGCTGTGAACGTTGCATTTCACGCGAATCATGACTTCTGGTTTAAGGAACTTCCGGACCATCGGAGGATCGCCCGCACCCTGGCTATGATTCCATTCCCGGTTGATCTGGGCCATCGGATGAATGTTATGCGTCACCGGATCGGAGTTTCTTACTTCGAAGACCTGCCCTGTCTGGATGCCGACGATCCTCGGCCGGAACCAGCAGCCATTCTGATCGATGACTATGGGAGTGGATGGCGCTTCAAAATGCTTGCCCTGGAGCCCCTCTTTGACATAGATGAATGCGTTTGCCAAAGAACCATTGGGGGACACAACCAGTGACTCGTCGACCGCCTTCCCGTGGTGTGCTTCGACGCAGGCCGGGTCATTGCTCATGTCGATTGCCTTGCGAACTGGCCTCTTTCCGGTGTAGCGAATCTCTCCTGATATTGATCCGGCCGTAGCCGGGTCCACGTGGAAAACAGGCACAACTGCCTCCTGCGCTTTTTGGTCAGGCTTCGCAGTGGTTTCGCCCTTGTGGGAACAGCCTGATATCCCAACCAGCCAACTCAATAGGCAATAGGAAGCTAGCGATCTCGACGTCTTCATTGGGACTGATCCTTTTCGGGAGGCTCAGCGTTCGATGGCATCAGTCCCGTCAGCGACTTCAGGAACTCTACAAGGTCGCTCCGCTCCTGGCCTGATAGTTCTATCCTTGCAATTCGATCGTCCAGGTAAGGATTCGAGTTCCCCTTGCCCGCGTAGAAGTCCACAACATCTTTCAGTGTCTTCAGCTTGCCGTCATGCATGTACGGCGCGGTGAGCGCAACGTCGCGCAAACTCGGCGTGAGGAATGAACCCCGGTCCTTATCCAGCCCGGTTACACGATAGCGTCCGGGGTCGAGCGGCTGTTCATTGTCGCCCACTCCTTCGCCCGTATTGTGAAATTCGCCGTCCGTGAAAAGTGCATATTTGCGACCAATCGTGTGGCAGGAGGCGCAGTTGCCTCGGAGTGGATCCTCGAATGCCGCGAGACCCCGAATCTGCGCTGCCGAGAGCGCGTCCTTGCGTCCTTGATACTTGTATCGATCGAACGCCGAATTCCCGCTGAGAAGTGTCCGCTCGAAGCTGGCCAATGCATTCTCGACCCGTTTCATGGAAATTTCGTCGCTGCCAAACGCATTTCGGAACAGCGTCTTGTAGGATGGGTCGCGCCTGAGCTTAGCAACCGCAGCTTCGTGGGCCTGGTTCATCTCCAGCGGATCTGCCATGGGCACGCCCACTTGTGCTTCCAGACTCCGCGCGCGGCCATCCCAAAAAAGGAGTGGCAAATAAGCTGCATTCAACAGGCTTGGCGCATGACGCAGCCCCGTCGCTCCACCCACGCCGAGCGATCGCTCCCGCGGATCGGCAAATCCACGTTGTGGATCATGACAGGATGAGCAGGAAATCGACTTGTCCTTGGAGAGATTCGCGTCGTAAAACAACCGGCGACCCAGGACAATTGAGCTGGCGGTCGGCGGATTGTCCACGGGAATCGGAACCGGTGGCAATCCAAGAGGAGCCACGATAGCGGCAGCGGGCCCAGTCGGCCTCGCACTGCTCCCTTGCTTGCAACCGCAGACTGAAGCCAGGGCCGCCAGCAGAAGACTCCCGCCCACCCGACTCAACCGCCGCATTGCGAACCCGCAAACCACCAACCTCGAAGAGAGGTTCATTCGACGCGGTCCGATACCCTCAGATTGTTCACCCTTGCGCACCCTTATACTTTATAGGCTCCTCTCCGGCACAGGGAATGCGCCTGTTCGAGTGCGTCCCGGGTGTCACTTCCTAGCCCGAGTTTACCGCCCACGAGCTCGCTGAACCAAGTTTGCATCAACCAAGGAATCTCTCCGACCCGCATCTGGAGCGGGCTTGAGCACGATTGAGGCTTATGTTTTTGTGCTGCTAATTGGTATGACCTAACATTGCTCCTACCGACCCTCTTTGATGATGCGCCATCGATAAATCCAGACTAAGCCACTGTTTACCTATATGATTCTCTGAGTTTATGAACCACTCAGGGCACTCATTTTGTTCAGGTTTTCTGTTATTGTATGACCTAACGCAGATGGCTAGCCTCACCAAGAAGATCGTGCGCGGCAAGCCCTACTATTATTTGCGCGAGTGCCAGCGCGTCAACGGCAAGCCCAAAGTCGTCTCCACCATCTATCTCGGTTCTGCTGAAAGCATCAGGGAGCGCCTTCTCTGTCCCCAACCAGCCGAGGTTACTTTTCAGGAATTTGGCGGGTCCGCCGCCGCTTTCTCCATCGCCCAGACCCTGGATGTGGTCGCCACCGTGGATCGCCACGTGCCCAAACGCGGCCACCAAGGTCCGTCCGTGGGTCAGTATCTCTTGCTGGCTGCCCTCAACCGCTGTGTCGCCCCGACCAGCAAAGCACAGATCGGCTCCTGGTATGCGAAAACGGTGCTGCGCCGCCTCTTGCCGATGACCGTCCAGCAACTTGCCAGTCAGCGCTTTTGGGACAACATGGAACGGGTCAGCACAGAGCAAATCGCGGCCATCGAACAGGATTTGGCTTATAACGCCGTTTCCCGTTTCGGCCTCGATCTGCGCTGCCTGCTTTTTGACGCCACCAATTTCTTTACCTTTCTGGACAGTTTTAACTTGCGCGCCAAGTTGCCCCAGCGCGGTCATGCCAAACAGGGGCATGACAACCTTCGCCTCCTGGGAATGGCGGTCATGGTCACCGCCGATGGCGATGTGCCACTGTTGCATCACACCTATGCAGGCAACCAGCACGATGCAGTGATGTTTCATAGTGTGGCCGAGCAGTTATTTGCACGTTGCCGAGCTTTCTCCCAGGAGGTAGACCGGATCACCCTGGTCTTCGACAAAGGCAATAACTCGGAAGCTAACCTCCGCCTGGTGGACCAGGGCCCGTTGCACTTTGTCGGCTCGCTGGTGCCCACCCACCATCCCGATCTGCTGGCCATTCCACGCCCGCAGATGCGCCGTCTGGATCGGTCGCAATTGCCCGCGGTCTGGGCCTATCGCACCCAAAAGCAGGTCTTTGGTGTGAACCGTACGGTGCTGGTCACTTTCAACCAGAAGTTGTTTCGTGCCCAACAAAAGACGCTCGCCAGGGAAATCAACAAACGGCAACGCAAGCTGCAGAAGTTGCACAACAAGCTCCAGCGCCTCCGGCCAGAGGATCGCGGAAAGAAGCCCACGGTGGCGGGAGTAGAGAACACCGTGAAAGAAATTCTTCGCGGTCGTCATA